>Ga0123352_10002469_pt1 | contig 25772 bp, 13 predicted proteins | sample TergutLab28metaG_FD_89700 | JGI IMG/M metagenome (GOLD analysis project Ga0123352, IMG submission 89700) | Labiotermes labralis P1 segment gut microbial communities from Petit-Saut dam, French Guiana - Lab288 P1 | ecosystem: Host-associated > Arthropoda: Insects > Digestive system > Gut ...
AGGTTTTCATGGAGGAGTGGAGGAGATTGCATAACGAGGAGCTAAATGATTTGTACGCCTCACCCAATATTGTGCGGGTGATAAAATCGAGAAGAATGAGATGGGCTGGGCATGTGGCGCGTATGGGTGAGGAGAGGGAGGTGTATAGGGTCTTGGTGGGGAAACTGGAGGGAAGGAGACCACTGGGAGACCTAGGCGTAGATGGGTGGATAATATTAGGACGGATCTCCAGGAGGTGGGATGTGGGTACATGGACTGGATTGGGCTGGCCCAGGATAGGGACAGGTGTCGGACGCTTGTGAGTGCGGTAATGAACCTTCGGTTTAGGTGAAATGCGGGGAATTTCTTGACTAGCTGCAAACCAGTTAGCTGCTCAAGAAGGACTCTGCACCATGGAGTAAGTAAGTAAGGTTTTCATGTGACTCACCCTCGTAAATGACAGGTGTTTAAACTAAGTCGAAAATTGGTCGAATCTTGCTCTGAATTTGTCTAACCCAATTAAAAAGGCCACATACGTTTTTACTAAAGCACTGTATTTCACCTAAAGATTTTATTTATAAGACTATGCAATAATACATTTTTGACGTCTAAGGCGTACAAGATATTCAGTTAACTCTGTATCTCAAACACAGTGTACTCTTCCTCCGCTACAAAGACCAATCATTTACCACTCTTTAGGTAAATAATAGGGATTACGAAATGTTAAACGGGATATGGTCCATATATTAACATTGGGCTTTAAAAGTTAGTCACTTGACGTCTTTACCGGTGGAACTGTGTGTTTACTCTAACGTACGAACTGAGTTTTTAAGTTACATTAAAAGAAATTTATGACCTGAAAGCCGTGCCATGGATCAGGCAGTTATTGCCACGCGTGTAACGGGCGAGAAGCGGATTCAATTCCAGATTATTCCCTGCGAATTTTGTCGTGCACAACGTTTTGCTGGTACAGGTACAAGTTCTTCTCCGAGTGCTTCAGCTTTCCTACCTAAGCATCATTCCACAAATGCTCCATATTCTTCTTCATTTTAATATTTCTGTTTTAAGAAGGACAAGCGGGCGAAGTTTGGGGATGGTGAAAGAGCAGAATGTTCTTTCTTATATGTGGAGAACAAAGCAAATAAAAGTAATTTTACAGTTTTTTCATGCTTAGTAGTTTTAAATGGGTCTCATTGCCTTACGGAATGTAAAGCTGCGTACTTTGATAAATGGGTGTCATAGTGGTGCAGGGATCTGCTTTCTCCATCTTCGTGGTAGAAGAGTTTGTCGTGGTATCATTTATCAAGCTACGTGGCATCACATTCTGGAAGAAAGTATCCCAATATTCCCCATCTCAAAAATATTAAATCTCAAGAAGTTTAAATGGATACAAATTTTATAAGTCTAAGTTATTTCATAAAGGATTTGAATAAGTTACTGCGTCTCTTTTAGGTTGAAGAAATCCAACAAGATGCAACTGTAAACAGATATTTATTTACTGCTAAATTACTCTACATGTTTCAGGCGTCCATCACGCCCATCATCAGGAGTACATAAAACTGTAGTTGTAGCCTCTGGTACAGATCATACTATCTGGGGAGCGAGTCTCTTCAAAAGTGACCACGTGGTCACGTTTGAAGAAGCTCGCTCCCCAGATAGTATGGCCTATCCCAGAGGCTGCAACTACAGTTTTATGTACTCCTGATGATGGGCGTGATGGACGCCCGAAACATGTAGAGTAATTTAGCAGTAAATAAATATCTGTTTACAGTTGCATCTTGTCGGATTTCTTCAAACTAGAATTACGATGCACGGAAATACAAATATAAAATTGCGTTTCTTTTATCTCTGTCCCGAACACCAAAGCTCTAACAGGATGTCACGTCTAATGCAGGCATTCTACGCGATAAAGCTCTAATGCTTGGGGCACCGCTAAGAGAAATGTCGTGTATTTTTCGTTTTGCTCGTTAAGACGACTCAGCATTTTGCATTAAACACAACTGATCAACGGAAGTATTTCGATTGTACTTTATTATAGCACTACACAGCACAACGGCCAATTCGTGACGCATTTCGCACAAGTCGTGATGAAAATCATCAATTTTCTTAACACATTTCTGTCGGCTGCCGCATAACAAGTAACTCTTTTTAAATGTAGAGAGTATTAAATGCTATAGAATTAAGCGGAAGCCGAACGGTGAGCTTCACAGTGAACAAGTCGTGTATAACAATATAATGACGCGTTATAAATAAACTTTCTCCGCCTGTTGTCAATACTCTTCATCAGCGAATTTTATTGTAGTGAAGGCCATGTTTAATTAACAGTTTTGGTTTAAAACTTGTAACTTGATTGGAAATTTTTATTCATTACATACATGTGGGCCCGGTAGCTCAGTCGGTATATCGACTGAGCTACGGGCTGGGTGGTCCGGGGATCGAAACTCGGTGTGGACGAGATTTTCCGCCCGTCCAGACCGGCCCTAGGGCCCATCCAGCCTCCTGTAAAATGGGTACTGGATCTTTCCCGGGGGCAAAGTGCGGCCGGGACGTGCTGCTGACCACTCACCCCCTTCTAGTGCCGCGATCATGGAAGAGTAGAGCTACACCTCTACCCACCCTCTGGGCCACACTGGGCCTGTAATGGGATCACTTTACCTTTTTTCATAAATGCAGGAAGCTAGCAGCCACGCACTTTCAGCAAATACCTCTGCCATTCATTGGATTTAGAGACATTTGTACGTCTGAAAGTGACCTGACAGTTCGCTAAACTTTCTGGAATGGCTGACTTTACGCTTCATCTCTATATAAGCCAGTACGCCCGCTAAACGACCTTTTTACTACGCATTTTATACACAACGTACAAGTAATTATTTGATTTACCGCAGTTACGTATCCAGAGCTGTTGAAGAAGACTGAAAACGAAGACAGTATATAATTTGGTTATGAGTCTTGCAATGATCTTCTGTCTTCTGATTTTACCAGGTAAGCCGTGCTGGTTGTTTTGAAATTCCAACAGAATTTGAGTTGCCTACATTCGGACCTAGTTCAGACTTAATTCTTAATTCTAAATTCGCGTAATTTGGTTTATATATCAGGCAAGCTAACTTGCGGTATTTACTGATTTATTTGTGAACTTGATTTATTATTTCCACTGTACATAATTTGAACATAGTGAATTAGAATGTGTAGTTAGACGAAGCTACTGTATTGTCTTTGAGTCTCTCTTATCAGATAAGAGATCTGATATAATGGCAGCGTAAACTACCGAATGAAGTCAGTATACAATCTTTTCACGTAGTATTTGTCGATACAAAGTTTGGTTGAAATCCAGCCCCTTTCCGACAGACACTACAATTTTTTTTAGTGCCGTGTATTTTGATACAATTAAGTAATGTTACCGAACGAAATGGACTTTTCAAGTTAACGTTTTAATTCAATTTTTCTTTTCTTCTACATGTTTCGAACATCTTATGTTAATCATCAGGTAGACTATATTGTACATACAGCCTTATATGGTATGTTTTCCACGTTGGTTAACATTACTTAATTGTATCACATTGCACGGTACAAAAAACGTAAAGTTCGCTAATGCTCAACAGGCAAAACAAATATATCAGTATAGGAACACAAAGGAAAAATTGTGCGAAGTCAATGCAGCTGTACGGTATGAAAAGTTTGACGTTCAGATGACCGTGCATCGTGATAAAGTCTTATAATAAAACCAAGTAGATACACTAATTTCTGAAATTTAGTTTCGGACATTTCCTCTGTCCATCATTAGGAGTTCTTCACTGTACACACAGCAATGTTATATGTCGTACAGGGTTTGCTGACAGCTTGCGAGCAGGATCAGGACGGAACCAGTTCCGTCTGGATCCTGCTCGCAAGCTGTTAACTGTAACCTGTATGACATACACCATTGCAGTGTGTATAGTGAAGAACTCCTAATGATGGACAGAGGAACTGTCCGAAACAGGTAGAGTTTTATTCAAAAAATTAATTTGAGACATTAGTGTATCTAGTTGGTTTTATTACAAGAATGGTGTAAAAAACAGGCATGTCAAAATAACTGAAGCCAAACCATGGACAACATAACTTATAAGGCTGCATGTACAATGTAGCCTACCTGATGGTGAACATAAGATGTTCTAAAAATGTAGAAGAGAAGAAGAATTGATTTAAGTATTAATTTAATAAGTACATTTTGTCGATTAACCTTACATAACTGTTCGTTACTTCTCCTCTCCCTTGGCTATGTCAGTTGACTCCCGTCTGCTTTACGACAACACTGCCCTTTTTCATCCACTCCACCCTCGCAGATGGGCGGTACTTTCTCCTTTACTTCGTGCAGTGCAAAAACCCCCGTTGGGACAAACAGAAATACAGTATGAGTCAGAATATTTGTACCACCAAGTACAATAACTTCATCGTTTGCAATTATGATGTACTGATAAGTGATATTTTTAAATTATATGCAATTTGATAGTCTTAGGCCAGGGGTGCACAAATCCTGGCGCAAGTTCCCCCTCACGCCACTAAATTTTGTGTACTATATGTAATATTTTTCGGACCTCTGCACGTACCTTACACTTCGGACACCTAGAATTTTCAGATGATTCTTAGATTTCTGGGAATTATTTGCACTCCTGTGTTTGGGCTTTTTATGTAAAGAAAACGGATTTCCGTGAAATAATAAGTTGTGATTTTCTATCCCGAATTTTGAGGCACTAGGTTCATTCGAGACGTCGATACCAAATAATACATGCTCCTTTCCTTTTAATGGAATTTTATGTTGTCTAGCTATTGAGAGCATCGTTAAATACACAACGAAAGGGTCAGATTATTCCCTTTGTTCTTTATTATTGACAGACGAAATTACAGAATTAATTTCTATTGAACACAGTAGCATGTAGTTCGCCCATACATGTAGATGTCAGAATGCAGTTTATACTGTGCAGGAGGACAGTCAAATTGTCTGTTTGCATTAGCAAACATTCACGTCATTACAATTTTTTTTGACAAAATATTTTCCCCTCGCGTTTTTTTTATTATTGGGCGCGAGAGTCCCACCCAGTGGGCCAGGGCCTCTACATTGACGAAGTTTCTAGATCACACACAACGACGCACCACAACAGTCTGTAGGACTCCTCTGGACGAGTGGAAAGCTCGTCGCAGAGACCTCTACCTGACATCACACAACACTCACAACAGACACACATCCATGCCACCGGTGAGAAATGAACCCACAATCACAGCTTGCGAGCGGCCGCAGACACCACGCCTTCCATCGCGCGGCCATTGGTAGCGGCTTCTCTCGCCTTACAGAACTATAATGGACGGCTTATGAACTTTAATTACATAATATTCGAACCAAGTGTGGTGAATATAGTTCAAGCTGGTTCAAAAATTGAAAATGGTGGGAGTTTGGACATATATATATATATATATATATATATAAACACACACACACATAAACACACACACACACACATATATACATACATACATACATACGTACATACCTACATACGTACCTACATACATACGTACATACATACATACATACATACACACATACATACATACACATACATGCATATTTACACACCTACCTTTTTCCTTCTTATGAACGAATGCAATTGGAAGGCAAATTGAGTATTTGAAGAAGGTACTGCAGAATTCCTCTAAATAGTTGCCAATCTGTGGACCGCCGGCACTTACGATAAGGACAGGTTTTTTCAGCAAATTACCCTACGGACCTCGGGAATTTACATAATTCTCAGGAAGTCTTTTTCTCCCGACAACCACGTATTTCCTATATTATCGTCTGTTAGTATTATTGTGAGGGATGAAATGTGACAATGTACAGCGTTTCTGAAATTATGACATTTCTTTGTCATTATGCATTTACTAAATTAACAGAACTTACAGACTTACAGTCACAGCTGTAAATGTATGGGGTTCCACGAAACTTACAGGTTACCAAGGGCGGGGATGGGTCCACGCTCAATAAGTTATGTAACCGATCCTCTACGTGACTGTTACAAAAGTATGCGTTGTGGGAACCTGAAATAGTTTGTAGACTGCAGTCGCATCTCTAAATTCCTCGACATGAGCTATGTTTAGGCTTTACTGTAGCAAAAGGACTGCCAACAAGTTTCATGCCCTGAGTCAGACAAAACCTGTCTGCACCCAGAGGCACTGCATGATTAATGTCATGTTTACACAATTTGTTTGCCGTACGCGGCAGTGTATATAGCCCTTCTATAGCGGAACTAACATTTCTTCTCTCAGTAAGTTGATTCTTCCAGAGTTTTGCTTTTTAAAGGTCAAAGATAATTAACTCGTGTCCTCTAACTTCTGTACAGTTCACACTCAATTCCTTTAATAGAGTACTTCCCGAAAGCTGGCAGTTGCAACGTGCGGAAGTTACTGTGTGTGTACAACAATGAGAAATACACAAAGATGCAAATAATTTAATTACGAAAATAAACGAACTAGGATGAAGAAGGGGAAACTAGCCACAAGCGAAAATACTGAAGATTCAAGTCGTGTGGGCTGTGAGCTGTGTTGCTGGGCGAGAACGTTTCGATGATTCGAGGGCTTGTAATGCCATCATCTACAGGGTCACATAGTTCAAGTGAAACTGTGTTTGTACTATAAACTCCTAACGGCGTTACTGGAATGGAAAGTGGAAAACAGAGGAGCAACTGTCTGTGTCCTTAGCAACTGCAGTTTATAAATTAGGTATAAACATTGAGATGTTTGTGTCTAAGATAATGTCTTGTTGTTTAAGTTATTCGAAAATGAAATTAGTTAAAAGAAATTCGGTGACGACATTCCTTTGTTAGACTTCCGTGAAATTTTGGTACAAGGTTTCTTTGCACCGCGTTGTGAAGACAGTCTGAGTGTCGTGACATGGTTTTGTATGATTGATACCCCATTTTGTTGACTAGAATAACGAATTAATTAACTTCAAAAACAACTATTGTGTATTATACTTTTATTCTGGCAACATTTTTCGATCCGATATGTTCATCTTCAAGAAATTAATACAAAATTCTTAAAAATGAACTGTATGCAATTTTACTAAAAGATATTAATAATCAAGTTCTCAATTTTACATTCAACCAACAAATGCTGCTGTGTAGAATTAGTTGCGATAAAGACTTAAATGATTAAAATGTGCTTAACGCAGGATTCGTAAGTTATGCTACTGTTTAATCTTTTGTTGACCTGCATCGTTATATTTCCGTAAAATATGAACCAACAAGATGCACTATTTACGTTTAATTTATTTCAATAGTTAACCTCTGCGTGTTTCGAGCAGGCTTACTGCTTATTATCAGGAGGTACTACTGTGTATATACAGAGTAATACCTCCTGATTATGATGAGCAGTAAGCCTGCTCGAAACATGCAAAGGTTAATTATTGAAATAAATTAAAAGTAAATAGTGCATCCTGTTGGTTCATATCTTACGGATTATGTTACTGTATTGCGATGTAGTGGCAGAGTAAGCAATATAAAGTCCATGGAATATCACCTTCATGGTCTTCGTTACGCTTGTAGCTCTTTGTGCTTGTTCTTTAACATTTCTTGTTTGGTTAAATGTTTAAATAAGCGAATTCCCACATTGTTTACGAAGTGTTGGATTCGGTGCAAAAATGTACTATACGTCGTCACGTTCTGGGAAATTGTGCTTGATGATAATTAACTCGTTCATCAGTGTCGTGATTAACGGTGATGGAAGAATCGTAATTTCCTTAAGGGCGCAAATGCATTTTCACCCGTACATTTAATAATATTTATTGATCTGGTTGAAATTCGGTAAGGAAAATATCCACACAATGCCATTGAATAATCGCGAGTTCTGTCAATTTCGACACAGAAACGGCCATACAGTGCGGGAGGTGTAAATAAATTTGCAGAGTATAAACAACAAGATACGACGTTTCACAATTTCTTTATTTCTGTAAGACGCTCTACATGTTTCAGACAGTTTTTCTAGCCCTTCCGGGCTAGCGGCAAGTAGCAGTAACGGTCTGACAAATGCCTGAAGCTGTATGAGCAGTTTTGAGCTCCTGATGATGGACGTAAAACCCGTCTGAAACATGTAGAGCGTCTTACACAAATAAAGAAATTGTGAAACGCTGCATCTTGTTGGTTATTCTCTGCGAATATATTAGCGATGTTCGGCCCTATGAATGTTAAATAGAAAGCCAAACATGTATATAAATATTTATTCTTAATTTTTACTTTAATTTTCCGATTTGGACGAAATTCTTCATACTTGATCTACAGGAAATCGTGGTGAAAATGTGTGAGTTTTGTAAATTTAGACTCATGGCAGATCTTAATTTTCTTATGGCAGTAAATAAAATCCCATTTTCTTGTGCCCTGTAATCCCGTAGGAAGTTTCGAAAATAAAGAACGCCTTGGTCAATTCTCTGCATTATTTTACTGAGTACAGTTATTTCTGTTCTTTTTATTTAACCAAATAACATAAACAAAGCCGGTTTCCGAATTTCCTTGATTTTCTAAAACAAATGTGGGACAGTGAATAAATGAGAAGCATGCTTTATCACAGCTAGAGATAATTGTCTTGGTACTGATACTTTACTTTTAGTGAAAAAACTGCATGCCTTCTAAACCAAATATTCCAAATAAATCGGCTTTTATCTAAGGAGACGGAGTGGGGATATTTAGAACGCGGATTCAGAACTGAGTTTCATTGTAAATGTTCTATCTATCGAAATATAAATCAAGTATATCACATTTCTGCTTTCTCCTTCTTTAGATTTCGTTTGAATACACTCGAAAAAGCTTTTATATCCATTAAGACTGAAGTTAATATCATCTGACGTCATTTATAGGTCTTACATATAAAGAGTTTCATGAAAACGGCTAAATACTTTTTTTTAAGTTTCTCTTCTATTTCGCTGGAGCGTTTCTCCTGATATTGTATGGTACACTTACACAAAGTAGTAGCTCTGGAAATGACGTCTTGCAGTGAAGCTCTGTGTTTTTCTTTTTAACTTTGAAGTGAAAAGCTTTGTGTAAGCGCCAAGTAATGAAGCAACGTTTGAATGTCTCTGACGCTGCTTTGAGAAAATGTGTAATGAGTTTGGTACGAAGTATTGGCTTTCTTCTAACCTTGTTTCCTCCACACGTTACACAGTTTGATCACTTCTTACTGTATTCTTGCGTTAAGGAACATCTTTGGTGTTACGTCACATGAACGGAGTCTTCCTGATTCCTAATAAAATTAATTTACATAACGTCTTGAAGGATCAACACAAACACTGAAATATTGTAGGGAGTTTCCTTACGCCTATACGACACTATTACATTAAAACGGTATTTTCACGGGAGCCGATGTATCGTATGCGGTAAAGTGACTAAGCTGCTGGCTGGACGGTCCGGTTGTCACACCCCCAACAGGACAGAGAGATATTCTTACGTTCACATAAATCCGGACCAGCTCTGGAATCCACCAAGCGTTCTATGTAATATCAAAGCTGTTCTTTTCCAGGTTAAGACGACGGGGGCAGGAAGGTGACAACTCACATCCACCTACTTCCGAGGTTAAGAATGAGTGGAACTATCTGCTCCCAAATAACTAATGTACAGTGTGTGTACTCGTCTAACACAACTATATTTATTGGTAGAATATAAAGTATTTTCTACGTAAGGTACAACTACATGTTTCGGTGCTTGATAATGGCCATATTCAGGTTGTACATGAAATACTCATTAAGCAGTTATACAAAACATACATGGGCTATTTGTATGGGGTAGGGAGGGGGTAAAGTGGACACGAGATCTCATATCTGTCAAAAACGTTGGGCAGTGTGGGTTACATGAGGGTTCTATGCTATTACCAAGCTATGTCTAAGCTTATTATGGTTAAATCTATGGTAGGTATCATATTATGTCTATGTGTGCTACGTAATTACATTAAAGTATAAAATATACAATTTACAATAATATGTAGCATCTCTGACTATAATTTTAGGTTTATAAACTTACTCTAGTTGTTAACATTATCTTACTGTTTTACATAATTCAGGCTAATATCATAATAATCTCATCTGTACAATTTCATATGTGGAGTTATAGTTCTCTTTATCGTGTCATTTCTCATACTGTGTGCGTGAGTATGATTATCTGCTCCTACTATACGCCGTCGCGACCTGTTCATGGCCAACTTTACCTTCAAATTATTCTCATAATAAAAATATATTCTGTTACGCAGGACGCCATCTTGAAACTAATGCTGTCAAACTAAATTTCCAGCTTTACTTGATGTACGTGTACTGACACTAAAACGCGTGGTTCTATAAGGAATGGAAATTTGAAATTTAAACTGGTCATTCCATACATGGCGATTCTGTGTATCTCAAAATCCCAAACAAAATACGGCCGAAATCTTTTTGCAAAGCGGATCAACAAGTGGCATGCAGGACACAGAATGTGGATAGCAAAATACACTGCGGTGGCGCAACGAGTACTTCCACGAAAAGTGTAGTCTGTTGTGCTAATGTCCACAAATTTGAGATTGTTTGGTACGGCGGTGACCATGAATTACATTTGATGTAGGATATGATGTCGTGTAATCTAGTTGACACGTATCGTCGTTTCAGAAGCACTTTCCTGCCCCTCCCTCTTTTACCAGCAGTTTGTTTGGCCAGCTGGGAAACAATTCTCTCCAAATTTTGACGTTTTGTTGACCGTGCATCTCAGTATATTTATCTCAGTATTTAATCAACTTGATGAACAAAATTTGTTTTAAATAAGTTTTTATTTCATGCCTCTCGTGCATGAGACGGCCACCTATAGGTGTGATGATACAAGAGGCTGTGTAATGCAATTTTAACCTCCTGATGATGAGCACATGTGCTCGAAACATGTAGAGGCATGAAATAAACTTATTGTGAAACAAATTTTGTGCTTCAGGTTGGTTAAATACTGAGATAAATTTCTCTCCAGCTTCTTTCTTTCCTTTTTATAAATTTTTTCGGCTACAATCAGGAAAAGTAACTATTCCAGGAAGTTGAAGTCTGCGGGATTTGACTTCTCGTCGAATGGAAAGCAATAATCGATGTTTCGAGGGGTTAATCCTTATCCTGCTAACGTGGAGAATATGGTGAGCTCCTAATAATGTTAGCAAATGGAAGATTGGATTTAACTCGGAGTTTAAAGTTTTAATACCTCTCTTTTCGTCACACCTCACTGATTGTTATTGTCATCTGCTCTTAGATGGAGACAAGAAGCTGTACCAAAACGGCTTTGAAGTGTGCCATCCCCATTGTGTGTGTATAAACTAAGGTATGTAGTCAAAAACTACAACTATGTATGTCTAATTAGATGTAATATTCTTAATAACCGAAAAACAAAAAATTACGTGTTTCGGCAAGCAGTGACCATCATCAGGTTTTTTTCACTAATATTGTTCTATATTGTTCTATATAATTGTTTCGAGTGAAAAAACCTGATGATGGTCACAGCTTGTCGAAACATGTAGTTTTTTGGTTTTTTGTTATTAAGAATATAACATCTAATTAGACATACATAACTTTAATTATCAACCAACCAATGCACTTACATAAAATAACACATTAAAACACTTAAAATCGCTCCGACATGTTTCGATCCTTAGATCATCCTCAGGGAGCTAAGTTGTTCCTTGCTAAAGTCATTTTAAAAACATTCACAAAATAATTCCATTATGTTAAGAGGGTGTTGTGGCAGCATGTCGTATTGTGTAACAGTATGTTGTTGGGAATGGGCGTGGCGCATTCCCAACAACATACTGTTACACAACACGACATGCTGCCACAACACCCTGTTAATATAAAGGAATTTTGTGAATGTTTTTTAAAATGACTTTAGCAAGGAACAACGTAGCTCCCTGAGGATGATCTAAGGATCGAAACATGTCGGAGCGATTTTAAGTGTTTTAATGTGTTATTTTATGTAAGTGCATTTGTTGGTTGATAATTAAAATAATTCAACGAAATGCACGGTGCAACGATGAGTATAGACATACATAGTTGTAGTTTTTGACTACATACCAAAACGGCGGTAAATATTCAACAAAGAATATTGAGCCACGTACCAGCAGATTTCAGTCTTCAGTAACACAGTCGTGAGAAGTTCAGATCTTGTGAGGATGTTCGGTGTAATTTCTTTTTTTGTCGTTATTTAACAATTACCTACAGAAACATTTAAAGAACAAATATTAATTTTGTATTTATACAGACTATTACGTATTTATACATTTTATAAAAGTGTACTATAAACACGTATAATTTACTGTGTGTAATATATATTAGTATATAAATAATTTGGTTATTCTCAAACAAAGGGAAAGTTCTGAAGCCTTCAGTTTTGTCTAACCTAACACACAGGTGACGGATATTTGACGGTGCAACATGAAATAGATTGATGTGGATGAGATAAAGAATTCTCTTTGTTTAGACACAGAAGTGCGGAATACAAGGGTAGGCTTTCCATGAAAGTGACTTTAAATATTACAGTCTTCTGGAGTGCAACATCCCGTGAATTAGAAGTTGTGGCTTCTGAAGTATTGTATTCCATCTTACAGAATAGAACATTGATACATATGTGCATTAGTACACTGCGTCACATTCATGATTGTAACCTGCAGCATGAGGCAGTAAATTTCCCCGAAATGTTGGTAAGATATTGTGTTCTGCCCCGGCAAAAGATTAGTGGTCATTCCTCCACCCCCTCCCCCCACCTTTCAGACCATTGTCTGTGATACTGTATAGTGTGTTCTGCTTTATTTCACCTGAAGACGAAAACAGTGTGTTTTCGAGATGTCGTGTAATAGATTTCATTTGGATTGACGATGGAAAGAGTTCAAAACATGTCGTGGTGTTGTGCATTTTACGCCATTGTCAAAACTGTGTGGTACAATTTATTTCCCTTGTTCAGAACACTTATTGTGTTCTGCTTTATTCCGTTATCCAGGTCGTTTTTTGTGACACTGTTTAGTGTGTTCTGATTTAATTTCCTTGTTCAGGCCATTTCTATGATATTATTTAGTGTGTTCTGCTTTAATTTCCTTCCTCAAGCCATTTCTATGATATTGTTTAATGTATTCTGCTTTAATTTCCTTGTTCAGGCCATTTCTGTGATATTGTTTAGTGTGCTTTGCTTTAATTTCCTTGCTCGGGCCATTTCTTTGATATTGTTTAATGTATTTGCTTTAATTTCCTTGCTCCGGCCATTTCTATGATATTGTTTAGTGTGTTCTGCTTTAATTTCCTTGCTCAGGCCATTTCTGTGATATTGTTTAGTGTGTTTTGCTTTAATTTCCTTGCTCGGGCCATTTCTATGATATTGTTTAGTGTGTTCTGCTTTAATTTCCTTGCTCAGGCCGTTTCTATGATATTGTTTAATGTATTCTGCTTTAATTCCGTTGTTCAGGCCATTTTCTGTGATACTGTTAATGTGTTCTGCTTTAATATCCTTGTTCAGGCAATTTCTATGATATTGTTTAGTGTGTACTGCTTTAATTTTCTTGTTCACGCCAGTTCTTGTGATACTGTTTAGTGTGTTTTGTGTTAATTTCCTTGTTCAGGCCATTTCTGTGATACTGGTTATTGTGTTATGTTTACTTCCCTTGCTCAGACCTCTGTCTGTGATAATGTTTAGTCTGCTCCGCTCTATTCCTTTGTTCAGATAATTTTCCGTGATTCTCTTCCGTGTGTTGTAATTTACTGTCTGTTTCTTATCGTTTTCTCAGTTCTGTAGGCTTTTCCTTACATTATGCTACTTTGACATTCATTGCGACAGATGCATCTCCTCTGTTATTTCCCTCTGCTCTCAAGTCTTTATTTATTAGTTGTCGTAGATCAGTTCTACGGGTTTTAATTTCATTAAAAACGCTTCTTCTGACTGAGGTCACACGCGCGTGCAGCAGACGGAAAAGAAGGAACATCCCTTAGTGATCTCAGTCTTGAAACGTTCCATTTCAAAACAGTTGTGGAACGAAGCTTGCTCCAGGCGTCGTTGTCTCGTCAGCTTGCCTCGGTAGGTTTCGTGAACTGACCCTGGATAAGTGGTAACGTGACAACAATTATGTGCTCTTTTGCATAATTTTTTATGACAAGGTAACGTATAAAAGAATGCTTAGGCCTATGTTTTATGTATTTAAAAAAGCAGCTTTACTGAAATAAAAATATTCTATCTAATATTTTCAATGCACTTGCTGCATTTGATAATGTTGTTTAGAATTGCCATACTGCATCCATTCCCCTCGCCTTCTAGTCTGACAATAAAGATGTTAGATTCCACCGAAACGTCGATTCTTCTCTAAAAAAAATAAATTCTTCACATGCTGAAAAACTGTAATTTTCATTCACTTGATATATTTGCATCCTGAAAAATTTAAGATGTCTCCTTTTTTTGGCATTCAGAGAACCGTGCATCTTGACATAGTCTTGTAATAAAAGCCAACTAGATGCACTATTTCTCAGATTTATTTGATAAAATACTCTACATGTTTCCGAAACATGTAGAGTACTTTATCCAATAAATCTGAGAAATGGTGCATCTCGTTGGCTTTTATTATAAGAATAATGAGACTCCATAAAGTTTCGAGAGCCAAACATGAAATTCCAGTCCGTATCTTTAGTCCTCTGAAAGTACGAAGGGCGTTCTGATCGGGAATCTCAAAGCTTGCATCTGAAGTGTATTTGTTTATAGTTCTACAGTTCTATTGCTATTAACATTAGAGAAATCATGGAACAAGTAGAAATTTATTCTAATTTCAATCTCTTAAACATAACAACAAAAATATACATTGTGTCCATATTTGCTGTGTCTGTCTTAAAAATATATTATCAATGAAATATATAGATGTGGTTATGTTATCAGATTTCACCTGCTTAGTTTCAGTGACTTACAAATTCAATCAAACTGAAAGCTAAAAATATTTTTACCCGGATATCGTGGTATTATTTTACGTTCCATAGAACAGTTTTCTCAAATGGATAAATGTTGTGGTCTTCATGCACACATTTACAGAAACTTAATGCTCTTCCTGTGTTATCTGACGACACTGAAAGAAGAAACAGCTATGCCACCTTCGCCTCAAAATTTCCCACTTTGGCAATGATGTTAAAATTAAAGGCAAATTGCGCCCTTGTACAGGCACTGAAGCTCTGTACAGACCGTACGGCCCATAAGGAGAGTAGGGGTATAGCTCTACTCTTTTTTGACCACGGCACTAGAAGAGAGTGAGGGGTCAACGTCACTCCCCGGCCGCTCTTTACCCCCTGGAAAGACCCGGTACCCATTTTACAGGAGCCTGGGTGGGCCCAAGAGCCGGTCTAGACGGGCGGAAAATCACGCCACCACCGGGATTCGATCCCCGGACCGTCCAGACCGTAGCCAGTCGCTATACCGACTGAGCTACCGGGCCCACTGCAATGATGTTAGTGGATCTAAAATTGTAGGAAATTAGGCAGTAGGTCTTTATGTTTACATATGAATAAATTTAACAGACATATTCAAAGTGAGATGAAAATCATGAAAGAAGAAACTGTAATATCTATGCTCACTTTCTATTTGTCAAGGTGCCCTTCTTAGGGGTTAAGATTATTATGAATGTCAAATATTCAGAAATGCAGAGTTAAGCAGTGTGTTTAATTTCCAACGCAGACGAGATTCGTCCAGAAGCAACTAGATTTTGCCGCATTACTAAAGCGGTCGAAGCTTGAATCAGACCACTCACATGTAGGTAGGCCAGAGATAGGAGTAAGTGGAACTTTACTTTTACTTGTGCGCATGCCTGCATGTCTTGGTGCTTAAACACAAGGCGTTTTTCTTAAGTTGGTGAAAGATAACACATATTTCAAGAACCGAGCTGAACTTCATGCGCACAACATTTCTTGAGAAGCTAAGAGGTTCTCAACTAGTGAAAAAAAATTCTCCGAATCTTATGGAACCCCGAAAGTCTATTTCCTTGCGTACACGTGTACGTTTCACTTCATTATCCTGAGCCAAGTTACTACAGTCCTGTCCCTCCCATCCTTTTTCTGGGAAAATCCATTTTAATATTATCCTCCCATCTAAACTTAGACCTTCCTGTTTGTTTATTTTCTTCAGTTTACCGCATCAATTCCCCGGAGACTTTTCTCTTCTCCCGCATAATTGCCAAAAAAGCCCCGCCCATCGGAAGTTCCTTTATAATTCAAGACATTAGCTGCATTGATACGCATAACAATTTCTTATAATAAAACAAACTAGATGCATTAATTTCTCAAATTTATTTTTGGAAATAATACTCCACATGTTTCGGACAGAAGAACTGTCCATCGTCGGGTGTTTTTCACTGTACACACAACAATGTTGTATGTCGCACAGGTTTGCTGACAGCTTGCGAGTTTGTTTTATTATAAGAAATTATCACGATGCATGTCGCCTGAACGTCAAATACGTATAATAATATCTGAACAAAATATTGTATTGATTAATTCTCTGCCAATTTAGTCTCGTTAACAGGGATGTTAAGCTTAGCTTATCCTGAAACTGGCATATAGTTTGTACCCGGAACCTATACTGATTCACGTACGTAGCAATGACACAAAGTCCATTATCTGTAGTGGTAGTTTTATAAACAAGGTTTTGTGTTCTGGGTTACATCTGGAACAAGTCATCAGGCTTAATGACACTGAAAGTTATTTCCCTTTGAAGTTGCGCTAAGATGCAATAAACCCGCGCACACACACGTTGACTTTAACTTCTTCTAAAAGCCACGAGAAGGCTTTATATCTGCTTTGCTATTCCTTAAGTCAGCGGGAGAAAATCTTGAATTATTCTTGTGTTTGATTTCTATTAGATTCCAAGTGCATTGTAAACAAGTGAATTTCACTGTTATTCCAGCGAAATTGTTCGCTCAAGTCGCTTCTGGAATACAGTACAAAATTACGCTTTCATGTCTGCATGAGATTAGTTCAGGATCAAATATTTAGTGTCCAGGTCGTAACACTTGATCTTTCATGCTACTGTTTTTTTTAACAAAGAATCCTATTGCCTCTAACAAGAATACCGTAAGCAAACTCACTACTCAGTTCTGACTGTAACCTTCTAATTTCGCCGTCATCATGGCGGACTGTTTAGCTATTGATCCCACTAATAGCAGCCATAAAATTTAACCTAAGTGTGGGATGTATGAGTAAGCGTAGTGAGTCAGAAGGCATTACATAGGTTTGCATGGGGCATGAAGCGTGTACTTTAAATATCGCCGCACTAAACGTTGTTTTCGAATGTATGGCACTCCCTTTTTTTTGTATTATGGGGGTCCCTCTTTCATACCTCTGCCGGATTCCTACTTCTACTCTGCCAAACACTTCTCATGATTTCCTTCAGTTCTTACAAGATAATCCCGAGGTAGTATTTCATTTTGGGCTACACCGCACCCTTCCAGACCCCTCCTTTTCAATATTCACAATTCTCTCCAACAGTCGACACTATGTTCTCTGAGCTACTAGTAGCCATATTAAATAAAAAAAAAACACAGAGTAAAGAAATGAGTAACTTAATTTATATTTTCGATTTCTGAACTCGAATTACAAGGAGCTGTACCAGGTAATTATAGCCGAATAAATTTGCTGGATTTGTAGGAATGTGCCACTCGTTCCTTCAGTTTTAATAATATTTGGTATTAGAAATTCATCTGCTAATTTGGGATTAAAATGATCAAATGTAGGAATACTTACTTAAAATAAAGGATTAATTATTAAATCTCGTCTCAATAAATTTTATGCCTTTACGTGAAAATTATGATACTCATTTACACTTATTCCCATCGCATTATAAAATTTTAATAGGTATGAGTAAAAACACGTGAAGTATATTTGCTATTAGTACAAAAATTTAAAACATAGAAGTGACAGACTGCTGGAGAAAATTGTATAATGGGAAACTTTAAAATTAGCACAACAAATATTATTAAAACTGATTAAATTTAAATTAGTGCGGATGAAACACACGTAATAGAGGTGAGGAATGCGTACAAACGTTTGGTGGTGAAACCTGAAAGAAGAGACCATTGGGAGACATGAGTAAGGATGGAAAGACAATAATAAATTAAAGGAATAGGGTGATAAAGTGCGGACCGAATTTTGTATCGCTTATTATAATGACAAGATGTGACCTTGTGTGAATGCGGAAATAAAGATTTAAATTCCATGACAGGCTTCAAATTTTCTCTGAGGGAATTATTACTGTACACAAGAACTATACCGCCGCGGAGCTGTTCTCGAGTTAAGCCCATTCTCTTCCTTCATAGTCCCTGCTCATCCTTCTGAAATAGTCTGTGTCGTGGGTTTGGAAACTGTGTGATAAAACGATACTGCTCCATAGATGACGAACATGGAACTTTGCGGAATGGTAGGAAGACACTTCGCCAGGACCGGAATAGTGGGCAGGCCAGCCGGGTAGCTGCCTGGGGCGCAAACATACAAGGGACGCTAAGACGTCACTGGAATAATCGGAACATGGTGCTAGTTAACTTAGGTTTCCAAACGCGAAAGAATTTCGCCGAAAATTATCGACAGTTTGGGTAAGAACACTCCATAATCTTCGTCAGCTCTGTCCTGAATGTGGGTTTGCAAGGGAAACAAATTATTAGACTGCCCAGAGCTTCCACGTCTCTCTGGCCGGCTCTACTTTCCTCGTATTTGGATATTTGTGTAAGGTCTGAATACAAGGGTTGAGACTCTTGGTACTGTGGCCTTGAATGGGCTCGCAATGCTAGCCCTTATTTTACATTTCATTGGTGGAATGGACTTTCGCATTTTTTGGGGGGTGTGAATCTTATTTTTGAACCATTCCGCTGAACATGAATTCATTGTACATTACCTTGAGACCGAATAATAGCTTTCGCTCTCAGTAACCTCTGTATCCCAGAGATGGTGGAGTCTAGACCAATAACGAGCAACATTTGGTCACGAGGGCCAAATCAATAGTAATGAGCCTGCGACCCACATTATAACTAATTCCTGTGTTTATTTACGTATCAGTAATGATACACTGCCGGCCCCAGCGGCCGCGCGGTCTAAGGTGTAGGTCTGCGGCCGTTCGCCTGCTGAGATCGTGGGTTCGAATTCCACCGGGGGCGTGGATGTTTGTCTGTTGTGAGTGTTGTGTGTTGTCAGGTGGAGGTCTCAGCGACGAGCTGATCACTCATCCAGAGGATACTGCCGACTGTTATGCATTGTTGTGTGTGATCTAGAAACCTCAAGAATGAGGAAGCCATGGCCCGCGTTGGGCCGCAGCGCCTCAGGAAAAAAAAAAGATATACAATGGTCAATAGTGCCAATACAAGGGGCGGTAAAACTTGGGTCTATTGGAAACATATCTTTAAAAAGTGGATTAAAAGCATAAAACATAAAATTAATCCGTACTTCAGTGTGCGCTGTAACGGGCTGTTCCAAAACAGTCTTAAGATGTTGAAAAATCTAGAAACGAGACAGGCAAAGACTCCTACGACAAAATCAATTCGAGACAAAAGTGATGATGTCAAGCAAGCCCGCTTACATGTAGGCACTTTCCCTTTCCTAAAACCATAAGCAACGAAGTCGAATAGCGCGCTAATGATTTTAATTTACATTTTGGTAAGCAATAGTTTTTGTAATATCAATAATAGTACAAGTTATAAAAGAGGAATAATTTTCTGTGAACTCGGACAAAATAATTATTCGACTAATTTAATATCTTTGTCCTTCTTATTTCTGAAATTGTATCGCGGAACTGATAGAAAATGTAGAAGGACCGCACGTAGCCTGCGGGCTACATTTTGCACATCGCTGATCTAGTTGCTTCACGTGAAGCAGGAAAAGAAGAGGCTCTACTTCTTGAAGACATCTGTGTGCAGTCCGCAACTTGTGTTATTACTTTTGTGTACATTTGTCATCGTACGTCGTTGCGTTTGTGTACCCTCCACAACTTGTTCTCTTGCTACGTTACGTAAAGCAATTAACCGTGGTAAGAAACAGTTCAAAAGTTTCTCGTTTATTTGCTAGTGTTAACAGTTACTTTGATGGAGTTCTGTAAGAGGTGTCCGCAGTGAAAATACTGAAAGAATTCCCATGAATTTTGGCGGGGTTGCGGCGACTTTACGGCTCCCTTAGGCTTATGTCAACAAGCCCAAAAGGCCTCTTTCTAGCGAAACCTATCACTGTCAATGTTGGTGGTTGGATAATTACGTATGCACCGTGGTTTGTGCCGAATGCGGTGACAATACGTGACTTACAAGTGTTGTCGGTTAGACAAGAAGTTCGTAACTGCAGTGTCACCTAACGGCAAAGGCTTAACGATCATCCCAACAAGCTGACAAAATCTCTATTTCAAAGACCAAATTACAATCGTAGGCTTAAGCTGTATTACTCTGCAGATGTAGCAATTACATTTAACTAATGATGGTCTTTTTTTTACCAACTTGATACATAAATTCTTTATTTTAATACATTTATTACATTCCTCTACATGTTTCGAGCACTACTGTGCTCATCTTCAGGGGGACAATTGTTTTAACACAGTCTCTGGTATCGTCACTCTCTTTAGGTGACTGTTCAGCACACAGGTTACGAGAGGACTCTCGTAACCTGTGTGCTGAACAGTCACCTAAAGAGAGTGACGATACCAGATGCTGTACTAACACAATTGTCCTCCTGAAGATGAGCACAATATTGCTCGAAACATGTAGAGTAATGTAATAAATGTATTAAAATAAAGAATTTTTACATCAAGTTGTTAAAAATAATACTATCATTATATTAGGATACACAGTCAACAAAACGTAAAAATTAGATTTAACTATACTCTCTAACATGCCCAGATACCATACCCAATCATTTGTGATAGCACTTAAATAGGACATGTATCACTGTATTTCCTACATGCCTTTAGTAGTGACTGTCAATACGATTGCTGAATGTCTTCGGACAGATTGCAACATTCTGGGAGATAACAAAAGAAAAAGTTGGTGGTGTGGAGATGTCGATCAGTGATTATTCCTTCCGTGGCCTCAGTATAGATATACTAATACTATTACCCACGTTTGACACCCAAAATATTTTTTCTGCAAAAGTTTTCTTAGATAATTTCGTCATTCCTCTTACATAAATTCAGTATTTCTGCAGACTTTTGCATGTTTACTGCAACTTTCTGTTTGAAGTAGGAGACTTTTCTCTCCCGAGAAACAGTTCCACGTTACGTGACAAGTGTTAAAATCTCTGTTACTGGATTTCTGCAGGCGCCGAACAGCTACATTTACTTAATTAGGAACGTCTTACTTTTCTCCTTCTCTCTTAGAAAAGGCGTTGCTTAAAGTTGCGAAATGCAAGACATGTCGGTCACACAAGACGCAACTGTGAGCAATTCTGTTGCACAAAATGTGTTAAAAACTTTCGTGTTATTTCGTACTTACATTTTTCAGTCTCCAGTTACTCATATTAATTAAGTATGTTTTGACTTTGACCTTCTTTTCTACAAAATGTAGAATGAAGGAACATGTATGTACAGAAACATTAGAGAATGTTAAGCTCATCTGGAAGGGACTGTACATAAATTCACTGCAGTCTGAACTGAGAATGAAAAACGTCTATACCATAAATATTTCGGGTTTGAGATTTAAAAAGTTTCTGATTATGAAATGAAAAATTACTTGGGCTTACTTACTTACTTACTTACTCCAAGGAGCAGAGTCTTTCTGTAGAAACTAACAGGTTCTCAGCTAGTCAGGAAATTCCCGTCATTATATGGAAACCGATTGGTCTTTACCGCATTTACAAGTGCCCGTCACCTGTCCCTATCCTGAGGCACATCGATCGAGTCCATGCCTCACATACCACTTCATGAAGATCGATCTTAATATTATTTTGCCATCTACGCGTGGGTTTTCCAAGTGGCCTGTTCCCTTCAAGTTTCCCCACCAAAATCCTGTAGACAACTCATACGTGCTACATGCCCCGCCTACCTCATTCTTCTCGATTTAATCACTCGAACAATACTGGGTAAGGAATACAGATCATTAAGCTCCTCATTATGTAGTTTTCTCCATTTCCCTGTTACCGTGTCCCAGTTGGTCCCAAATATTCTCCTCAGCACCCTATTCTATGGAAAATGAAATATTGCAAATTGGTTTTTCTCGACTTCATTTATCATCTAAGTTTCACCAGAAAATTGAAACACACCCACTGCACCATGCACAATATTCTGTTCGCAATGCTAAGACACTGGACAAAGGGCAGATTCAGTGACACTGAAAACAAATTCTTAATAATTTCATTTACTTAGCAACACTCTCAATAGTTACTAATTTGTACATGCAGTAATGAAGATTTGGGCGATATTCAGTAACGAATTAGAACAGATGCCAACGTGGTCATGGCGTAGGCTGACGTAGGACGTTTATGTTGGCACTTATTTAGTGTGCTACGTAGAGCCACTAGAAAATCCCGTTTTCGGCAGTCTGCCTACCAGAATATCAGCCCGGAACAGGAATATGTAGCATTAACTCGTCTGCATTATTTGGATTTGTTTGCAGTATTTTGGGCAGTGCAGTCTGTAATCTAACCAGCTGATCCCCGTAAATGCTTCCCTTCGTACGACGAGGTATTCATGAGACAGATGTGTACTTTAAATAGACGGGCAGCTGTGTACTTAGTATTCAGAATTTTCATTCAGAAACAGAAATAAATTATTAGGTAGGTAGGTTTTGCCTTTTTTTTTAGGCCACGAAGGCCCTTAGGGTGAGTAGAGCTATAGATCTACTCTTTCTAGGACCTCGGCACTAGATGGGGTTGGGGGGTCAGCCCCACGCTCCGTGCCGCCTCTACCCTTGGGAAAGACCCGGTACCCATTGTACAGGAGGCTGGGTTGGCCCCAGGGCCGGTCTGGACGGGCGGAAAATCTCGTCCCCACCGGGATTCGATCCCGGACCGTCCAGGCCGTAGTCAGTCGCTATGCCGGCTGAGCTACTGGGCCCACAAATAAAATATTAACCAACACAAAATAAATTCTCCCCTTATTAGTTTGTTTATTGTTTTTACTCTTATACCGTTTTCAACAGAACTGGTAATACAGTTTTAAATTTACGAAGGAAGCGGGCGTGGTTTGTATTAAGGTACCATCCAATGAATTGTTTGGAGAGAGCAATAAAAGTTAATTTTTTTTTTTTTTTTTTTGCATAACTGGTCTCTGGGAAGAGTTTTGAATTTGGTACGTTCAGAGCATCAAACAGTTTTAAGAATTCGTTACGGCCCTTCACTCAGGATTATTCACCCCTGAGTCATTTATAACATAATTTGTAACAAATTAAGCTGTTGCAATTTATTATTAGCCTGTTATGGAATGTAACATGATAATAAATTTTAAATATAAATTTAAAGGGGAGACTGAACCAAAATTTATGTATAATCTGTTGCACAGTAGATAAAATATTGTCTTATATTAAAATTGGCCCTTTAAACACAGAATACGGAAGTGATTTAGAAGATAAATTGCAAACATATAACAAAATAAACGGAGCTATAAAGAGACATTTTGGAAAACAACTGAACAAAGAAACAAAGTTAAGAATTCACAACATTACAGCTAAAGCAGCATTGAAATTTGGAAGTGAAGCTTGGGTACTGAAGAAAAGAGAGGAAAAACGTTTACAAGCAGCACAGATGAAATTTTTGAGACACTTACTCGGAATAACAAAACTAGATAAAGAAAAGAATCAATGTATTAGGCAAAAAAACGGGAGCAGAGAACACAGTAAAGGAAATAAAACAGTACCAGAAAAAGTGGCTACAACATGTACAGAGGATGGACACAAATAGAATAACAAAACAAGCAGTACAATATAAACCAAAAGGAGGAAGGAACATAGGACGACCGAGGAAGAGATGGAGGGACCAACTTCATCTTGAAGATCAAGGAACAGGAAACACGCCTAACCCTTCAGTAACACGATGATAGTGATGATGAACACCCGAGTTAAATCCCGCCAACTGCTGGCATTATTAGGAGCTCATCATATTCCCCGCGTTAGCAGGATAAGGGTTGAACTTTAATAACTATTATTTCAATTGACAGCAACATTAAGAAATTTCATTTCTGTGGTTTCTAACACCGTTACTTTAAATGCCCTTCCTTATGGGCTACACCGGCCTTTGTTGGGTGTGCAGAAATACGAATTGTCTTTCGACCCGCTTTTGGAGACATGTGTTTTTATGATTTTATGGAAGGTGGTTTATCTCTATTCAGACTGCAGGAGAGACAGTTCATTTGTACCAGAATTTCTTTGAAATCCTCTATTCATTTACAGTATTGTCACATTGAATCAAGTTTTTGCAGGGTATATCTTTGTGGGAATTACTGGAAAATGAAAGTATTTTGATCGAATCGCAAACACTTTTATAGAGAACACATTTTTTTATTTTAATTTTATCGTTCTTTTTGTAGTTTTATTGATTAAGAAATTCGCACACAATTCTCTACTGGCCTTCTCGTCTTTTGCCTATAAGCTTTATTACTTTTTCGCGTCACCATATAACCTTGCAATTTCTTCATTTGAGAAATCACGCTTCGAAGTAAAAATATCCAGATCTCTTATTTGCACGCTGTTTTCCCATATATCCTGAGGTAATGACGCTTATTTGTATCTACCACGTCTTGTTATTTTAATATGAAATTTTTTGTTGTTGCCAATAGTTACGAACAGACAAAATGATGGCAGGAATAAACGGTAAGTTGATGTGCCTAAGCGTCAGTTAGTATTCAAATTTCAGATTTTTTCACAAAAAAATTTCCTTTATCTGACAGCACGCGTTGTTCTATATAGGTCTAATGAGGTTTGTATCTTAGGTGTGAAGTGAAATCGAGACGCAAACGGCGTAGGATTTTAGAGGTGACAAACGACGATTTTATTTGTGGAAATCACAGCTAGAGCTGAAAGTTTTCATATTTTGCAAATCTAATTCGAGCAGTATTTATAGTTATTCCATGAAGTGCACGATCGTTTACGTAGGGAATTTTCCACATTCAATGGAAAAGGGAAAACTCATTACCCTGTTCACCGAAGTCCACCACTTATTCCTGCCAATAGCCAGATTACACCAAGTCACTTCGTATTTTCTAAAGACCCCGTGTAATATTATCCATCTATGAGAACTGCGCTCTTCTGGATTATTACGCAGCGATTAGTGGTTATTTCTTACCTACGTTTCAGTACAAACTATCGGTCCCATCTTCAGGGGTCAGGAAGTTGGGACTGATAAGTTGTCCCGCAACGTCGTTAAGAAATTACCACTAATCGCTGCGTAATAATCCAGTAGAGCGCAGTTCTCTTCTACTTCTCGGCACAAGCCTGAATTCTCGTTTATCCATCCATCTTCGCACGTGTCTTCCAAATCTCTTTTCTAAAGTTTATCTTCAGGGTCTGATAACGCCTGTCGTCTTTCCTGTCTCCTTTTTTATCGCCCTCACAGTATTTGGTGCAAATAGCGACTGTACGATTGTCCATTATGTACTTTTGGCCCACGTGATGTTACTGTCTCTTTGGTCCAAACTGAACTATCAATATTCCATGCTCATAACACGCTCAATTTTCAGAGAAGGTATTTTGCTCTTTTTTAAAGCATAATAATAATAATAATAATAATAATAATAAGGGCTCAATGGGTATGGGAGAGGTAGTACCTTTGTAAGGGGTTGACCCTGCACTGGTCCTCACCAGCCCAGGTGTGCAGCAGTGCAACTTGA
>Ga0123352_10002470_pt1 | contig 25772 bp, 10 predicted proteins | sample TergutLab28metaG_FD_89700 | JGI IMG/M metagenome (GOLD analysis project Ga0123352, IMG submission 89700) | Labiotermes labralis P1 segment gut microbial communities from Petit-Saut dam, French Guiana - Lab288 P1 | ecosystem: Host-associated > Arthropoda: Insects > Digestive system > Gut ...
ATGGTTGTTGGATTTTTTTTTTTTTTTTTTTTTTTTTTTTTTTTTTTTTTTTTTTTTTTTTTTTAAACCGATGGGCTTCAAACGCAAATTTTCTCTTAAGGTTGATTAGCTTGATCTGGAATTTGATAAGTGAGGCAGTGAGAGCTGGTGAGTGTACCTTCTTTACAGAGGAAAAGTGGCATGGCAGAGGCATATTATAGGGAGTTAGCAGTGTGATTTGAACTGAGAGGGCCATTAAGGAGATGGAACCTGGGAGAATTTGTGAACATACTGTCTAGTGGAATCACAGGTCATGATATGGTTCAAGTAGTTTGGCACTGGCCTCATCAAGGAGGCCCAGTCCACGTGGGATTTGTGATCGACAGAGTGACAATGGGACAGGTTTTCTCCAAGTATTTCAGTTTTCCCATCAATATTATTTTGCAGATGTTCAGTATGCACCTTTGCCTGTCAGAGCATTTGAAATCTTGCAGATATCAGTAAAAACTCTTCACTCACTAGATGAGGAAGAGTCCTTATAGGTTTTTAGCTTCCACAAGCAGTGTTTTTACTTACCTTTTACAAAACAACAGGCATATACATCATAATCCCTGAGATATGCAGACAGAACAACCTCTGTCTTCGTTATGACAGCCATGGTCCAAAGTCGGGGGTTTTACATCTGACTCATCACTTGACCAGATCGTAAGGAACAAAACTGATAGAAGCTGACGAAACAAATGTGAGTGTGTTTGCTCTAGCGTAAGGCCATTTTCACTGTGCTAGTGATGTTGTATGAATGTTCTTTGTGAGACCTTGCACATAGCAGTGCATTCTGGCAGTCTCTTTGTGAGGGGTACTTGGGTAATTTTAGTGTTGGTCGTAGGCTATTCTAAAGTGATGACAGTGTCATGAACTTTCATAAATGTTCTGTGGTGCAAAACTGTCAGTTCGCACTGACTGTACATGCCGTGCAGAAGAAAATTATTTGGTAAAGTATCCTAGTCTCTGATGTTAATATGAAGACACATCTTGAACAATATGAAATTGAGGCATACCCTTGTGTATGTAACAGTGAAGTAAAGGACATTGTACAGGGTGATTCAAAAAGATGGACTCATTTGAACAGTAAACGGCGCCTGAACACACGCCAGACGGTTGCGGTATTCCAAGTTCTCTGCTTGCTCTGCGGGTTAACTTGCGTGGGCTACGCTCAAAACTCTCTTGAATTCGTCTCATGTTCTCCTCTGATACTTGCAAAAAATCTTGTGCTGCATAGTAGCCATTTTGCTCTCAACTGATGCTGCTGCATGGCTGTGTGTTAGGTAAGCGTTCTAGCAGTGGTAGTTGAAAATTTAGGACTTCCTGTTTCAAATGTTGTGTAGATCATTCTTATATCATGTATAGTTCAGGAAATATAGACGTATGAAATTCAGTCCATCTTTTTGAATCACTCTGTAGATAAAAAAACAACTAGTTTATTAGCAAGGTGTTAATGAAACAACATGTTTCAGCCTACTCGGAGGCCATCATCAGGTTTACAATGTTGGCTGTAAGGAACTAATAATAATCGAGTGGCAGATGTTGAGATCTCAGTATAATGTAGATCAAAACACAACTAGTTTATTAGCTGGTTGTTATTAGTCTCTTGGAGCCAACATTTTAAACCTGACGATGGCCTGCAAGTAGGCCAAAACATATTGTTTCATTAACACCCAACAAATAGACTATAGTTGTGTTTTGACCTGCATTGTCCTTTACATCTTGAACAAAATCTGTACTGAATCTTACAGGACTTTTTGTACCGATTGTATTTAGCTGAATATAAGATGATCACGCTCTATATAAAGTTCGGTTTTCTGGAAAATGTCTCTCCATTCATTATTGGTTTAACTTAGTGCATGATTGTAAGTTGACCCATCCTTCATTTTTCAAATCACAAACTGGAGGAAAAAATTCTTCGCACTTGGTTCAGTACAATTAATTATACTAATAGCACATATTCAGACCTAGGCGTAGCTGGGTGGATAATATTAGGACAGATCTTCAGGAGGTGGGATGTGGACTGGATTGGGCTGGCCCAGGATAGAGACAGGTGGCGGATGTTTGTGAGTGCGGTAATGAACCTTCGGGTTCCGTAAAATGCAGGGAATTTCTTGACAAGCTGCAAACCAGTTAGCTTCTCAAGAAGGACTCTGCGCCATGGAGTAAGTAAGTAATAGCACATATTCATGATGGCACTGCTTGATGTAAAACTTGCAGTCTATTTACCAGGATTTGTTTCTGTCAGTATAGTATAGTCCTGAATATCCAAGCTTTGGTAATCTAACGTAACCATACGACATTCTGTTTACAATTTTGTGCTGCTCTGACATGCATTCTCACACATCCTACTCCCACTGCTGTTTTGGCTGTCACTGTCTCATACTGCTCTGGATATAGCCATGTGTTTATTGCATTAAAAACAATTTAAAATCCATTGTTCTATTGACATTTGATATTTATTTCCTCAAATAATAGGTCTGTTTTCTGGTTTGTTATCCTGTAGAATAATCATTAGTAAATGAAATTTGTACTTCGCTATGCACCTTCATTAAAAGTACGATTTGTTTCGCATCATACCCATTACTTATTACACGAAATTTTCGGTAATCCCATTTAGGTTGGATAATCGGAACTTTACTGTACAAGACTGACTTTATGTATAATCCCTGAGAAAGTTAAAAATTTATATATTTTATTATATAAACATGGAGTTCAAAAAAGCACACAGAGAACAAACTCCATGCCCATTATAAAGATTCATCAGTTCATGGTGTAGAACAAAATTGCTAGTGTATATTCTGATAGTAGTACACGACACTAACGTGCACTGTATGAGGGAAAAAAGCAGAGGTCTACGAGGTGGAGCAGATGGTACATGTAAAAATGGTGCTCAATGAGTTAGGTTCCCTAAGTCATAAAAACTAAATGACATGTTATTACATTGTTGAATGTATTTCATTTATTCTGCTGAAGTATAATTATTTTTAGCATAATTCCTGAGCACATTGATACATGTGTCTTATCTTGACACGAGTTCCAAAATTCTGTCATTAGAAATTGGGGTTTGTGTATTTGCCCTCAATTATGAATAGCCATTTCCACTTTCATTATTGTGGAATTGGTGATGGGCAAGTACAATGCAGAGGTAAATCTTGAATTGTGACTCATTGGTCTTTCAAAATGTGCCCAACTTCTGCTACATTCACATCCATCTTTGATGTGCTGGGCCACCAGGTCCAATTGTGATGTTGGATGTACATTTGACTATTCCAAATTGCACTGTTATAAGGTGTGCCGTACTTTCCTCACTACAGCCCATCTTCCTATAGACAAAACGCTGAACATGCATTGTAGTTGCCATTGGTCTCCAAGTGCCACTTTGCAACACCTGGGTATTATGTGTAAATAAGCCATGTCCACAAATTTATCATTCATCTTGCTCTTATGATCATCATACAGCAGTACAAATTTTAGTTCCAGTTGCATCTTTTCCCCTAAATGTCGTCGGGATGAGTTTTGTTTCTACAACATAATAATGAAGATGGCCAGTTTTGTGTATCTCCATGGTAGCTGCAGAAAGAATTTTAACCCTGTTGAAACTTGTATAAAGTTCCATATATGGCCAGTCTCCAGCATTGCTTGATTTTGTTTTTATGTGGAATAATTATCATGTAGCATAAATTCCATTGAAAATTTAACAAGAATTTGTTAAGAACAAGCTCCTTCAGAGATGGCAAAATTTAGTTTCTGAACAGCATGAATATGTGGGGTACCATAGTTGGTATGGTGAGTGAGGCTATGGACTGGATTACGCATTTGTGGTTAGATTCCTGGCAGAAGCAAGACATTTTTCTATCCTCCAAGATGTCCAGAACATCTTTGGGACTTGTTCCAGACGCCTATTCACTGCGTACAGGCATTCAGTGCCTATGTGCAATTGGCTGTCGCGTCGCATCGACTATTCATACCCGAATACCGAAAGCGCGGATTATCTGAAGTATGAGAATGCAGGAGGCACGGAATGAAAGCCTGTTCAGTTATCTCAGGCGGTCGATGTTAGAACACACCCGCCAAGAGGGACAAGGCGGCCATTGAGAAATTGTGTTATTAGTAATTTATATCAACATAAAATACCGAATTTATTTGTACGTCTTTTGAATTTTAGATTTTCACAAGCGGTATGAAGTGCAGTTTTTTTTAACTTTTCTTATATGCGGATGTGACATAATAAGATTGTGATGTTCCAGTGGGCAGAACGATATAACGAAAAAGGCGGGCTATTCGAGTAAGTGGTTGTATGCCGGCACATTGTGCTGCTGCTGTGTGTGAATCGGAACCGTGACGCAGAAACACGTAGACAGCAGACCTCTTTAGATATTATCGGGCACAACTTCACGTTTCAAGTACGTAGGAATACATAAACCTACTTTAGTGCGAACGTAATAAAAACAGCATTCTAGTCTCGTCTTTGTACTTGAGCTAACCTCACAAAAAAATTTACGCCCTCGGGGATGTTAAGTCATTGTGATTATTAGTTAATATTTCGAAGTATCTTAGCGCCTTCATTTTCCTTCAAAATCTCGGTAACTGATTAACAATAAATTTTGCATTACTTTTTAATGGCCTTTATAATCAGCAACATTGCTGTGAGAAGGCCATATCTTTCATATGCTAATTTGCCCTGTAATGGTGGAATGCCCCCTGCTCCTGTACACGGAACCAGCCACACATAATATGTAAAAGATGTGTACTTTGTAATGATTTTATCATTGGTGTTGGTTTTAGAAAATATTGAATGAACATCATCATCATCATCATCTACCTAATATGGAGCTGGGCCACTTGTTGACCTGTTTCGGTATGACACATCTGGAAGTCTCTTTAATGGTCTCTTCTGGGTGCTTCTGTCTGTTGATCTGTAGTTTATTAGTATTCTCGGTGATCTGTTATAGGGCATTCTGTTTGTATGTTGAAACCAATTTCATCTGTTTTCCTGTATTTTGTCCAAAACTGGAGTTATTTTGAGTTCTTTTTCAGTCTGTGTGTTTGTTAATCTGTCCAAGTGTATTCTGCTGTTTTTTCAAATATTTCTTCTCTGGTTCTGTTATTCTTCTTACATCTCTTGCTGCAGTGGTCCAGTTTTCACTAACATATAACAGAGCTGGAAAGGCTAATGTGTTGTTTAGTTTTATTCTTGTTTTCTTTAAAGTTTTGGTCTAAACACATTGTGAGTAATGGCTGCTATTTTTTTAATAGTTATTCAATTTGTTTTCAGTGTCCACTTCTTTGTCATAAGGTATTAAATTTTCTAAGTAGTGAAAGGAATTGACTAGTTCTATGATTTTGTTATCTATTACAATTTTACTTCTTGATTTCAAACTTTCACTGTGTTCTGAATGTTGTATGCTTTCTTTTGGGTAATTCTCCGGCATCTGCTTTTCTTTTGAAGTCTTTGTAGTTGGATGTTGTGTCTAGAGCCGTGAGAATTTCTGGAGTTGTCTGGCCTTGCTGTCATCCCTCACACGTGCAGCTTTCTTAAATGTGAGTTGGTCGATCAGTGACCAGTCTGACTTAGAGAGTACACTTGCTAAATGTAGGTGTATTTTCAGCAGTTCTTGAGTTCTCTCAGAGGCTGAGGAATTATCCAGAAGAGAGCATACAGTTTTCCTTCTACCTGGATCTTGTCATTTAAATGCCTTCAGTTTTGTTTTCTGTGCAGATGCATTAAACCATGTTCTGTTATTATTGATTTAATTTATACGCAGATTTCTGCAAGTTATCTTCTGTGTTAGATATTACAACTTGGTCATCGGCAAATAACAACTTTAGCAGTTGTTGTTATAATTTGATAAAAGTAAATTTTGTGGAACATAGAAACACGCTACCCATCGTGTTAAAAATATTGGTATTGACACAAAATGTTTAATTAAGAAAATGTCAGAAATGTGATTCTGTAGGAGGATGTTGTGTTCTTTTGCCTGTGCTTAATGATTCTATCGTACGTACAAAATAAATAAGTGCCATATCTGTGGATGGTTCTAACTCCCTGACACAAATTATTAAATTACACATAGAGCGACGTGGTAAAACTTTTCTGACTTTAGTTTCTGCAAGCAAAATTATAATATTTAAAGTACTTTAGTACTTGAACATGATTTAAATTGCATAAAGTGCATTGTGACTCAAGCTTTGCAAACTGTCTACACCAGTGTGTAAAAGCCATGAAATATTCTGCTTGGAAGCATCTGTATGTATTTTGTACTTTACCTGCCATAGTGTTTCTTAGCTTCATATCTGCCAGCCCAGGGTAATGGGCAGATTCACTTCATTTACTAGATGTCCCTTAACTGTCATTTCTCATCCGCTACAATTGAAAAGAGGAGATAAAGTAGTTGTGTTGGTACTGCCCTTGGAGCATTTGTATTTGCACATAACCTAACTTCTAAGCCAGGATTCACCACTGTTGAAACAAGTCCACACTCCCACACCTCTGTGACAAACATTTTTCTTTCCATTTTGCCCAGGTCTCCCAAGTTTCATCCCTGAACCTTTGTGCATATTTCTCTTTTTCCTGTGTGCTACATTCCTTTCCCATTGCATGTTTTGGTTCATCACCCAAAGAATATTCTCTGATGCTCCTCATTAATGGGTTTTCTCCATCCTCAGACTTCTTGCTTTCCATACAAAGGCATGTATTGGCCTGCCAAGTCATCATCTTCATTCTGTTAGCGAATGTTCTGGGCTTTCATTAAGTTATTACTAAAAGTGTAGATTTTAATTCCTTTTAAGGGGAGACTCTGGAGCCCATTGTTGTAGAAACACAATATGTGAATGGAATAAGAATACAGTGCAACAAAGTTAGAGAGAATTTTGTTTTGAAACCCGTCAAAGTGTGTTCAGCAGTGTGTTAGGTGGCAGTGAACACTCATAATGAATCAGGAGAGTTTAATGCCAGTGTAGTGTGGTAATACTGAAAAGACTTGCAGTGGGTAGGAATGGAAGTATAAATTTAAACATGCTGTGACATTCCTGCATGCTGCTTTGCTGCTGATGGTAAGTACCAGAAAACTTGTATCACCTATTTATTATTTTCATGCGAACTTAATTGTCATGACTGATGTTATGCCGTTCAAAACCTTTGTGTATTGTGATGTTGAGAGAGAGGAGTTAGTTTTCGGCCTGGTTTCTGAGCTGGAACCTTCTTGAACTGGAATTTGGACTGCATTGAAAGTGTAAAAGTTTATGTATGATTTCTGAAAGTTCCAGCCCAAATTTTTTACCCATGGAACTAACAGACTACGACTAGGTCGTTCAGCAGTTTGGCGTTAACATGTGAGGGCTCTTCAGACCCAATGAATAGTCTTCGGTACATTTATTTATACTGTTACTGAGAATTTTACCAGAATGTTGAAAGCACATGCTACATCATAGGTAGTTATTTCAGAGGATATGAAACAGTAGCGCTTGCAGTACTTTTTGCAAGGTTGGGCATCTTACCTATGTGTAAAATGACTGGTTTTTGCAATGTTCAGTGCTGGAAATGATCTTAATTTAGTTGTCATTTAATTAAAACACTTAAATTATCTTTAAACTACAATGGTACGAAGTATATGAAATTTGCTTCTCTTTTTTAGGCCTTTTTTTAGGGGTCTGTGCTTGGAAAATGAATTTAATTGCAGTATACTTTTCTGAAGATTCATTGGATGGTGTAGCGTGCTTGTATGGCCTGAGGTTACAACATAGATCATATTATCTTCATTGTACTTTTTAGAGAATGTTAACGTGAAAGGTCTCTGAACTGCAACATATATACATCTGTCTAACTTCCCACAAAATTTGATAGTGCTCATGGGGAACCCTTTATGAGATATTAGTGTGTCCAGCTGCCTTGTATGGGGTTTGCATTGCTGTGTGAATGGCAGACCTGCTTATTGTTACTCTTTATAAGCATGTTTGGAGTGTCATAATTCTACAACGTTGTATTTTAGGTAAAGTACAAAGTGTGCAGTGGTTCTTTCAAAGTCGGCTCCGATAAATTGTCCCAGACATGTACTTAGGAGGTTGCTAGCCAGACTCTGCATAACATAAGGTGTCTTTGTCAGCCACTATTTATATCACCTGGCAAGCATCACTCAGACAGTGATCTGGTCAGTAGTTACACAACTTGTTACTATGCAACATCATGCTAGTGATTAATATAAAATATGTGACATGTCATAGTCTTTAGTTTTTAGAATCATAAAGTGTCATGTCTGGCACTGAGTTTCATGTACTTCATTTCGATGTTCAGGTGCCTGATTGTTGCTTATATTGTCTGCAAAGGTTATTGAATATTTGCTGTACATGTGCAGATATTATTTGATTGTTGAGGTGACATGATATAGAGACATTTAATTATGTCAGTTGGCCTACATTTATTATTATTATTTTGGGCACTAAATAGATGTGGTGCCTCAGCTTTTAATGTGTGGAGTTTGGGAGGCAGATGGGATGGTTAGTTACAATTTTTTATTTAAATTATAGACATTCCCAGGGTATATTTTTCCCCATCTTCATTTTGAACCGTGTGTTTCTTTTTGTTGTACCCATAAAATTGTAACTATTGTGAGTTATTAATGATTCTTTTACATTCTGTGCTACATCCAGTCCACTTTCTTTTTGCATGAAGTGCAATAAAGAATGTGTGATGTGAAACAAAGTATGTTATGGTTTAGGAAGTGCTGTATACAGCTATGCCATGTTAATGGTAATGTCGGTTTAATAACAGTTCACACAGTTTTATTAAGTGTTACTGAGAAACTTTGATATTATACATATTTACTGCATACACACAATTATAACTAATATAACACCTTCTCTTTGTGCTTGAGGATTGTATTCAACCTTCCTCTTGTTTACAGTCTTCTTTGTTTTGGGCTTGTGTTCAGTCACCATCAGGGAAATTTCAACACAGGGATGATATATATGTAAAGTGAGTAGTAATAATGATCAGGGTATTCAATTTTATTGTACTAACTGAATGCACAGCGTTAGATATGTATGAACATTAAAGATGTAGCTCTGACATGTTTCGGTACAAGTTTGCCATCTTCAGGTAGCTCAGTATGCAGTGTTTAAAACCAATTGCCAATGATAAGCAATTATTTACAAAGTTCTATAGTCTATAGGCTACACTGTTGATGTCAGTTACATATAAAAGTACAACTTGTTCAGTTTTTAAAAAATCCTTCTACTTAAAATGTGATTTAAAAAAATTCTTATATTTTAAATATAATTTATTCAAATAACATTATTATTATTGTTGCAGCTGGGAGTGGAAACTTATAGTTTGTGTGTGGCATTGTGTGTTCGGGTCTGCAGTACTTATTGAAATGTGAAGTGGAACAGATCCCTGTGCTTATGTTGTGTTGTGTAACAGGGTGAGCACTTGGTTGGCACAACAGAATTGAATACATTGATATAAAAAATGCATGGAATGGACAACTTTAAAGTAATAACCATGTTGTGTATGAGTGATTTCCCAAATAAATGCCAAGCAGGGGCCGCAAAATGTCCGGAATAATGTAGTCTACACATAAAGGAAGTTTTAATACAGATTAGAAGTGGCGTTGTATTGATGCTCTGGATAATTAGTCATGGTAATATAATCATGACACCTTGTGTGCCAAATTTTATATTAAGTGAGAATGAAGTTTAGTTTTAATTATGCCTGTGCTTACAGTTTTGAACAATCAGTACATTTGAGTTGATCAGAAGCTCATTAATCAGTAGATACTTACATTCCTTCATCCATTCATGAAACCACTAATTCATCCACTAAATCAATAACTGAAATGAAGTGGCTCGTTATCAAGAGGGTTTCCCTTCAAAATTCTGTGTATTTGCCTTGTTACAACCACCAGAGCTACGCTGTAATATAGCCAAAATATGTCTACCTCAGTTCGGGCTGTTTGATTGCCTAACCGTACTGTGTGCTGTAAAAAACGTAAAGTTAGAGTTGTCCTTGTCGACACCGTGAAGGGATAAAGGGGGAGTAGAGGTATAGCTCCTATCATTCTTCACCACGGCAGTAGGTGAAGGTGAGTTGTCAGCATTATTCCCCGGCCGGCCGCTTCATCCCCGATGAAGAACCGGGGCAGACATTGTATTATCAGGTTGGGTGGGTCCTAGACCCGGTAAAAAGTATAAGGAATGTTAAAGTTGTGAAAGGATGATGTATGCCGGGTTATAGACATTTGTGTAGACGCTCATTTTTATTGCTGTTTACAACACAATATTACTACAGTCAAATTTTGAGAACAAACGTGACGTGTGAACCGATGCGTGTAAAGTTTAAATGTCCGCTGTGTCTATGAACGAAGCCATGAAGTTGTAAAAGTTCTTTGTGTCTATTTTTATTGTTACACTATGTATGTTGTCGAGTTACTCAATTATTACACCAACCAATGCACATATATAAAATTTATAAAATTTACACATTAAAACATTAAAAACGGTCCGACATGTTTCGGTCCTAAGACCATCCTCAGGGAGCTATATCTCCCTTGCTAAAGTCACACTAGAAATTGTCACTGATTAATTTCGTTGTACAAGTTGGGTGTTGTGGCAGCATGCCGTGTTGTGTAATGTTATGTTGCGAAGAGTGCCCTGCTACGGATGTGCATTCTGTGCGAAGCATAGAATGCACATCCGTAATCTGTGACTATTTCTAGTGTGACTTTAGCAAGGAATTTGTAGCTCCCTGATGATGGTCTTAGGACCGAAACAAGTCGGAGCGTTTTTAATGTTTTAATGTGTAAATTTTATAAATTTTATATATATGCAGTGGTTGGTGTAATAATTGAATAGTCCTTTGTGTCTGTGGACCAAGCCACAAATTTTAAATGTCCTCAGTGCGTAAGGACCAGCCATAACGTTATTTAAACAGGATGTTGTTAGAAGACCACATATTCTATAGCCCTCCTTACCCCTCCACTACATGGAGGTGGCCCACTTGGTGACGAAGTGAAATATCTGCCCGTGCAGGGAATCGCATACTAGTCCGGCGAGCCGCCGACTCGGAAATCGTGTGCGAAAGTTCGACATTGAACAAGCGCCTGCCAAGTTGAACTGAGCGAGGAACTCGGTGCTTTCGAAGAAATGGAGATTAGGAAGTGGGTGGGGGAAGTTTGAGATGGGAAAAAGCCAGGAAGGATTGGGGTGAGGGAGGAAGTGTAATTTTCTGTCTTGTATAGTGGGATGATGAAAATTGGAATCCATCCGCCATTGTGTTCAGGTAGGAAGACCTTTATATATATATATATATATATAAACCCATGATAATCCGATCAGCAGGTGGGCTTAAAGAAGACGTCATCTTGGATGTCAGTGTTCTCACACGTACGTCATGTTGCGAGTCGGTGTTACACCTGTCTAATTCAGTGGTTTGTTTTGAAAGTTGATAGCTGCTCATACGGTCCAGTAGTTCCCAGCCGGTCATTACCACGTTCGTTAAGGTGGTCACAAGACCCTGTCACTGGACCCTGTCCTGAGCTAGTCCAATTTAGTCCACATCCTCACCCTACTTCGTGAGGCCGCGTCTCTCATTCACGCTTAGTGCTGACAACTTGTGCGTGAATGTCGGTACACGTGATGCTAGCGAGCGGATAGTGTGAGAGTTTCGCGAAAATTGCTGCAGGGAAAGCCTTTCCTTGTTTAGGGCGTAAATTAAATCTTGAAATATTGTCCACATTTGTATAGTCCGATTTGGATAAAATATGGCACAAGAGATGTTCATAGGCATTTATTGGGTGATTATGAGTTTCATGAAAATCGCCGCATTGAAAGTTTTGTTTTACATACGGCTACAAATGAATGCATTTTTTGCGTTTTTCACAATTATCGTCTGAATTTCTTGGGATTTGGTATAAGAGTTCTGCACGTAATGTTGCTGAGAACTGGAGAGTTTGGTGAAAATCGGCACAGGAAAGGCCGTACTTTTGTATTGGGTGTAAATGAAATTACATTTACTGGAGTTTCGTGAGCCCGCATGACTTTTGAAAACAAAGAACGCTTCGGTAGTGTCTGTGTATGACGTCACGGAGTGCCTAATTTGCAATCTTATTAATTGGCGCGTTGCCGCGGCTTCGCTGGATGTATTTTTTTTTTCCCGTTGTACGTATTTAAATCTACATCTGAAGTGCAATTTTGTTAGGCATTTTGTCTTAGAAAATTGCTTTGTCTCTAGAAGTGTAAAAAGCGACGCGGTGGGTCAGATCACTGACACAAGGAACGAATGTAGTGTATCAATTTTTTTTTTCAATACTCTCATTCCACTGCCGGTACGATAATTACTTCATGGAGCAGCTCTAGTTTTGTGACGTAATTCAATTTTGGCATTACAGTACATTAAAGCGAGGCTAAATGAAGCAGACGTCGAGATTACGAGGCGGACATCGCTCCGAACACTTGCCCAAACTGCGAAGCACAACGGGCTGGAAGACGTATTGAATCGCTATGGCAGTCAGACGTCTCTCGTCTTAAGTGCGCCTCCCAACAAAGTCTATTGGGACAAATAATTATTGTCCTTTATACGTTGGCTACAAAAAGCAGCAAAACGTGAACTAAGGATCTTCTTCACGGGTCTTTTTGACTTATACGTGGTAAAGGAATTCCTTACTTTATGGGGACGTGAGTGGCCCTATTGTTGACTGCAGCTTGCCAATGGTCTCTTCCTGGTTCAGCTCAACCGATAGCAAAATATGCCTCAAATATTCATTTTGACCTTGTCCACAAAGTTATGTCTAGGTCTACCGAGTGATCTGTTCCCTTCAGGTTTTCCGATGAAAATTTTGTATTTATTTCTTATTTTCTTAATAGTGGTATGTGTTCCGCATATCTCAAACTCCTTCGGTTAATCACCCTAGCGGTTTTAGTCGAATAATAGGCTTACACATTATGAGTGTCTTTATTACGTAATTATTTCGAGTTATTTGATCGGCGTAGTCCATCTCTGTTAGGTTAAAATATTCCTTCTTGTACTTGGCTGCCTAACACATCCAGTCTGTCTTCTTCCATTCATATTTCTTAACCAAACAACGCATATTTTGTAGATGGGTCTCTGTCACTTTGTACGGTTTTCCATTTGTATACACTTTTACCAAGAACGGTGTGTAATTTGACCCTGTTTTTCTGTATTATCATTGACCTGTTTTCTGTTTTATTTTATTCAATTATTTATTCATTTATGTATTTACTTACTTGCGGACTCAGCTGCTAAATGACTAATTAAAAAGTCAAAACGAATACTCAAAACAACGTAAAAACAGAAATTCGTCTCATCTTTCACGTCACGTAGTGTTGTTGGGCGTTTCGAAAGATCGGAGTGCCGTAGAAACGTCGGAAGTTACTCGCCCAGCGACATATACTTACGTCCCAGAAGACTTGAATCTTCAGTGTCACCACTGTGATAGCTATCGTGAGTGGGGTCCGCTGTGTTCACTTGACACTTCAAAATGTTTCGAGGGCTAGGCTGTCGGATAGAATCTCATATTTCGAAGAGAGGAAAGGGAAGTGGCACATGGACTTGAGTTGGCTTCAGGATGTGCATTTAAAGGTTAAGCCCCCCGGTGGTGGTGCGGTCGGAATGAGATATTAGCCCGGTTTAGCTTCCCGAATTACAATGCACTAATAACACTGTGTCTGGCCGGGAAAGAAAACTGTAGTTGTCTTTGGCTTCGTAACGGAATTTGTCATTTGGAGGCTTGGTACGTTTTACGGCTGATTACTGCACTGTTTAGTTAGGGGGGGGGGGGTTTGCTTGTGAAAATTAAACTTAAATCTATGCACGTAAAAATATACGTTCAGTTTTACCTGTTGCTTTGTGTGTTGTGCGTAAGGAAGGAAGCAGATCCGGGCTACTGGAACACATCTTAATATCTGCACGGAATAGGCGATTTGTGGATTGAATTGAAATATTTGAAGTAAGTCGAATATTTCAACTGTAGATGTCAGAGAAGTACTTGTGATCCGTAGAAACATTAATGTTCGTTTGAGGGCTTATCTGTAAACGTTTTTCCTACTTAAGGAGCACTTCATACGGTCCCAGTTTGATGCCGTCGAGTGTCAGTAAATGTTTAAAGTGACTGAACTCCTTCAAGATCCCAAAGGCATGCTCCTCATGAAGTGATTGGACGAAATATTTGGTTCCTTCTCGGATGTCAGTCAAATTCCGTGGCTTTATAGGATACATACGTTATTTGACAGTACCTCACAGTTACAAATCACACTGCAGTGCAGACGCCCTCTCTTCTAATCCACCTCTTTGGGAAAATACTGTCAAAATAGGCATGCGTGATAGTTCTGTGGCCAGGCTGTGGGTGTTGAGAGCAGTCGTGTCTGATGAATGAAGGAAAGGCTCCAGTTGTGTAGGCCTGTAACACTGTATGTGTGTAACCTTCCGCTACCTTATGTGACTGGGCAAAATGTACATCTAGTGATCTGACGCTGGTGCTTTCGTATTGAAATAGCATATGGCATTGTTGTCATTATTAAAGATAGTAAGTTGTGAAGGTGTAGGTTGGATCGCATTAGCCGAGGATGCATTCCTTTAGTGGGTTTTGTCTACAAGGCAGTGAAAGAGTACAGTATGTTTGGTTGCGTGATTTCAGGCTTCAGCCACGACGTAGGTGAGATCTGCGCTCTTTTGCCTTATTACGCAGCGTTCAGTGGCGATTCCTTACCGACGTTTCGGGACAACCTTTCGGTCCCATCTTCAAGGGTCAAGATGGGGCAGACAGGTTGTGCCGAATTGTCGGTAAGGAATCTGCTCTAAACGCTGCGTAATAAGGCAGAAGAGCCCAATATATTTGGTGGCTGGATAAATAATTTTAATGACAGTGTTCATTGAAAGATACACGTGTTTTCTTATATTTTCATGGTCTGTATATTTTTTGGTATCGAAGAGCTACATTGCGTAGCGTTAATGTTGGAGGCATGACGAGACAAATCTTGTGAGTAGAATAGAAAGGGATGATTTGTAAGTGGATATGTTTACGGTTAACTGAATAATGATTAAATATTAACCAGTATTGCGAAATTAAGATACGTTAAGTTAAAAAATTGTCGCTTTTCCGCCTGGAGTTTTGCATACAGCATGAATTTTTTGGTCTCTGTGTGATACAAATATTGGCTACAGTCTGTAAGTCTGACGTGTAATTTTGTTGAATTAATTGAAAGTGCTGCATTTCAAAGCGCCTTGAAATAGAATTCGTTGAACTCGGCACTGGGATTCTGACATAATTAAAGAGTAAGTCCGTGGTATAACCTGTGTATTACGTCTCAGGTGTGGTAGGAAACAGGGGCTAAGACACGGCGCATTTCGCGTCGCCCCGTTTATGTTTCAGCTAGGCATTTAGCCTGGCCGGACGTGTCAGCTTTTATCTCTCTTCTGTTTAGTTCAACCATGAGTTGCCTGTGTGGGCAGGCACTGAAGCGCGCACGTACGGCGTACATGGTTACCGAAGATTTAATATCGTGGCTATTTCCAGAAATGCTGTTGACAAAATCTGTAGTTTGTTGTAGCCACAGGTAGGTTGTATTGCTGATATAAATTGTGATGATATCGAGCCTATAATGGACGTTACCTCCTGGGTTTGTCTTAACCTTAATGTGCTACAGTCCATTCACTCTACTCCCGACTTCGGTAACTGTGGTCATACAAATTATTTGCCACATTTTTAGAAGCTTTTTTTGTACGCTGTTCTTAAAGAGATATCAAAGGTAAAGGTAAAGGTATCTCATTACAGGCCTGGACAGGCCCAGAGGGTTCCAGGAGATTGAGGCTCCCGGATTTCAGGACAGTCGGCACATGAAGGTGCTAAGGTTTTCAGCCCTACGCACCGGCCGCCTTTACCTTCCGGGAAAAATTCCTGGTATTCATTTCTGTTAGAGGCTGAGACGACCCCAGGGTCATAGTTCGGCAGGAAGGTTTACGTCAATAAAAATTCCAATGACACCATCAGGAATCGAACCCGCGACCTTCCGACTTGCAGCTCGGTGCCTCAACCAACAGCGCTACGGGTGCACCAAGACAGATATCAACACCATGACAAAATCAAGGGGAATTATATTTGCGGGGCATTTAGGATACACGTGGGAGACGGGAGATGAAAATAGAATTTTAGTCTGAAAATATGACAGAGATCGCAGATGGGATGATCCCAGTTATCCGCCACTGTTGAGAGAAGGAGGGAGAGGTTGCCTTCAGAGATCTGAACCTCTACGGCAGATAAGAAGCTTAGTATTTTAAAGCGAAATGTCTCATGTATAGCGACTTGTTTAATGATTTGGAGGCGACGAACTGGAAATAATGAGCATTTTTATATGATCTCGCTTGAGAATAGTATTGTGAAGCTCAGGATGTTGCGTAACGGAGAGCTTTGTGATGAGTGTAGGCCACCTGGTGTTGCTAGGGTAGTGACGTATTGGAGACAGCGATAGGGCTGATGTGGACATAGAAAGCGAGAAATGCTTGTAACATTCTGGGAGAAAAGTTTTTGAATGTCGTCCACGCGGAAGACAATGGACAGCGAATGAGTGCAATAGGTTGTGAGAATTCACACTATGCGTCACGTTTCAGTTCCGTCACCGTTCCATCTTCGTTCCGTCAGAATGGTCTGTGTTCACACTGTCCGTCGTGTTCAGTCACCTTCCAGAACAGAACATGATAGAAGGCCTGCGATTATTTCCATCAAATATGCAGCCCACTGCCACGGAGTGCGTTTTCTGTTATTTGCTAATTATCAGAACTTCTGTTATAATAGAATGATATAACTTCAAAATGCGCAATAAAAAAAACATTGAAATGTACCTGATTTTTCAGTTATTCACCTACTTGTCCCCACAATTTTTCTTCCCAGACACTTTCACTATAATTCTTATTTGATATAATTCCTCACATTTATGCACCAATTCTATTAATTTTTTATCCATTTCTGAAGACAAAACAGGCAGCACTCGTTGCAAGCAAACACTCGAAGTGTAGTGGAGGAGACGTAGGGCTGTTCAGATTATTGGAATCTAGCAGGTATACTCGTAGACAGGTTCGGACCCGTTCCGTCACGTCAAACATTCTCGCTAAGCAACGGAGACGGAACGGAACTGATATGTGACGGAGACGTTCCTGTCAGTGTGAACATCTCCATTTAATTAAACATGAGAAAATTTTCGTGGACAGTGACGTTCCGCGAAGGAACGGAAACGTGACGTATAGTGTGAATCGGCCCTAAGACGTGAAAAGAAGTGACCATGATCCTGCTTATCGTGAGTTTTTATCGGCGACACTAGGTGGAAGTGAGCGGACAGCTTCACGCTGTGACCGCTTGGCGTCGCTGTAAGGAAACCCCGTAGACCTACTCACGGGGGTACGAGATTGTTAGGACCCGCTGGAGGATAATTGGCCCAGCAACAATAATTAAATAATTAGTAAATTATAATGCGTTTGGTTTGTGAATGCGTGAGTGATTAGTTAGTTGATCGGGCAGTAAAGGGGTAAAGAAGTGTATATGCTTCGGCCAGCATTGGAGCGTCGTACTTGGCCGATGTGTATCAAACTGCCTCTTAAGGTCCATAAAAATTCAATACATGAATATTCAGTGAAACTGTGATTTAAGACTGTACGTTTAGGGTTATTGTACGAGCGCATCAATTGAAGGGTTATCTGTGGAATTCGTAGTGATGTCACCATGGAGCAGCGCGTGAATATAATGTTAAATCAGTCATATGATGGGGCTGCTACTAGTGCTTAATAGAATCAATGTTTTTGCTGAAGGTTTTGAATGTGGGCAGATACAAATATAGGAAGAATAAAAGTAGAGTGGGTTTCAATACGATATCCAGGACTGGCTGAGTGTTGGCGCTAGTGAACCGTGTGACCATCCTGTTCAGAGTCTGTGTCACTAATGAGGGGAATAAAATAGGGTGGAGGGGATGGATACCTTGCAAGTGCAAGTGGACATAATTCACCCCACCCTTCACTTACACTTTGTCCGATATAATTAGTGTTATTGCTAACACTAACCTAATTGCGCATGTATTCAGAGGTTAAACGGAAGGAGTTTTTAAAAGCTTTTATGCAAGAGATTTTTTAACAAACATTTTTAATTAGATTTGTTGCGGGTAACTCCACAGTCGGCCGCAAGATTTGAGAGTTGGAAAAATGTAGGCAAGTTTCCTGAACGGAGGCTTCTGTTCGGGTTGAATCTGAGAGGTCATCCTTTAGAAACAAAAGACACACGAGATCCTGAATCCGTGTTTCATATTGAAGACATCCACAAACCACGCAGTTTGACGGTTTATATTTTATTAGACCTAACAGCGCTATGTTCCAAACATGGCACAGTGCTTTGGGTAGCAGATTGAGCTGTACACTTCCACGCGTTCACACATATTCCAGGCATGTTTAAGGTCTGTCTTTCTAGACTAGGGTGCTGAGAAAGGTGTTTGGCCTTAAGAGGGAATAGGGAGGAAGTAACAGGAGATTGGAGAAAATTACATAATGAGGAGCTTTAGGATTGATTGTGTTCTCAGTAATTATTATTCGGGCGATCGAATCATGCAGGATAAGATGGGCTTGGCATGTGACATGTATGGGGGAGAAGAGGAATGCATACATACTGTCGGTAGGAACGCGTGAAAGAAAGGGATTGTTGGGAAAGTGTCAACATAGGAGGATGATATTAAAATAGATGTTAACACTTATCCTGCTAATGTGGAGAATATGGTGAGTTCCGAATAAAGCTAGCAAAGGGCAGATGGGATTTAGCTCGGCGTTTAAAGGGTTAGAGATGCAGGATGGGGTGGCGTGGACTGGATTCATTTGGCGCAGGATAGAGACAGGCGGTGGGCTGTGGTGAACACTGTAATGAACCTTTTGGATGCATAAAATGCCGAGAATATATTGAAAAGCCGAGGAACTAGTAGCTCTTCTAGAGGGACTCTGTTCCATGGGGTTGGAAAGTTAAGAGCTGTGTCCGCTGTGTATTCCGCATGCGTGGGGTTCCTGTGTTTCTCTAATCATCCCAATGTCGTAAAATCGTAAAGTCTATCTTGGCTAGTTTTGTGAGATTTCGGTTTTTCCCGGTGGTGTACCCCAAGATTTAAGTGTTCTGGGATGTTCCGCTGGGTACATAGTTCCCGGTGACACGTGTGAGAGACAGAGATGCATACAGGGTTTTGGTGGGGAGTTCTGAGGGAAAGAAACCACTAGGAAGAACCAAGCATAGATGGGAGGATAATATTAAAGTGGATCATTAAGAAGTGGGGTTGAGAGGCATGGGCTGGATTGATCTGGTTCAGGATAAGTACAGGTGGCAGGACCTTGTGAATTCGGTAATGAACCTTCGGGTTCCATAAAACGCGGGGAATTTCTTGACCAGTTGAGAAGCTGTTACCTTATGAAGAAGGAGTGTGGTTAATAGTGCCCAGCGTTTGGAAGACACTGCAATCACTGGGGAAATCGATAACTGTTTACCAAACGACACGGCGTAAGATGCCAGATAATAAGAATAAAAAACTATGATTTTAAAATACATATATAATTCAGTGTGGCTTATTCCGTGTAGCAGAGGCCTTGTCCGAGGGAGGAGTCATTAGTCGCTGTGCGCATGAAGAAACTCAGCTATCCGAACATCTTGAAATGTCACAATTTATAAGCAACATACAGATATTTCAGGTTATGTCAGCAGTGGTTATGAAATGCAAGTTTTTTTTTTGGGGGGGGGGGATGTGACGCCGTGCCTACTACTATCTATTTACCGACTTTTCGAGCAATCGTGATGCCTTCGAAAGGTTAGGGGCTTTTTACCCAACGACACGGTATTAACATCCCAGCAGACTCGAATCTTAAAGACGCCCGGATTTTGTGGCGCCACTGCGTTCGTTTCGTTACGCCATGCAAAGCATTTTGTAAAGGAAGCTGCGTGTATTTCGAAGGTTTGTTACGTCACGTTATGTAACGGCAGGTATGTTGGTGTAAAGGTGGGCCCACACTTGTAACGTTACGCGGTAACGTTACAAGTGTGGATCCACCTTTTATATGAGGCAGGGAATTAGAAGATTCAAACTTCGTGCGGAATTTAGTGATGTGAGATTTGTACAAAGACCTCTGAAACCTTTTCGCTCATTTATAAGTTTTTACGGGGAGACGGAAAGACAGACGTGTTGTTGTTGTTGATGTTGATGTTGTTGTTGTTGATGATGATAACAACATTCTGTCATTCCTTAAGGATAAGTTTTTACGGGGAGACAGAAAGACAGACGTGTTGTTGTTGTTGTTGTTGTTGTTGATGATGATAACAACATTCTGTCATTCCTTAAGGATAAGTTTTTACGGGGAGACGGAAAGACAGACGTGTTGTTGTTGTTGTTGTTGATGATGATAACAACATTCTGTCATTCCTTAAGGACGGTGGACTGAGAGCAGAATCTTTTCTGGTGTCGTCCACAAGGAAGTACCGAACTCGGAACGCTAGATAAATATTCCACCTGGTACTAGCCTGTATTGCTGTGATCGATTTTCAAGTTTTGTACCTCGCGGAAGCGGAAATAAGGTTCTGACGTCAGATTCGGGAGCTTGGCGAGGGAAGGAAATGGCAGAGATGAGATTATAAACGCGTTACATGACATTATTAACTAGATTGTTTGCCGACGCACTCTCGTGTAATGACATGTGTTCTGTAACACTCCGACTCGTGGCACAGGATGCTCACACTTGACTGCTGCAGAATTACATATATCCTTGCTTGCGAATTTCTATAGGCGTAGCAGAAATGTTGTATTTCACTTGTCTGTGTTAGTAGAACCCGAAGCCCCCACATCGTCTTTCGATACTGATCCGCTTCTCTCCATCCTTCTACGCACACAGCTCATCGGGCTTGCAAGTCTCCCCTACTTAACTGTTTATCTCAACAAGATTATGTATGCATTTCTTGTCTGTGTATTCATACGCGAGTGATTTCCAAATTTTATATCGTGGAACACTGAAATTTTGCGAGCTGTGTCATTGTAATCGGAATTGTCGCGGTCTTTAACCAGTTAACAGAAAAAAAAATAAGTGGATAAAATTTTTATATCTCTCTCGAAATATATTACGTAAGAACTGCCCATATAATCGGTCCAGGCACCTTATACGTGTATAATACTTCTGGCGCGGGTGAGCGTTTCCGAGTTGTGTCTGAGGTAAGCGCTGAGGCTGAAAAAGTAACTGAACATCTGGCATGGAACAGAGCTGAGCACAATCGTATGGCAATACTCCGATAGATGAAAGTAACGCGTGGTTTGTTCTGAGAATAAAGAAAAGACTAATCAAATAGGCTGTGTCAGCATTATGGCACGTCGTCAATTGACGAGCTCATGGCTAATAATGATGTGACACTGTGATTCCTACTAGTAGTTCGAATGGTGGCAAGAAAAGTAATTTTTTTTTCCTTTGTTAGGGGAATTCACAAATCTACGAAAAGCGACTATTAAATCCGTCGTGTCTCTCCTTCCGAATGTAACTCGGCTCCCACTTGAAGGATTTTCATGAAATTTGATATTTACGTATATTTCGAAAAAACAGGAGAAAGTTCAAGTTTCGTTAAAATCGGTCAAGAATATCGGGTACTTTAGATGAAGACCACTAGACCACCACCAGACGTTTATAACCATATCTCGCTCAGTTCTTCTTGGAGTGAGGAACGTTTCACGCACAAGTTGAAGAGAAATCAAAACACAGTTTTATTTTCAGTAACTTTTTCCCTAAAATCGTGTCGTTTATGAGATAATGTGGAAAAATATGGTACAATCAGACAAGCCACACAGATGTCAATATAATACGACGCATGCGCTTTGAATGATGGACAACTAATGTTGCAGATACACACTCAGAATATGTTATAATTATAGCCCTTCCCCGGCAACAATGGTTAAGCGAACGCGCCACAATGATATGTTATACGTATATTGCCTGTCTTGTGTGCTGAGCAGAGGTTGGGAGCCAATGATTTACGTGATTGAACCATGTAGTTCGGCTACACGTAGTGCGATATAAAGTCAGACAGACTGGAAGCTTTATAGTGTTGGGCCACATGCAACCGTCAGCATTAGCTTTTCAGTGAAGAAGTTCTTGACAGCTGTCACAAGTCGGGGTTCATGTGGTGCAGAGAGCCTCTAATTGGCATGTTGCGTCCATCACGAGACCTCAAGACCCCAATAAGAGCTCTCAGTCATCAGTTCTTAGTTCTCTGAGAGAGATTGTTTCTAGGTTAGACAACTTCTGTCAGCTGCGGGGATTTTAACGTGGAATGATTGTCTATTTTGAAAAAAATAAGATTTGTGGAGAAAGGCTGTTTATATAGCTCAACTGTATTAGACTTATACAGCACAGAACGGGAGGTGACAGGATGAGTATGAATTGGAAGGAACGTGGAAATGGTTGTGACCCATTGAATACACTGTTATAGTAGTAGCCAGAACGGACTAGGGGTACAGTCCTATAGAAGGGGTGCTGCTGTTCTTGTACAAAAAGAGGGTGCTTAATTATGTTTAAAATAATAACTTTTTATTCTGAGAAACAAAATAAACTCAAAAATATTTTGTATATACGCGCGTGTTTGAAATAATTAAATATAAGACGTTAAATCAGGTGGTAAGTACAGTTACACACTGTACTTTGAAGATGTAAGCCGCTTGAGTCTATCAGTATTTGCCAAATATGTCATTCAGTTGTTAAGTATCAATTGTTTAATTTCCTAAACCATTTATTTTATTATGTGGGCCCGGTAGTTCAGTCGGTATAACGACTGACTAAGGGCTGGACGGTCCAGGATCGAATCCCGGTGGAGACGAGACTTTCCGCCCGTCCAGACAGGCCCTTGGGGACCACCCAGCCTACTCTACAGTGGGTACCGGGTCTTTCCCGGGGGTAAAGTGCAGCCGGGGCGTGCTGCTGACCACTCACCCCCTTCTAGTGCCGCGGTCATGGAAGAGTAGAGCTATAACTCTACCCACCCTCTGGGCCACACCGGGCCTGTAACGGGAAAACTTTACATTCACCTTTTATTATGCTGAAATTGTGCCACTTTAAAATCCATCAGTTTTTTTTTTTATTTGATACATTTGTCAGCCTTTCCTGAAAATTTTTAAGAGCGTTATGCTATTGGAGCTCTCTCAGTCTTCTGATTAATTCGTGATTTACTATTTTAAACAACGCCAGTACGATGACTGTGCGAACTTTCAGGGTACCAGCGATGTTACTAACCGTTGTATATCCTTAGGTCTGTACTCATACAATCGTATAACTAATTTTCGTCTCACCAATCTCATACGTTTGTAGGTCTCTTTTACCGGTTAATATGCGGATTTCATAGTGCAAAAAGCTGTTTTTCACCGCTTTGCATCGCTGGACAACAGTTTGTTGCACTTTGTATTTTCATTGGCGACGAAGGATGAAGAATATGCGTGAGGTCACGCATTTTCATATGTTTATTAGATTTTTTTTTTTGTGACAGGAGTTCACAACATATTGGTGAGAGGATTATAATAAGGGAATATATTTCAGTTATTTCAGAACATTTCTTTCGCTAGTAACTATGTGTCTGCTTTATTTTTTTGACGAGTTCCTGGAAAAACAGATATAAATTTCCGGTAATTTTATAAATACATATACATAATTCTGGTGTAATGGCACGACTCCATTTCTAATAGTAGTACCAAAGCCATACAGTTTTGTTCTTAACAAACTATCTTCTTACAGTTTAAAATAATAGGCCCGTTACAAAGCATTAAAAACAAGTACAAATTAGAATTATACATTTTTTTTTAACTTTTCACCGTGCATAGTGTTTCAAACTTTGCTTTTTATTTACCAACATATGCATAATTTTCTAAAATACAATGTAAAACCTCAATTGGTTAAAACATTAAAATTACATTAAGGGCTCCGACATGTTTCGGTTTTTTTTCTTTAAACCATCATCAGGGAGCTAATTTTCACACTAAAGTTACTTATATGATGTACTGTTATGTTATATTGTGATGGTATGATGGCAGCATGTCTGTAATTCAATTTTATAATTTTTGGTAAATTAATGTCTAGTAGTTATCACAAGCAAATAAAAACTTGAGAACGTCAATTCATTTTTAGTGTACATGTATATGAATGAAAGGCATAATGGATAAAACAGTTTTTTAGCTTACCGTGTCGTATATGAGATGTTTGCAGATATAAATGTTACTGTTGCTGGTGGAGGACCAGCAACAGTAACATTTATATCCGCAAACATCTCACACACGACACGACATGCTGCCATCACGCCATCGCAATATAACATAACGGTACAGCATATAAGTAACTTTAGTGTGAAAAATAGCTCCCTGATGATGGTTTAAGGAAAAAACCGAAACACGTCGCAGCCCTTAATGTAATTTTAATGTTTTTAATCAATTGAGGTTTTACATTGTATTTTAGAAAATTGTAAATATGTCGGTGAATAAAAAAGCAAAGTTAGAATTATACAAGTCTGTTAGTTCACGAATACACAAGTGACGTATGCTTTGTTAGCGAACGTGTTAATGCATTATGAACAGCATAGTGTAAACGTATAGGAAATATGGACCTTTTACAGATTTAGGAATCTGTTTTTCTTTTTTTTTTTCCTGAATAATTCTGCGTTCGAGATTTGAGGTTTTCGCCGTAGTGTAGACGGCGTTTTCGTCCTCCTGGGTTGTTTTGCAGCGTACATATATGTTCGTAGTTGTTTTTCCCTTGACTGCTTGATCCCAAAAAATGGGGCCAATAGGCTGCCCCGAAAGAATGGTAAAAAAACTGCTAACGTATGCTGCGTAACAACCCGCAAGAGCGAAGGCCTCAATTTGGTATATTTCGGGTTGCATTTTGTAGAGCAAGTGTATGATATGTTACCAATCATCGTTTCAACATTCGGACTGCCGACACTAGGTGATGCCTTGCAGTTCCCCAAGGATCAGTCTTATTAGAGGCCAGTTGAAATGTGATGGCACACGCGCAGCAACCAGATTTTGTCTTTCGGCGAAACGGACGAGTCCATTTAAATCGGCGGGGGCGTCAGTTCAGTCGACTGCTGGCAGCCGAGGTGTGCGCATCAGCGGTAGTAATGCTGGATACACCATGTTCCGAGGTTAACAGCTACCTGAAGAAGTGTTAGGCACTCTACCCTGCAAACCAGTTATTTTGAAAAAGAGGGTAAGGAAAGTGATAATCGAGGTGAGTCAAAGGAAGATAAAATGTGTTGAAAATCATCTAAAAGTGTAGAGAAGCGAAGTAAAATGAAATGAAAATCATCTATAAGTGTAGCGAAGTGAAATGAAGTGAAGTGAAGTGAAGTGCAGTGTAGGGAAGGAGATAAAAATGAGGCTTTATGGGAAAAGTTTGTATGAATAGTAAAGTAGTGAGAAGTGAAGGGCTGGGGTGAAAACGTGAGTACAGTATGTGTGGGAAAAAATACTGGAAACTGTATACAGTACTTTCTTACCGTGGTGTTGTTTACCTTTTCAACATATTGTATATTAAGACGTCTTGTGTGTATTGTTGTTAGTTGTCTTGTGTCTATTGTTGTAGTTGTCTTGTGTGTATTGTTGTCGTCTTATGTGTATTTGCTGTACTATGTGTGTATTGCTGTTTTTACTTTAGATGCCGGACTGCTGGCTAGAAGTCAGTATTCGGAAGGTCCTGCGACCGGCCACCTCGACAC
>Ga0123352_10002471_pt1 | contig 25771 bp, 12 predicted proteins | sample TergutLab28metaG_FD_89700 | JGI IMG/M metagenome (GOLD analysis project Ga0123352, IMG submission 89700) | Labiotermes labralis P1 segment gut microbial communities from Petit-Saut dam, French Guiana - Lab288 P1 | ecosystem: Host-associated > Arthropoda: Insects > Digestive system > Gut ...
GGGGGGGGGACATAAAGCATCGGTTTCTGAAACACTGCAGCGGATGAACAAGTTACTGAGCAACATAATGACATCAGGCCGTACACTGCGTTTATTCATTTTCGTCAAAATTCTGCTCTGAACTTGCCCGTTCACCAGTCAGTCTTTTAGGTAACAGCCGAGGACCGCTGAAAATATTGCTTTTGTTTGTAAAGTCTCACATCGCGGAGTTTTAGTAAAATCTGTGGACTATTTCCATTTTTCGTTAATGTGACAGTAAAGGAAACTTTATGTGAAGAACTGCAAGTTTTTCTGTTCCCATCTCAAGCGTCCCTCGTCAAATATTTATCGAAGCAAAGGATCTTACTAACGAATCGTGTAGGTGAAAACTGATTCACCCACTGTACTTCCCCACTCTTTGGCTGTAGTGGCACAGTTTGCTGAATAAAGAGAAGACGCCAACAGCCATAAGCGTCTGTGCGTACATTTCCATACTCGAGAGTTGCCCTCCTAATATTGTTTCAACTTTCAGTGAATCCGATGGGTTGACATGACCTATATGCCTGTCTGCAGACAGCAGTGCGACGCAAGCCTCATCAACACACACACCCACACACGTTCCTTTGGGTGATACTGATCCGAAGTGCCTTGCCGGACGCTGCAATAAAGAATGCAGAAGTGGTTGTTACATCGTTTAGTTCACGTTAGTTTTGTTATTACCATTGTTGTGCTTGTGTGTCTACAATTATTGCCGACAGGTTCTCTTGCAACACATTTCTATTTCTGTAGCGTGTACTGTTGTCATCTAGTAGCGACATGCGGAACTATCTAGTCGGTAAGGAGCTTCATGCATACTGCCCACAGATCGTGCTGTTTCAACGCTCCGTATGACATCTGGTGAAAATGTTAGATACTTGTACGTGTGTTACTGTCGGAAGCAGTATGGTAGCAGTGGTGCAGAACGTGAAAATTTGCAGTTTGTTACTGGGAAAAGCCCTTAAATGTCTACCACAATTGACGTAAACTGACACAAGATAATTATACCAATACCTTAATTTTATGACCTGATCCATTTGCAGAGTTTGCTTGCTAGTTTGCTTTTCCGCGACATCATGCAACGTTTCGAATCTAACCGTGATGGTAATCCGTCATTAAAAATTGTATCCGTTCGCGTTTTATTAGGCTCGACCGCCTTCCCTAATATATCGCAGAGGCCAGTGGCCTTCCTGTTCAGTTTAAAATTAAATTATTGAAACAAGAGCAGGTTATTACGTCACTATTTGTGATTCGGAGATAGATCTGTGCCAATTTATAGCAAAGGGAGTAACGTACGAAGTTTATAACTCTGGGCCTATATTTTATGGTTGGTTCGTCCTGGATGCTCCCATTTCGGCGATTCGTCACGAAACTTGGTAGTCCACTTTCAGTGACATTTCTCCCTCACCCACTAAGCCATGTAGTGTGCAGACCTTGCACTATGTGAAGTGTGTTGGGCTAGAGTTACGTGGTATTAAGTGGTAGAGTAGATTCAAGTCAGCACTCCAGATTGCTCGGAGCTGGACCACCGGTAATGATTCCAGCACGACGGTTGAACGCGAAGTGGAGCCATTGATCTTGGGTAGTTCTGCATTAACTGTATCAGCTGGACGAACGGAGTTGACCTCCAGGCAGGGGCATGGATTTCTGCCTTCTCTATCGATATGACCAGACCGGCCCTGGAGCCATCCTGTGCTATTTCAACAGGTTACTAGCTGATGAAACGTTCTGTCTCTTGCCGAGGTTGGTCATTTTGGGGGCTTTATTTTTGCAGTCCCTACACAATCTCTGAATAGGGCAACATTTCAGTACGGGGAAGCTAACATGTGTTAAAAACATTGAACGTTTTATCTCTTTAAAAAAGAAACGTGACTGTTGTATATATATATATATATATATAGAGAGAGAGAGAGAGAGAGAGAGAGAGATTGGTGGGCCGGGTAGCTCAGTCGGCATAGCGACTGACTACGGGCTGGACAGTCCGCGATCGAATCCCGGTGGGGACGAGATCGACCCTGGGGCCCACCCAGCCTCCTGTAAAATAGGTACCGGGTCCTTCCCGGGGGTAAAGTGCGGCCGGAGCGTGCTGCTGACCACGCACCCCCTTCTAGTGCCACGGTCATGGAAGAGTAGAGCTATACCTCTACCCACCCTCTGGACCACACCGGGCCTGTAACGGGATCACTTAACCTTTTTTATATATAAGGATACAGTCCGTACCGCGCAGTAAACACCACCACGGTTATACACAACCAGTCAGTCAATGACATATAAAACAAAAGTCGCCGTTATTTCTGAGAGCTATACAAAACGCACAATGCGATGTGAGCACATTGTACAATTTTGTAATGTTAAACCTGGCGGTAAGTAAAGTACTACCGCTAGGCTTGAAAAGGTTACGGTTGTTTTTTGTAAACGCAATAAATTTGGTGAACTTGGTGCGAGGGTAATAAGCGGTTGTCCAAATACACAAACTTTATGCGAGACTTGCAACTGTACCTGGGTGTGGTTAATTGTATTGTCAATATAGCAATATGCCCTTTGAAAATTCATGGAACACTGGACAATTCCCATCTATAGCCACTCTTTCCACGGATAATTCTTTCACCGAATTACTGTTATGCATCAAATGCACTTCAGGACACTTGGCACTCAACATTTTCTTGAAAAAGCACACTGTGAAATCGGAATATTCTGGGGCAGACAGTCCGATATGGAGACAATGACGACGACGAAAATGATAATGATTAATAGTAATAATAATAATAATAATAATGTACTTCATATATTTCGGCACTGAAAGGCTGTGTTCTGATGTTGCTGTGTGAACGAGAGGTGTAGTTATGGGCAGTGGTTGGCTGCAGGTTACATTCAGTGCTGTCATCTGGTGGTTTGTGTCATCTGTGATGTTTTCGTTTGATTTCCATGGAAGCCAAAGACAATCTAACAAAGAGTGCCATGCATAGACTATCTATATAAAGTTAATTAGCAATGTAAAACACAGTTCCCTGACTGTGGACTAAGATTGACTTAGAGGATATAAAAAACAAACATTTAGATATAGCCTGAAACAAAGGTGCTACTGAATTAAAGTGTAGGCATATAGTTAACAAAATTGGGAATTATTAAACCTCAGAAACATCTAGAAATTACACCGCAGTACTGGCACATTAACTTAACCCTTTTAAATCACAGTGGTAATCATATGTACCACCTGCTGAAATATTGACACATTGCCGTCCCACGTAGAAAGACGGGATTGCTATCCCATCATTGTTGACGAGTCACGTCTTTCTACGTTTTCTTACACGACGCTCTTCAGATGCGTTTGTCAGCTGGGCTGGTCTGGCTTCCAGGTTATCGACAGCTTGAGACAGGATGCTTGGGTCTGAAGTTAGAAACAAACAGACAAGTCCTGAACCCCTATTTTTAGAACCATACGACTACAGCGAAGAGACCACTCATTCAGACACTCTGTTTTCCTTCAGTTGAAATCATGGCTTTGCGTAGGAACGTTGTGCAAGAGGACAATATTTTGTGAGTTATATGCGTATACACGTTCTGATGTCACTGATTATAGTGACAATGAAAGTCTGGACAGTGACAGTGCCAATGACAGTGACAGTGACAGTGACGTCCCCACAACCAGTTCACGTAAACAACTGCGATCTTCCAGTGGTCCACTGACCCCACAAATTCCACACCCATTTTTCCTCACATTCTGAGTAGGAACAGTTTTGACTCCATTTGGCAGGCCTGGCATTTTAGTGACAACAGCCTGCAAACACAGGATTCAGTGGGGCTATTCAAAATTTGACCCGTATATGAATATTTTGTACAGAAATTTATGTCAGTTTACAGCCCGAAGCTACGATCACATTGTGGGGTCGCCTGAAACTTACGACGTAAAATCCAGGGAAAATAACAAAATATGGAGTGCTGGTGAGAATGGTGTGTGAGGTGGTATCGGGTTATATCTGCAATATGGAGATATTCTCAGTTGAAGGAAAGAAGGTGGAGGACACAGTGTTATCACTTTTAGACAGAAACTTAGGACAAAATCGTCACATCTATCAAGGCAATTTTTATAACAGTGTGAGATTAGCTCAATCATTGCTAGACAGAAACGTGAGAGTCTGCGGCACTATGAGGGCTAACAGGAGCATTCCACGTCACGTAGAAGGGGAAGACAAATGCTTGAAATAAGGGCAGTCAGCGTTCTGGAGAAAAGGTGACGTGATGGTGCAAGTGTGGAAGGACAAAAGAATTGTGCGAATGATAAGTACGATCCATGACGCAACAATTGTAAACACAGGGCGGAAAGAAAGGAAAACAGGCATGGAGTAAAGAAGCCTTATGCTTTTGTTTTAACGTTTGTACCGAGCATCGTTTACTGTATGTAAAATGAACAGACAAATGCACAATTGATTGACAGTTTTATTACACTGCTCTTTATTTATCGCCCCTACTTGTTTCAACGCCAACACGTCATTCTCAGGGAGCTCTCACTCGATGCCTGCTAAGTTAAATAAACATGTTAATGCAGTCTTGGTGGTACTGGTATTTCTTTAAACTTTTAAAGATTCTAAAAAACGAGGGTGAAAAATGCCACCAAGACTGCATGAACACATTTATGTAACTTAGCAGGCACCGAGTGAGAGCTCCCTGAGGATGATGTGTTGGCGCTGAAACATGTAGGAGCGATATATAAAGAAAGCTGTAATAAAACTCTCGATCAAGTGTGCATTTGTTTCTTCATTATACATACAGCCTTAAGCTGTTGTCCAGTACAATAAATTCATGAAGGGCACAGACAGGGCAGACCAGTACCTCAGTTTTTACTCAGTTCCGAGAAAAACTGTAAAATGGTCGAAAAAGTTGGTATCCATCTGCTAAACTGTGCGCACTTCAACGCATTTTTTGCGTACAGGACACTAAATACAAACAAAAACTAAAGTACAAGAACTTCCTGCACGAGTATGAAGGTCCTGGATATCAGAAGTCCAGAATCTAAGTGAGTCCATTTCTGATGACCTTCAATTGCCAGAGAAGCAAACAACACCAAGGTGACTTAAACAGGACGCGCCAGGCAGACTCTCCGGTGATTTCAGAATACACAGACTTGAAAAAATTGTTGCTGGTGGGGAGGGAAAAAGGAAGTATCCTGCAAGACAGTGTGCAGTGTGTGCTGCACATTAGAAGCGAAGCGAAACTGGATACATTTGTAAATTCCGCGTTTTTCCGCTTCACAAAGGGTCGTGTTTTGAGAAATACCATTCAGTGAAGAACTACTAGACTATTTCCTTGCAGTATCTGCAGTCTGGAGCTCAGGAGCGTAATCTACAGCGTCAAACCATAAATAAAAATATGTTATGGGGTTGAATATTCAAAGCGTTTAAAACGTCCGGGAACTGGAGGGTATTTAATTAACAGACCATCCGATTGGCAAGGTGTTAAGAAAATCCCCTCTTTCCCCCACAACGTATTTATGAATTTCATATCTGTGTCGCAGCAGACTACTATTATTTCTCGCTTGGTCTTTGTATCGGAGACGCAGAATTTTACATCGATCTTAAAAGTTACTAGAACAGTATTTGATGTTTGTATGTCCGTGCGTCACTGATACAATAATGTAAACAACTGACTAGATGCAACAGTAACAATTTATTAATGATTTCAATCAGCTCAACATGTTTCGGGCGATAATTTCGCATCGTCGGTGCTTTATGCCACAAGCTGTAAACACAGTCTAGTGCTCCTGAAGATGGGCGAAATTATCGCCCGAAACATGTTGAGCTGATTGAAATCATTAATAAATTGTTACTGTTGCATCTAGTCAGTTGTTTATATTATTGTACTAGAACAGTATATTCCATGTCCAGCATTACGCTCGCTCTGTGCAATTACACAATGTCTGCTCATTTAAGACCCGCAGTCATTACCTTGGTTGTTGTGGTAATGAAGTGCACCAGTGTTGCTTCTGTGACTGCTCCAACCTCACCGCCTGTGTCTACATTTTAAAAAAAAATGTCCCTGTGCAATATTGTGGAATAGCATGCAAATAAATCTTCCTCTGATTGACAGGTCAGTGAGCCTCTGCTTAACAATAATCACATTTTTCATGCTAAAACACATTAAAAACTGTCGGTCTCGGGGATCGCGAAATGTTTCACTGACGTCATCACGCATGGTACTGACTGCCAGCGAGCGAATTAATACCAACTCTCCGCGCTGAAACAAAGTTTGCAGAGGACTCTATATATCATTCTGATTCTGATTTCTTTTCGAAGTATAGGTACTAGAAGGATGGGAAATTATGGTCGTGTCGGGTAGTCCTGCTTCATTTCGGGACTTGTCGGAGTCAAAATTCGGCTCTGTGTGTGTTTCATGTTTTTGTTCAGTGCCTTAAAATAAAGGCTGAAATAAAAGAGTAAAAATCGGCCACTACCGCTTCACTCCACTTCTTTTTTACTTCATTATTCATTTACTTATCTTACAGCTAAGGACTGCTGAAATCAACCAAACATTCAATTAACCGTATATAAACAGCCGGACAGATAAAAGGCAGCAGGTGTTTGTGTCGAACATTATAAAGTTGGCTGGACTGCGACTGTTAAGACACTGACGGTGGGTGAACGTTCCAAAGAAACGGGATTTCATGACATTTATGAAGTTCACTTGGAAATATTACTGGCGGTAAACTTGCAGAATTGACAGGTAGGAATTGTGTGGTGTTGCGTTTCAGCCTGTAGGAATGACAAACGGTAAAACTGCGTGCAATGATGGCTATATGCAGAAACGCTTTTGGCTGTGAATGCATTTAACTGAAAGGCGGTAACCTAGGCTGTAAATGTGCAAAAGTGAGAAATTGTAGAAGTGTATACAGTGTCCGCTGTGAAAGTGCGGAATTGACAAGCGGTAAAACTGTATACACTGCCAGCTGTGAGTGTACAGAATTGACAGACTGAAGAATTGTATAGAGTGCCAGGCTGTGAGTGTGCAGAATTGACAGACTACAGAACTGTATACAACGCCAGCTGTGATTGTGCAGAATTGAGAGACTACAGAACTGTATACGGTGCCAGCTGTGAGTGTACAGAATTGACAGACTGAAGAATTGTATAAAGTGCCAGGCTGTGAGTGTGCAGAATTGACAGACTGCAGAACTGTATACAGTGCCAGCTGTGATTACACAGAATTGAGAGACTACAGAACTGTATACAGTGCCAGCTGTGAGTGTACAGAATTGACAGACTACAGAACTGTATACAGTGCCAGCTGTGAGTGTACAGAATTGACAGACTGCAGAACTGTATACAGTGCCAGCTGTGAGTGTGCAGAATTCACAGAATGCAGAAATGTATAAATTTTCAGCTGTGAGTGTACAGAATTGACAGACTATAGAACTGTATATATTGCCAGCTGTGAGTGTGCAGAATTGACAAACTGCAGAACTGTATACAATGCCAGCTGTGAGTGTGCAGAATTGACAAACTACAGAAATGTATACAGTGCCAGCTGTGAGTGTGCAGAATTGACAGACTGCAGAAGTGTATACAGTGCCATCTGTGAGTGTGCAGAATTGACAGACTGCAGAACTGTATACATTGCCAGCTGTGAGTGTACAGAATTGACAGACTACAGAACTGTATACACTGCCAACTGTGAGTTTACAGAATTGACAGACTGCAGAACTGTATACAGTGCAAGGCTGTGAGTGTACAGAATTGACAGACTACAGAACTCTATACACTGCCAGCTGTGAGTGTACAGAATTGACAGACTGCAGAAATCTATACAGTGCAAGCCGTGAGCGTGCAGAATTAACAGGCTGCAGAACTGTATACATTGCCAGCTGTGAGTGTACAGAATTGACAAATTACAGAACTATATACAGTGCCAGCTGTTAGTGTACAGAATTGGCAGATTACAGAACTGTATACAGTTCCAGCTGTGAGTGTGCAGAACTGACAGACTACAGAATTGTATACACTGCCAGCTGTTAGTGTACAGAATTGACAGACTACAGAACTGTATACAGTGCCAGCTATGAGTGTGCAGAATTGACAGACTACAGAACTGTATACAGTGCCAGCTGTGAGTGTGCAGAATTGACAGACTACAGAACTGTATACATTGCCAGCTGTGAGTGTACAGAATTGACAGACTACAGAACTCTATACACTGCCAGCTGTGAGTGTACAGAATTGACAGACTACAAAACCCTATACACTGCCAGGCTGTGAGTGTACAGAATTGACAGACTACAGAACTGTATACAGTGCCAGCTGTGAGTGTGCAGAATTGACAGACTACAGAACTGTATACAGTGCCAGCTGTGAGTGTACAGAATTGACAGACTATAGAACTGTATATATTGCCAGCTGTGAGTGTGCAGAATTGACAAACTACAGAACTGTATACAGCGCCAGCTGTGAGTATACAGAATTGACAGACTACATAATTGTATACAGTGCCAGCTGTGAATGTGCAGAATTGACAGACGGCAGAACTGTATACAGTGCCAGCTGTGAGTGTACAGAATTGACAGATTACAGAACTTTATACAGTGCCATCTGTGAGTGTGCAGAATTGACAGACTACAGAACTGTATACAGTGCCAGCTGTGAGTGTGCAGAATTGATAGACTACAAAACTGTATACAGTGCCAGCTGTGAGTGTACAGAATTGACAGACTACAGAACTGTATACAGTGCCAGCTGTTAGTGCGCAGAATTTACAGTCTGCATAACTGTGTAAATTTCCAGCTGTGAATATGTTTAATTTACAGGCTGTAAAACTTTATACAGTGTAAGCCGTAAATGTGCAGAATTGATAAGCGGTAGAACTGTATTCAATGCCAGCTATCATTGCGCAGAACTGGCAGAATTGCAACAGAATTAGATGGATAAATTTGTCTTGTGCTCGAGCCTTTTTGGTCCCGATGCACCTAAGCCTTATGGCCCTTTGTGCCCCATATTCCGTTTTCAGTTCAGGAAAGCTCTGTCCCTTTACCAAAGTTCCAGATGGCCCCAGATTTAAAAATCTTAGTGTCCTCTGAGTCCAAGAAAGGAACCCAGGTATACTATCCTTTTCTTTCCAAAAGTCCCGGAAAGCGAATCCCCTCTAGGTTCCCCAGCGGAGACCCTATGGAGAGAGATACCCACTTACAGGGCAATTTTACGTCTCACTTAATGTACCTCTTTTTATCTTTCCCTCAGAGTCCCCGGTAAGGGAGCCCCCTCCATGTTCCCTAATAGGATCCCCATGGACAGGGACACTCCGTCACCAGAGCCACTCGTCTTTATTTATTTATTTATTCATTCATTCTTTCATTGAAGTATGTCTGCCGGAGTCCCCAAAATGGAGCCCTCCTTCATATAGGGTAAAACATAAAGTCATCGTCCACGGAGCACCACGTAGACGGAAGGCCTACATAAAATGGGGTGCGGCCTGGTTCCCAAAGGGGATCGTTAGAGACACTGCTGTCTCTACTCCATTGACATCCAGCTTTCGGCACGATGCCTTCCACCTTGGCTTGGGTAGACCAGCGTGTGTCGTAGCAACCCCCATCAGGTTATACCCTCCACAACTGTTACCGACTCCCACGTGACCCAGGGTAGAGTAGAGTAAGAATCTACGATACCCCGAGGTACGGACGAGGGGTTGGATTTATGGGAAGCTTGCAACAGGATTGAAAACCGTGCAATTATTTCGTTCTTAGTGCATGCAAGAATTGGTGCCATGACTGCATTATTAATATACACATAGAAAAATATCTACGCAGTTATCCCTTAAAAAGTTATTTATTCGCACCGAGTATGTGATACAACTAGAATGGAACTGCAAATGAACACACTTCGGGACTTCAGTTCTTCACCTTAGGGAAGATTAAATGATAGTTTTCAGGTACCAGTTTATTGGTGACTTTTTGACAGGTGCTTGGATTTTCACATTTATATCTAGGCTAATTACTTAGTGTCTTACGTTTCATATCAACAGAAATATGAATATCCATAGCCATCGAATCCTAAACCTGCTTACGTCATTGTGTAATCGATAATTTGAACTGTGCGTTAAAGAACATTTTTGTTCTTAGTTGCGCTTTTGTTTGTATATTTGGTCAATGGCCACGACAGACCTTACTCACAAGCACCCCATTCAACCTTGGTGCACACTTCTTCATTTTTACGTTTATGGACCCTGAAATACATCTAAATAGCTTCCATTTTCAGTCCTTTCTTTTCATGAAACTCAGTGTCTACGCTACAAAGACAAACCATTTAACGTTGTTCAGATAAAACAACAGCTGTTTATTGTGAAGATCATATAGAACACATACAACACAGCTTGGGCAAACTGAGTGATAGACCCGTTGCTAGGACACACATGGAGAACGTGGTTCTAGTAGCAACTGGACAGTTATGATAGATATTTCCGGATGAGACCAAATATCGCTACTGCAAGCATTTTAAGCAAGGGACGTCTTCACAGTGCGGACGTTATTGCTTTTGTCTCTGATAATTTAACATGTTTCATGTCAGGTGCAATTCAACTGACAGTAAAAGGACTTCTGGGGAGTCGTGTATCTTACTGTGAATCACCTTACGAAACATTCTGTATTACGATGTGGCATTTTGTTGTTAAAATTGAATCTTTAATTGGCAAAGTATTGATGTTCGAGGATTGTGTGCGTACTGATTCGTAAAAGGGAAACACATTTGTTATTGACACATGCCAAACGCAATGTAGCTACAACAGTGTAAATATGATGAGTTCGCTGGGAAGGTAGTGGGTGAGGTCAGAGATCGCGTTGGAACTACGAAAACACGGAAATGTCGCGAATCTTTTGAAATGCCAAAAGCACGACAAATCATGCTGTAAGCAATACAGTAATAAGCACTGCAGTTTGAACAAACGGGTGTGGGATTATTACTACCACTCTATTGCCTGCCCACTGACATACCCCAATGTTACGCTGCACGCATGCGCACACGTTAGTTTACTGCTTATGCCTACTCAGTTTGTTAGCATCCGGGTAAGATCGGAAGACCACGATATTCAGTTCCACCGCGTGGCTGGTTGGGGGCAGGTCTGGCGGTGCGCGGCCTCTGAGCGCAGTCAATGTGTCGCTAGATCTGAGTGTTGACTGAACGCCGCTGGTAGCAGTAAATACTGTAATTATTTGGTTTGGACAAAGGAAAGTAACGCTTCCTCCATTCAAAGTCGTTCTACCGGCAATAGGTAGGCTGTTTGTACATTTATTTCTTATTGTTTCATGAGTTTCCAGATTACATGAACTTGTACGACAGTGGTGCAATTGTACTGAGATGCTGATCGTAACAATCCGAACATAACGAATCAGACTCATGCATATTATTGACCTGAATATGTGTTGCATTATGTATCGAATCTCGGGATTTACCTTTCTTTCATTTTAAACAAAATTGTAAATATTTGTGGAGATGTATGAATTATTTTAAAGTTAGACAACTGTGGTGTTTTCGTATAATTAGTTGATAAGTAAAAACCGATAACACAACTTTATTTTTGGTTGCAATTACCAAAAATGAAGTTGTGTTTCGGTTCAAATTACCAAAAATGAAGTTGTGTAAACGGTGCAAATTAAAAAAAGTTGTGTAAACGGTGCAAATTTTTTAAAAAGTTGTGTAAAAGGTGAAAATTTAAAAAATAAAGTTTTGTAAAAGTGCAAATTTAAAAAATAAAGTTGATTAAACGGTGCAAATTTTAAAAAAAAGTTGAGTAAATGGTGCAAATTTTAAAAGAAGTTGTGTAAAAGGTGCAAATTTAAAAAATAAATTTGTGTAAACGATGCAAATTTTAAAAAAAAGTTGTGTAAACGGTGCAAATTTAAAAAATTAAGTTGTCTAAACGGTGCAAATTAAAAAAAATAAAGTTGAATAAACGGTGCAAATTTAAAAAATAAAGTTGAATAAACGGTACAAATTAAAAAAAAAAGTTGTGTAAACGGTGCAAATTTTAAAAATTAAGTTGTCTAAACGGTGCAAATTTTAAAAAATAAAGTTGTGTTAACGGTGCAAATTAAAAAGAAGTTGTTTAAACGGTTTGTACTGATTAACCAATTATATAAAACACAACGTGATTCGCGACTTTAAAACTGTCATTGTTAGTCAGGACAACGACATCTATAAATCGTCGAAACCTGTTGCTCTATAACTACCCAAACTAATTTGCCATAACGGCTTGTACTTATTCACTAATAATGTGTGATTTATTTATAGCGTTACGGTAAATGTGCAAATATGTTATTTTGTTCCATGTCCACTATTCAAACCGCCGTATATAACCTGTTCGCTTGTCTGATTCATTCAAGCCAGTGGTCCCGAAAGAGATTATGTTAACTCTTACTATCAAATGGTGTTGGGAACTGGCAGCCTAAATATTACATGTCGTATATGAAGTACATTAATACAGCGATTTAAAAGTTGCTGTGTCGATATTATCTAGGTGTTAAAACATTTCCATCTAGTCGCTGTCAGGCTGGGTAGCACTTTGTTCTAACCATCGCGTTGCCAGGTTCATTCAGAGCTGCTGCTAGTACGTGGTGTGCTGACTGGCATTGCTCTAGCCTTATTGAATTTGTTGCGCTTACACTTTGTGACCAACACTGGTTCTTGCAGCGATCACGTCGCCTTTCATAACGTCCGCTCGTACCTGGTCTATGCCAGGTACACGTACAATGGACACGTCAAACGCTCGAGCTCTGTCGGTTCAGTCTGCAAAATAGTTAATGTGGCCGAATTTGGTCATGCATCATTTTGTAGAACTTATCAATAATGTATTTAGAAACCAAAATTATAATTTGTAAAAATAATAATAATAATAATAATAATAATGCACTTTTTGTTCTTGAAGACACAGAATTCCTTGACGTGTTGCTTGCGTTTTATAGATGTGCGTGCGTGCGTGTGCGCGCGTGTAACGCACCTCAAATTGTAACACTCTTTAGATTCCCCAGAAATCAGTATTGAATAGTTTGGCGTTAATTGGAACCCCTCCCCTTCCCCCAACACACACACACACACACACACACACACACACACACACACTGAATCTGTTGTCACACAACTGTCGGATGAAACTATGAGTAGGCCTAATCTCTGAAAGTGAATGTTGGTAGCACTGACACCACCACCACCACCAACAACAACAACAACAACATCCCAGCCTATGTCCCTTGTGTGCTAGGATCATAGGTAAAGTGGTCTAGTTTAGGCCTTGTTTGTGATGTACCTTCACTCACCACACACACACACACACACACAATGCACTCGGTAAACAGGCCTCTTACAGCAGGCAGCCAGTAAGGTGCAGCACAACGAAGTTTCTCGTATTACGTTTATTACTTGGCGAAAGTCTTTTATACCAACAAATGACCACATTTAGCAGAGTCCTTGTTGAGAAGATGATAGTCATTCTGCTGGTCACAGAATTCCCCACCCTCCATCAACCAGGCTATTCGTCACCTTTTCTCAGAACGTGCTTTTAACAAGTAAACAAATTACCTACATTAAAAATTCTACCCTCCCGTAACCCCCCCCCCCTCCTTTCCATGATTGGGTACGGCACTTGCTATCCGATATCCTCAGTTGTGGTCTTTGTTGTAGTTTCTCATTTCCTTCAGGCAGCGTATTAGGACGATAATTTAAATTGGGCAACGACAATCTTCTGGTTCAATGAATTTTTTTGCCATTCCAAATAATCTGATCATTCGAAGCTTTTCAACCTACACGTTTGAACAGAATTTCTTAAATATCCAAGCACTAATTCTACAAAATTAACTTAACTGTCTGATAATTTCAGAGAGAGTTTGTTTGGAATATGTGTAGAAGCAGCCAATGGTGGCCATTCAACTTCTGATCCTCTGCAGCACTTTCCTTAGTCCGTTCGTTAAGAAAAGTTACAAAAGTGCACGCCTTATTTGTCTATCTGTCTGCCCGCATGTAACTTATCCAGAACTGATAAATGAAGTTCCATTAAATTTGATACTGGGGAGTTTTACTTCACTTTCTGAACATATCCCAATTTCGGATAATATTGAGCACTAGTGATGGATACTTTACGTGCAGCCTTGTTTGTGTTTTTGTGCATATCTGGAATGTAACTAAAAAAACACTACTCGCAATGAAACTTGTTCAGGAGGGAGGCAAGGATGCATTTTTACGAAGTATTTCTGGTAACTCTTGCTGTTCTTGAGGTAATTAAACAAAGTGGAGCGAACGCGAAAGAAGTTTTAAACTGTGCGCATATTCGTTACTTGTTAATGAAATCAGTATTGACAGTTTTGATGTCGTAAGTTTGTAGACCTACTGCAAGTACCGTGTAGCCTACAGTACTACACAATATGTTCCTGTGGTTCTGTTTCAACTGCTAGTTACCTTATTAACTTGCCGCTATTACCCGCAAATCACTCTAAAACTACTAGTCACTGACAATGGACTGGGAGACCTAGTTTTGTCTCCAGGCAGAATCAAATTTTTCCACTGTCTCTAAGCCCCACCCAAACTACTGCCCGCATGACGCCGGGAATAATATGCGGGGGCGTGAAGGTTCCTCCTCCTACTGCCAAAGTTAGAATAAATGGAGAATTACCTCCATACCCCTTTTTTTCTGCGTGGCATTATTCTTAATTAAACACAGGCACAAATCTGAACTATGTTCTGTGAACCATAAATTGTGAAGGTTCTAGATTAAGATATTAAATTGTTCTCATAAACTTTAAATTGCCTCTTTTCTTTGCACGTCCTCAGCAGTAGGTGTCAGTAAAATGATTAAGTGGAGGCTGAAACTCCTACAGACACAATACCATTTGCGCCAATATGACATGAAATTCTCAGTAGATGTGTGAAACTTATGGGACCTGAAGCCCAGCTATTTAACACACCGGCCGCTGCAGGAGTCACGTGTTTTAAAAAAATATGACAAAAATGACGGCTGTGATGTTGTTGTATTGTAGTGTTTTCTTGTATGACGTCCTCAAAGTTACTCATGTACGGACCTGAAGAGTGGAAACCAGCTGAAAGCAAGCGAAACTAATAAATCCGCGTTAAATATTATCTGCCGATCCCAATAGCCGCATGGTCTAAGGCGTGAGTACGCGGTCGCTCGCTTGGTGGAATTGTGGGTTCGAATCCGACCGGGGTCTTGGCTCTCTGTCTCTTGTGTTTGTTGTATGCTGTCAGGTAGAAGTCTCTGTGTCGGGCCGATCACTCGTTTAGAGGAGTCCTACGGAGTGTGGTGTGTCTGAATGTGATCGTGAGGCCTCGGTAATTAGGAGGCCCTGGCAACTGGGGGCTGTTGCGCCATAGAAAAAATATATATAATATTTGATTGAAATCTTGAATAACAATGTGGCTGTCGGACTGCCTGTACATTAGCTCAATTCCAACATCGCATACTGGCACAATATGGAAACATTCTAAGCTGGACTGCACAGTGGCACTGTAAACGTACATATAACAGTAAATCCTGCGTGTTGCTGAGAAAACAACACAACAAAATACATAACTCACTCCTGAACACCGGTACATGAACACCGACCCAACAGGACCCCACCGAAAAGAAATTTAAAATTACAAGACCGAGCAGACATTTTGTAACATCTGAGGTCGCCACACAGGATCGAAGTAAGTCCCGGAACCAAATTGAAAAATTAAAGAAGGAAGGAAAAAAAGGGAAAGAGATGTGGGAAAGAACAAAAAAATTGTCGCCTGGAGGAATAAGACGTACATACGACACAAGAGTGACAGGGAAAACCTAAGTACGCGGAAAAAAATCGCAGAGTAAGTACCAGGCTGTCAACTACGAATAACATATGCGTTGGCTTGGTATCGAACTCAGGCCACTGCAATGAGAATTCGGCGACTAACCGCTCATTCATGACGCGCCCTTGGCGGTTTTACGCACTTCATGTGACGCGCCCTTGGCGGTTTTACGTACTTCATGAAACATACTAACATTACTAAGAATATTTACTTGTATGGAACGTAGCTGAGTGTGGATATGGAAGGATTTGACAAAATCGTTTGGCACAGAAAATTTAATTTTAAAAAGCAGGCAATTTTAACTTGCCTCCCTGAAAACATATGAACAGACTTATGAAGTATCTGAGCTATTCATTGTCTATGTGGGCTATGCAGCTCATTAAAAAACAACATGCCCTTCTATATTTAATATCAAATTTTATGTGCGCACGCACGTGTCCCCCTCATCAACTTTTGAAACGGAAAAACTATTACTGCCGAATTAATATTATTATTATTAAATTCAGTTATACTTCTTTTCTCTTGCCTACATACTAACCTCCGGTTGTCACGGTGGTAATCCCTTCGCCAAAAGTACATGTTAATCGAATAAATGAAATTTATGTCATATGAAGGTATTCTAATGCCGTATCTTAGCTGTTACTTTCGTACAGTCACTAATAACAGCATAATGGGACCACGAATTTGTGACATACTAGCGACACAAGCGGCCTGAAACGACGAATGTAATGGGTCCTGGAAAAGTACAGAACTTTTATTAAAATAACCTTTTTGCACAGCAACACTGTGACATGGCGACAGTTTTAATTACCCTGCTGGAGGCTGGCGAACATGGAATGAGGCTCATGAAGCTTCGTGCGGGGATGGGTCATTAATATGGCTACACATAATGTATGAAGTATTTTTCGTAAACTCACAACTACAAATATGGCGAAGATGCGTAATTTTAGGTAGTTAAAATTTATATAATTTGCCAACCGGTATAATAATTCAGGCGTTCTTCGCATTAATGCACGACACCGCATCTCCATTGTGTTAATGTTCCTTACGAAAATAGTCGTTGGTGAGTAAACAGCGATTATTACCTTTTGTATTTAACAGAACATAAATACACTGTTTGGGCAAAATGTAGTGGCAGTACCTGCTGTAAATGGTTAAATCAGCATGTGAAATACTAGTTAGTTGTTATGAATACAGGAGAATGTTTGCGTAATAGGCAAGTGCATGTGCGCCAAGAACAACTCTAGGCATAACGCTTATCCAAATGAAAATATGGAATTCAGGCCAATCAAGACTCTATTCTTGGGCTCCAGGACGACAGAGCAGAGTGCACGGGCACTGTAGCGTTCCGACTTCGAAGTTTGTTTTTAATTAACATTCAGAATAATATTTTAAATGACATCGGTTTTGCAGTATAAGTTTGCTGAATAAATAGACGTGTATAGCCTTGAGTTTTCATGAAGTCCACGACTGTAGTGTTCGGATGGTACGTTATGCTTGCTATAGCCGATATACCAGGCAGACGTTAGTTCACTCTGAGGGCAACACAATATGCTCATTATCCGTGATGCCCGGAGCTGCTTTCGTAACTGCGCGCACTTCGCCTAGCTTGGTTAGGGTGAATGAAAAGGGCACGAAGACCGAGTCTTGCGATATACAAGTATGCACCGCATAACGACATTTCGTTCAGCCAGGGACCACATAATAGACGGTGGTCCCATAAGATTAAAATATTATAATATAATATTACAATAATACGTATAATTATAATACAACTATATTAATAATATATTATAATCTAACACCAATGTGTTACAATTGCCTACAGTATTGAATACAATAACATGCTGTACAGGTTTGTAGCCTAGGAGCAATAGGCTATACCATGTAGCCTAGGTGTATAGTAGGCTATACTGTACTATCTAGGTTTGTGTAATTACACGTTCGCACAACGACGAAATCGCATAACGACGCATTTCTCAGAACGTATCCTTGTCATTGTGTAACGCATATATGACTATACAATACCGATTTGCTGCAATTGCTGCTGATTATTCAGAGGATGACGAGTTTAACTCTCGGTGCAGGACTGGCTATCCTGACTGAGGGGTTTCTTGGTTATCCTCAGTGTCACCAGATACATGTCCGCATATTTTCTGAGCTTAGGCAACAGCCGCTTCCTTCCATAGTCTGCATTATTCGCATTCATCCTACAATAAACACACAAGACAAAGCCAACAGCTTGCGTTGAGTCACAGCATTTACGTAACGAAGACAATGAACTGTTCAAAATGTAATTACTTGACTGGAGAGAATCTTGACTTCTTGAAGCCACTCTATGTTCGGACAGACTGTTAGGACCCCTGGTGTCTGTTGAGTGCTCTTGCGCTACCAAACTGCTCGTCAGAAACTTGATCCTGGGAAGTCCAATTGATATGAAGAAGTTCCCCATGATGTCACTCCAACAGAGAGCAAAATATCAAGTGTCCACTGGCGTACAGCATAGTTTCTACATGCCTTCTCTGCTCTTTTGATGTCTTTACGTTCTGCATATTCACTTCATGGCTTTTATTTTACTTCGCTGTCACTGTCGATGGTATTATGGTTGGTGACTGTGAACTGGAAGCCCTCGTAGCCTACTCGAGGTACTATCTTAGTAGTTAGCTGGATAGAGGAAAGAAAAACCAAGAAAACTTCAGGACAGTTTGTCTCCGAACTCATATTCGAACCGGCTACCTCCCGAATACAGATCTAAACCCACACATTTGTTTCGCATAGCACCGTCGCAAGCTGCAGCTTGCATTCCGTCGGCGTTCAGCGTCATCAGAAAGTGTTTCAAGGTATGAATATACCCAGAATTACGGCGTCCGCTGGTCAACAGTTCAGGCCAACAGCTGACCTGCTTAGTCGTACGTTGGAAGGTCGTGTTGATTTTCGCCTACCGGCGGGTCGACAGTAAGGAAGCGGTTTTGAATAGGTAAACACTTCCACACTTCTTACATTATCCAAATATTTATCTTTCTGTCCAGCTGGTTTGTGTGCTGTTTATGTGCTGTCAGTTCTTGCAAAATATCTTTTATTTCCTCTGCAGTCTGATAAACTCTTTCCGCGTGTGCGTCTCATGAATTCCTGTATGCTGGCTGTGTTCTTCTTAGAGTACTTGGTGTTTTGTCCAAATTTCACAGCCTTGGAGTATGTGAAGTACGCGTTCTGACATTATTATAATTTTACTCCTACATTTAGTTATGTCATTCTTGGCCTAGTATGAAGTAATATGAATATAACTATAGAACATCAACCTAGGAACAAGTGGCGTTAAGGAAGAGCTTAAATATTGACGTCTGTCATAGTCACTGACTTCGTAGATTGGTAAATCTCCGTGGGTATCCTTCAACTGCCGTGCGGCCTCTTTGTTCTGTTTCCACAAATCTGTGCCAAATGTATCACAAGTGAGAACCGTAAGTTTTAGACCACAATTACGCTGTAAGCCACGAAACATTTCGAGGAAATTAACAAAATTCTTGTACAACATAAACCAACGAAATGCACGTTTTCTAAATTAATAATTTAAATTTTTAAATTTTGATGTCTTCTGCTATTTTCGAACCCGAGGTTTGATCTTCAGGAAGACAGTGGTATATATACTAGTAGGTAAAATGATCCCGTTACAGACGTGGTGTGGCCCAGAGGTTGGGTAGAAGTACAGCTCTACTCTTCCATGACCGCGGCACTAGAAGGGGGTGAGTGGTCAGTAGCACGCCCCGACCGCACTTTACCTCCGGGAAAGACCCAGTACCCATTTTACAGGAGGCTGGGTGGGCCCCACGGCCGGTATGGACAGGTGGAAAAGCTCGTCCCCACCGGGATTTGATCCCAGACCGTCCAGCCCGTAGCTCAGTCGCTATACCGACTGAGCTACCCGGCCCACATATGCATTAATGGTATGGTATATTTTACGTGCATCGGTATAATCAATCTAGTAGGTAGACTAGATACTAGACTGCTGATACCGATGCATGTAAAACGTACCATAACATAACTGTTTATACCACTGTCTTCCTGAATATGAGCCCTCGGGTTCAATATCAAAGTTTAAAAAATTTGAAATATTAATATAGAAAATGGTAATTTCTTTGGTTTATATTGTATAATTATTTTACAATGCACGGTGCACAAAACATAAAATTAACAAAATTGCATTAGCATGCTGCTGAGGACATGCAGATTGAGCTAATGAAAAGAACGTGGAACTGGCAAAAATTACATAATGAAGAACTTTTTCAAGCTGTACATTTCTTCTAATATTATTAGGGCAATTAAGTCAATGCGAACATTTTACAACGCAAGGAAGAAAAGTGTTAAATATAAAATTTTGGTGGGAAAACCCGAAGCGGCAAAAAACGCTTCGGAGAGCTATGTGTAGATCGGAGAGCTATGTGTAGATCGGAGAATAATTATGAAATGAATCCAGGGTGCGGTAAACAATACAATATTCGAGTTTCCGCGTTTCAGGAAGAGGTTTACACGTGCGCAGTGAATCATGAGACCGGGAGCAGTAACGGGCAGACAGACGGAATATGGGGATATTAAATTCCATGTCAACCTGAAGTATTCGAACGGTTTCCTGTTAAGCTCACCCCCAACCACCCTGTACCACACACTCCAAATTATCCGGCGTAATTAACAGTCAAGAGAGCCACAGTAAGTAGGCCTATGTGGCTACGGCAACTTGACAGTAACAATGTTGTTAAATAACGATGTTTAATGGGAATGATGTTCCCTGTAGCAGCTGATTTACTGGCTGTGTGCCACAGGGTTTGTAATGAATTCTTGTTGTTGCAGTAAACGTGCCCAGAGTTTTGTTTGTAAACACATGAGAATAGCTACTGACGTAGAATTTTCACCAAAATTATTTCAAGACACTATCACAATCATCATCATCATCATCATCGTCATCTATGTTTCTTACTTCACAGCAGTTTAGCTGGTTCTTAAAAGAGTATAGGTCTCACTGACCAAGCACTTGGTACTCTGCATTAGTGTATTAAGTGCTACTGCTTTCTGTGTTAGAATATATAGAACAGGAAGAAGATTAAAGGGTTTCAAACTTTTGTGTAGTTTGTTTGGGATAATACCTGCTGTGGATAGTGCTAATAATAGTAAGTGGGTCGTTTTCAGTCATCATATTCTGGACAGTTCTTCTTTCAAGTCTGTATACTTTAGGAGCTTCAGGGTAACGGTGCTATCAAGGTTGTGACTGTTAGGCATTGCTGTATATATATATATATATATGTGTGTGTGTGTGTGTTTGTGTGTGTGCGTGTGTGTGCGTGCTTCTTTGATTGTCAAGTATAACTATGTCCCGTCTGTAGTTATGGATAGCTGGGTAAGTTATTACGGACCTGTCATAGTATAGTTTATAAATGGAGTTCCCTAACACGGACTGTGGCACGTATTTACAGTGCGGTATTGGCGGTCACTATGATTATCCACGGTTGATAGTCAGTTCTTGATGGACAATGGTGGCTACTTGATTGTGAGGCTGCGTGTAATCACCTTGAGCTAGTGCACTACATGAATCGGTTACGTGTTATTAACATCGCTATTATTATCATCATCATCATCATCATCGAAGTCTGGTGTTTGGAATTGTTCCTGATGTTCAGAAGTTTTAAACATGTTCTTTCTGTCTACTTATGGGCCTTCGTATGTCGCCCTGTCGTTGGGCTATGTGAGTACATCCGTCAGTTGACCTATGGTCCAGCCACTTGCATCCTGTGTACGTGCTTTCTACAATTCACCTGATGCTCCTTACCGCTTCTGTACTATCATTTCATTTTGAAACAGATCTCTTTTATATTTTCGTTACTTACTGCGTCTTCACAAAACTTGCTCCTAGTAATAAACACTGAAGTACTGGCAGCTGGATATTTCCGTACCGCTCACAAAATAAACACGCAAGTCTCCGTTGGAAAATTCCTGCGACTTCGAGGCAGAAAATGGGTTTTAATTTTCAAAATTAAAGATGGAAATCTTCCCGGTTTGAATTTGTTTTTATCAAAGGTTTCTTGGCGGGAAGGTAAATAAATACCAGTGTTGGGACATCCACCGTACGGTCCTGCTTTGACCCCATTGGAACTGCTGCCGTCCTAGCCTAGCAGATTATGATACAGTCCTTGTCATGTCACGAAGACAAGCTTTTATTTCGGGATAAATTAGAGATCCACATTTAATTGAACAAATTAGCTTATTCACATTTAAGACACTAAGATGAAAACAAATTGCAGCGCCTATGAACATTTACAACATACTTCACGGTACTTATACTCGTACTTCCAAGGGCTAGTTCTATTTCTGAGTAGGTTTATCGCTTGTATGTTGTTTAAGCTAGAATATTATGCTTACTCATCTAAGTAGCAATTCAAAATTGTATGTCCACTTGAAATTCACGTTAGGAATCATACGTTTACCTACTGAGGTCTGAAGCGTCAGTATACAGTATATGTACTCAACTCAGACCAAAATCCCAATGTATATTTGTTCTGTGCTGAATTACATGTTTACTCGCAGGCGACCAAACTTCTAATTACACATTATTCTCTGAAAACCAAACTGCGAATGACCACATCTACGCCAATGCGACTCTACACATGGTGGCTCGCAGCGTTAGTGGGGTTACAAAATTTAAATCGGATACGCCGATTTACTCGTAGTCTTTCAGTTTAAGAAACCTTTAATTCGCTCGAGAAAGTTGAATCAAGCTGATGGCTTCCAGCAGTATCGTGTAATCCAGCTTGCTCGACGGGTGTTAACACTTGCACAATGCCATTATTTCTTCGGAAAAGGAAATTTTGTGTGCAGTTGGTTACAGCCAGACTTTTGAGTGCCTGTTGCACATTGTTCAGTGTGAAATCATGTCTTTTATTCCTACTGATGAAATCTTTTAATAGTGCGCTATTTGTACAATTCACACATCTTGTGGACTACGTAAACTGGATTCGTTGCCAAATTTTCCATTTGATCTTCCCATTTAGGAAGTCTAGTTATGGCCGGTTACACTGTGTGAGTTTTATCGTGTTACGAAACGAAAAAAAATCTTCAAGTGTTTGATTTGAAATCACTTGGAGACACCGAGAAAATTGTTGAGAGAGAAGTGTAATGGCCTTCTGAAAAAGTTTACGAGGGACACATGTCACAATATATCACACCGACTTCAAAACTACTCCAGAATAAGTCCGGTCATGTAATTATCGAGAGTTATATAATGCTTTGCTGTCGGTCTGGGCCGAAGAAGGGCAGAGATGCTATTTGAGTCGCATGTTTGTACGGTCATGTGAAAACTATAAGCTGAAGATATGGAAGTTATTTTCGTAGTTAATAACGTCAATTCCTCTCCAGTTTGTTTTAATTAGTCTAAATTGGAGCCAAGGATGTTGACATGCCGGCAGTGCACACGTGTCCGCCAGAAGCCCAGACGACTAAAATTCAACAGGCGCGGTTTTAAGAATCGGTGCCCATGGATGCAGCAAGGCAACGGACAGATGTTCCTGCATTCAGGACATTAGAAATGTAAGTCGTAAGAACACACATAGGCTTACTTTTTTCTTATACCGATAGGTCCATAACTGACTAATTCAATGGGACTTGTACCCGTTCTAGCTATTCTCCGTAGATTGACCCTTGATTTCAGGGAATCGAAGTGCTTCCTCTGGAAACCCGAAACATTCGTGAAAATGAAGGAACAATTACAAAAATGTCTGGGAATTTTGTCAATAACTGGATAGCTATTGTACCTTTCAATAGTGCATTGTCCAGAACGATTATACAGGCGTTCTTGTAAACTTATGACTGTGGCACCGGAAACTTTAACACTTCACTAACCGGATTCACCCATATTATTGCCTTCACTTCACTCAGTCTCAACGGCTTCTGCTCCTATGACGGTCGCACGCGGTAACTGGCTTCCCGTTCTTATTTCTTTCTACTCCTTGAGTTTTGTTTCACGTTTCCCTATTGGCTGTCTTGTTAACTTTACTACTTTCTAAGAGGTGCTTTAAAGTTAAAACTTTAAATCCAGTTTCGTCATTGACTACTGATGACTTAACGTTTGCCACCCGTGCAGTGGCCTGTGTGAACCCCATACCAACTTACCACCGGTTTTTCTTAATGTGTCTATTCCATTTAAGACGCGTGCAACGGTTATGACCTCTCGTGACTTGGTGGCTTATTTTACGACGCGCCAGTAACTGGCTATATAGCGCGAATGTTATTATGATTGATAAATGGTGAACAGGGAAATTATTGCAAGTTGTTGTTGTCTAATCGGTGTTCTGTCTCAGAATTGTCTGGAGGGACACAGAAAGCTCACAAGAAACCTCTCGTGACATCCCATGTCACGACCAAGAATCGCACCATATGTTTCCCGTATACATACAAGTCCAAGGCTTTGCGTTTAGCGTGAGTCATGCTCCAGAAACTGTAAGGCTGAGCTACTCGACAAATTCCCACGTTTCGTTATACAGTCTTTACAAGTGCTCGGAATACGTTGCTATAAAAACTGCGTCTGTTTCCACGACTTTGAAGCTTATTTGTAACTGTCGTGTATTTGCTGTAACTTTCCGGCGTTCAGTTTATGCGCAGAAAAAAGACCAATACTTTTCCTTTTTTAAATAATTCTACTCACGAAATTTGACTAAGAATTCATTTGTGTGAATTCTATAGTTTTCTTGCTTCTCCGATTTTTCCTGAAAGAAATTTCAAAGGATTTTAAAATGGGAGGGAGCCATTTCATATTTATGGAGTGTATAAAACTCTGAAAAATTGTTTGTGAATACATAAAGGCACTTTGTGTAGCAGAATAGAAATAAAACAGGACATTACAGGATATTACAAGCGGCGAGGAAGAAAGAAGGAAACAAAATAATGTTGGTAATAATAGCAACACAACAATAACAACAACAATAAAAACCACAACATCGATAGTGATGATGATAATGACAACAATAACAACTGAACGACGCACTTGGGAAGTAGTTACCAAATAAACATTAGAAACTAACATAACGCATAAGGAATACGGTTCATTTACAAAAACTGTCGGCAGCTCACATCTCTGACCTGCTGCGTCGAAAAGTAGGATGTTTATTGAATAACAGATTTGAAAGGACATGGAATAATATATCGGCATATGTCTGCAGGGATTGAATAACACGTCTCCGGGGTGGGCTGGAAACCGAGACATTCCAAAAATGAAGAAAAGGTGAAGTATTTATTGTGACGTAAGCGCAGTAACTTTAAGTAATGTAGTAGGGGCAATACGCTTGACAGTAGGAGGCATAGGTTTAACTTGGCTAATAACATTGAGGAGCCCGGGGGGAGAGGGGGAGTTGTAAGCACGACCATGGGTATTAGGAACTTTAATTTACGAAGCATTCTTTAGAAAGAGGGGAGGATTCGTTTGAAACGGTCTTTAATGTACATAAACCCCTTTTCCCACTCTCAACCCAGTATTTTCTATCTGCTCCTCTTCATCTCCGTAGACAAAAAGAAACTATTATGTAGAAAAAGTACTGGAGGGGCATTTGCCCTTTGGTAGGAGGAATGCTGCCGGTTGAGCAGTGCACTTGTCTGCAGGAGAGGTGCTGCCGGTTGGGCAGTGCGTTTGTCGGGAGAAGGGTGCTGCCGGTTGAGCAGTGACCTTGTTTGGAGGAGGTTGCTGTCGGTTGAGCAGTACAATACACTGAAGGAACATACTGCCGGTTAGTGGCGCGGTGTCTAGCACAAGCAGCAGGGTAGGTTTATTTCGGTGTAATGTCTGAGTGCGAGCAATAAACTGCAGTCCTGTTATTAGAAATGCCCTCTGCTTTTATGGCAGCATTTCCACTCTCCACATACACACACACACACACACACACACATACACACACACACACACATATACACAAACACAC
>Ga0123352_10002472_pt1 | contig 25770 bp, 18 predicted proteins | sample TergutLab28metaG_FD_89700 | JGI IMG/M metagenome (GOLD analysis project Ga0123352, IMG submission 89700) | Labiotermes labralis P1 segment gut microbial communities from Petit-Saut dam, French Guiana - Lab288 P1 | ecosystem: Host-associated > Arthropoda: Insects > Digestive system > Gut ...
CGGCCCATAGGGGCAGTAGAGGTATAGCTGTACTGTACAGGCACTGAGGCTCTGTACAGGCCGTACGGCCCATAGGGGGAGTAGAGGTATAGCTCTACTGAACAGGCACTGAGGCTCTGTACAGGCCGTACGGCCCATAGGGGGAGTAGAGGTATAGCTCTACTCTTTCTTGACCACGGCACTAGAAGGGGTGAGGGGTGAGCGTCTCGCCCCGGCCGCTCTTTACCTCGGGAAAGACCCGGTACCCATTATGTAGGAGGCTGGGTGGGCCCTAGGGCCGGTCTGGACAGGTGCGGAAGATCTCGTCCCCAACACGATTCCATCCCCGGACCGTCCAGCCCGTAGCCAGTCGCTATACCGACTACATTACCCGGCCCACGCCTAGACCATACCGTTAGGGTAATGTCAGGGTGCCTAGACTATACGGATAGGCTAATGTCAGGGTGCCTTTACCATACCGTTAGGTTAATGTCAGGGTGCCTAGACCATATCCCGTCCTTTCCCTACGTATCAAGATGCACAATCAGAAACATTTCATCCATTCATGAAGACAGTGTGTGTGTGAAGAAGAGTACCGGAAACTGGCCAAAGAGCAGCAGCGAAACTACCCAACAAAGGACAGTCACGAGGTGTCGAAATTAACCGCCAGAGGGTGGTCATTTCTGATGACAGATTGCGGCGATTCGGCTGATGGAATTGCTCGTGAGGGTGTAACAATAATACGTGACGGTGGGGGAGAAAACATCCCCCATCTGCAATAACAGTAAGGAACTGAGAGGGAGTTATTTACCACACGATGTTTTGGAATTAAGATACAGCAATGGACAATATGGAATCTATGGGGTCACACTCTTCAATATGCAATACAAGAACTTCCTGCTCTCTGTGTGTCTTTTTCCGGTGGACAGTACCATATCTAATATCTGCCCTGGAAAATAAATTCAAAGACATTAGAGACGCTCATGGCGATGGCTTTCAAGCGACGCTGCTCTCAGACGCAGAGATGTTTAATGCGTTAGGAACATAACGACGTTTCGGAGAAGCGTTTTGTCTCTATGTCCATGGCAGATCCTGGTTCAAGACGTCAAAGTTCTGGCTTGTATTAGGAAGCTGACAGTTTCGAATTTCGATCACGTCGCTCATCTTGACTGAATTCTCTTGTGGCACTTTACAGGGCCACTACCAAAATGCCAGGATAGTGAGCCCCACCTCACATCACACCACGACTGCTTCCTCCCCAGTCCTTGCAAACTCATTATCCAAAAACAATGCTAACATTCAACGTTACGCTGCATGTTGATGTCAAATGCCGAATACGGCGTTAAATAAACCAATGAAAGACGAAGTTGTCCATGTCCACGCCATTGAGGCGTGTGGGGAGTGTAGAGGTATAGCTCCACTCATTCTTAACCTCGACACTACATTGGCGATGAGTGGTTAACTATATTCTTCCGGCCGCTTTACCACGGGGAAAAAAGCCGTTATCCATTGAAGAGGAAGTCAGGTGGGTCCCAGAGCTGATCTGGACGTTTCAGAGTACAAAAAATCTCTTGTCCCTACGGGGATTCGAGCTCCGGACCATCAAGCCCCTAGGGCAGTCGGTCATCTCTATACAGAGCACACTACCCAAGCTCCCTAAATAAGCCATAAATAAAGAAATAAACAGAAGTGCTCGGTTTGTCAGCACGATACGCAGGTAGTGCAAGAACCAGCAGTAGTTAAAAGGGATGAATGAGCTAAAATGGTTTCATCACTTTCAACGTCCCTACTTTCAAGTACAGACATACGACGCCAGACACTGTGCGCGCCATACATAAGCTGTAATGCTCTGTATTGGCTCATACGTCATAAACCTCTGCCGCGCTCCATTCTGTGACAGGGTTCCGTATATAAACCTGTGATTATTTCCACCAAATACTGACATGGGTTCCTTCTTCTATGTGGCCCGAGGGTATGAGCGCAGGAGGGGGAGATCTGTCTGATCCCTAGGGAGAAGCAGGATTTCCAGACAAGCAGGATCACTTTCCTAAGTAACAACATCGATTGAAACAGGAAATGGACGCCAACAATCACAGACACTGCCACGCCTTCTGTGACAACAATACCGACAGATTATAGTAGGCCGTGGAAAGATCATGGGGGCTGTGGAATGGAATAAAAATATGGGCACGCGGCCAGCGGCTGAAGGCTGTGATTTGGACTTGCGTGACAGCGGTGTTCGGAGGATGTAATTGTGGGTCGCCACGTGAACGTGCGTCGTGTGGTGGTTGTAAAAACGGATGGCAGTTCAGGGAACATAAAAATACTTCTGGCCCAATTATGGGATGACGCTGAACGCTGAACATGATTTGGTTTCTTTATGGGAGCCGAGATAGCTCAGTCGGTGTAGTAACTGGGTTACGGGCTGGAGGGTCCGAGTCTCGAATCCCTGCAAGGACACTACAACTTTTTCTCCAAAAGCTTCCAGAGGGGCTCTGTGGCCAAACCACCTTGCTATTCATTGGGTACAGTCTTTCTCAGGGGTAAAGACTGACCACTCACCTCTATCTACCGCCTGGGTCGATAAAGATTAGAGCTACTCCTCCATTCACCCATATGCCTTGATGGCTTGAAGTTTAATTATTTCAAGGAAAACTTGACCTCAACTTTAGAAATAGGGGTTTAACTGATGGAAATCTCTCCTGTTATGGTTACAGGATTCGAATTAAATGTCTGTATAGCTTCTCTAATACAAAACATGCGTTATGACAGAAGGGAGCATTACTTCCAACGTTATTTTATGTGAGTTGACGGAATGTATTTGCAAACCAGCCAACAGAAAATAAATTCCACCACATCGATTCGTGCATAAAATACCGTGCTTGTAAAAGAACAGGAATATTAATATTTGTATTTTTTTTAACCAAATTTTATATAAAAGTAATAAGTCTGAATACTGTCACAAACATTTTACAAAGAATTTGGACTCGCAAACACTCCTGTCAATTTTTGACGTTTTGCTGACCGTGCATCTCAGTATATTTATCTCAGTATTTAACCAAATTGATGCACAAAATTTTTTGTTTTACAATAAGTGTATTTCATGCCTCTACATGTTTCGAACACATGTGCTCATCATCAGGAGGTCAAAGTCGCATTACACAGCCACTGGTATCATGACACTTATAGGTGTGATTATACCAGAGGCTGTGTAATGCAATTTTGACCTCCTGGTGGTGAGCACATGTGTTCGAAACATGTAGAGGCATGAAATAAAACTTACTGTAAAACAAAACTTTTGTGCATCAAGTTGGTTAATTACTGAGATAAACTCCTGTCAATATTGTCACATACTGAACACACACACACACTCACACACGCTTAAATTTTATAGCAAGCGAGATGGCACAAAAACCACTTCTGCGCTCATGCGAATTTCTTTGATCGAAAGAACAATATAAAAGACTTATTTCTTAAGATATAAGTAGAAAGAGAAAGAAAATCTTTTCTTCCATTAATACCGAGCATCAGAGGGACTACATTTCCTCTTCGCGCAGGGATTTGTATCGAAGTGCAAACAAAAAAGCCAGGGCTGTCAGTGAAATAGCTAAGCGCTGTACCACTTTGATGTTCGTTTGAAATGGTTTGGAGGTGGGGGGGGGGGTACCGGGTAGCTGTCAGTGTCGTGCTATTGTTTGAGGATTTGGCCGCGTAAGCGTGGCAGGTTCATCAAACGCGGTTTTTAAGGGAGGGAGGGGGACGGGGTGGGAGGCGATGTTCACACCCTCAGCAAACAGCACAGTTACACGGTATATGAATATAATACATAGCTGCTTGTGTCAGCACGAATGCGAGGAGGATTCATTGTAATTGCTACTTGTGGCGAAGTGTGATTTTAGGATTTGTGCCGTTCGGTAGAGCGCGATCGGATTGCACGCCGCGACGGGCGGGACTGCTGTTTGCGCAGAGCAATGTTACAGGGATGCAAGTATGCACATTAGCTTCGCCTCGTCTCTCTTGAGTTTCTGCACCCAGGAACTGCAAAACCGATGATCGACTTCCATGAGTTTTTGTAATTGGATAGTCTTATGGACTAAACACGTACTGACACATTTCCGTTTCGGTTAAAGTCGGAAAATAATGGGGCCAGAACAGCGCAGTCGGTTAAACGATTTGGCTACGGGCTGGACGGTCCAGAGATCGAATCCCGGAAAGGGCAAGAAATTCGTATCTTTTTCATAATGCCCAGACCCAGCCTTCTTCTTAGGGCTTATTGGGGTTCTTTCCCGGCGGCAAACCGGCCGGGGGATGAAGCTAACCACTCACCTGTCGTCCAGTGCCGAGGGCAAGAATTAGTGGAGCTGTACCTCTACTCCACCCATGCGTCTTAATGTCGTGGACAAGGAAAACTTTACCTTCTACCAGACAATAACAGTTATAACTAGAAGGTAAAAGGTCAAGTTCACCTTAGACCAGGTCACGAAGGCCCATAGGGGGAGTAAAGTCATGGCTCTAATCTTTCTTGAACCTGGGCGCTAGATGAGGATGGGTGGTCAGCGCCCCCCGGAAATTACAAGGTATCCTTTGTATAGGAGGCTGTTGGTTCCCCAAGGCTGATGTGGACGGGTGCGGAAAATCTCGCCCCCAACGGGATTCGATCCCCGGACCGCCCAGCCCGTAGCTAGTCCTTATACCGACTGAGCTATCCAGTCCCACAGTTGTCACCAGAGGCATACATGAACACCTGCATGCTTTTAAAGCATAATTCAGTATAGAAAGGCTGCTGAGGAAAAGAAATGTGTGTTGTGTGTCCATCATTCCTCTACTGTAACTCCTAAGGCTTCAGAAGCGGCCTAAATAAACAACGGCGAGCGAAAATGACAGAAATATGGTGCTGTGCTTACATTTACAGATTTGTTGAGGCTTACTTATTTTCACTTCTTTGTCAATTTGCGCTTCGCATTAAGAGAAGCACAAAGAGTTAGGGTTTTGAGAGCAATGGGCTGAGGAGTAGTTCTGCTTCTGCAAAAGAGGGGGTAACAGGATGGCGAGACAATTACATAATAAGGAGCTTCATAATTCACAACCCTTCGCCAGATATTATAGGGTGATCAAATCAAGGAAGACGAGATGGGCAGGTCATGTATAACTCATCGAACATAGGAAATACATATGAAGTTTTGGTGGATAATCTTGGTGAGAAGAGATAGTTTAGAAGGGCCCCAGGGTAGAAGCGAAGACAATATTAAAATTCACCTTACAGAAGGAGGGTGAGAGGATGTGACAGCATTTATCTGGTTAAAGACAGAGAGAGACCAGCGGCGAAGTCTTGTAACCTTCTAAAGTGCAGTGCTTACTTCATATACCGCCAGGTTTAACACTCAACAATTCTACGTTCTGCCCACACAGTGTATTTATGTGTTTTATATGGATCTCAGAACAAACAGCGACTATTTCCCTGTACAGCATTAAATGATTGGATTTTATAACTGAGACGAAGTGTGTTTACTGCGCGGTACGGACTTAATATTTAAATATATTTCTGGTAAACGTTCCTCTTTACATGCCTAATATTGTCACGGACCTTTTGTTTCGCACAAATGACGGAGAAATCTTGTGAGCAGATGAACCATAATTAGATTAAACTTTATTTACACATTACATTGTGACACTAACGAAGAAGTGAGCTGAATACGTTTCGACAAAATATCACAACTTTCTAGAAAGAAAACTTGATCCTCCTAAGCAACGGAATCAGTTGATACATGATGTGGCCTATAAAAGTTGAAACTTGTATAGTTGATATCAATAACCACGAAGTTGTGTTGTGATCCATCGTTCCTGTACTGCCATCTTCACTGTTAGCTTCTCTATGAGATGCTGCTACATGTAAACAATTAGGTAGTGTGCCCGTTCATCCATTCTTTATTTCATCTGTCTATTTATCTATTGGCAGTCACACTTAACAAAACGTACATTTCTATTTCTTGTAATCAACCCAACTAGATGCACTAATTACTTAAATTTATTTTTGGAATAAAACTCTACATGTTTCGGACAGTTCCTCTGTCCATCATCAGGAGTTTTTCACTGTACACGCAGCAATAGTATATGTCATACAGGTTTGCTGACAGCTTGCGAGCAGGATCAGGACGGACGTCCTCATCCAGCTAGCAAGCAGTCAGCAAACCTGTTATGTATTGCTGTGTGTACAGTCAAAAACTCCTGATGATGGACAGAGAATCTGTCCGAGATATGTGGAATTTTATTCCAAAAACAAATTTGAGAAATTAGTGCATCTAGTTGGTTTTATTGTAAGAGCACATTTCTATCTTTTCTTTCTACAGCCCATTTTCTTACTTAAGGCAGTTACTTCGATGGGTTAGACGGCCGGAGGGTGATCCTAATGAAATACCTCCATCCAACATCGATGTTCAAAACACATTTTGTTTGAATTCACACTCCCGAAACGTCTTGATAATTTTGCGGTACAGGGAGGACTTTCATCGATGAGAGTGCCGCAAAATCTCGATGTATCCTCAAACAACATGAACAATGCTCGCTACAGCTTCGAACCTGAGACCCTCAGGAGTGCTTCAAGCTGTCCGCACCAAGTATGTGACATAACTGTGGGCCTTGAGCCATTTCTGCACTCACAGACACAAGGCATATGAGTCATAAAATCTGACAAACCCAAACGCTACATCGAAACTTTGTGTTCAAAGAACAAGGCAACCAACAGAGGCCAGACAACACTTCTGTGTATTTTAACAGCCATCTTTGTTGTGCCTAAGTTGAGGTGCAGAGAGCGAAGTCGCCAAACTGTCTTCACCTGTTTCAGGGGTGTCGAAAGTACGGTCCTAGTACATAACGGAGCTAGTTCGGTCAGCTAAGCCAGAGCTTGCAGTGTTGGCGAAGGGCCGCGACTACAGCTGCTTTCCCAGTAATGGCGTTTCGTGGTTTTACAAAGTAGTTACTACCGAGTTACGCGACAGTGTCTTAAACTGGCGGCAGCCAATTTATTTTCATACCGTTCCCCCACACATTACTCACCAAATCAACTGAATACGCCTACACACGGAAAAAAAAATTCAAAATCCAACCCCTTCTGAAATAAAACACGATTTCATGTGAACTTTAAAGGTCACGAAATAAAGTAATAAAACAATACAAAGTAAAAAGGTAAAGGTAAAGCAGTCCCATTACAGGCCTGGTCAGGCCCAGAGGGTTCCAGGAAGTTAAGGTTCCCAGATTTCGTGACAACGGCACAGGATGGTGGTAAGTTTGTCAGCCTTACGCACCGGCCGCCTTTGCCCCCAGGAAATGCTCCCGGTACTCATTTCTGTTAGAGGCTGAGTCGACCCCAGGGAAGGATTTTATGTCAATGAAAATCCAATGACATCAGCTGGGATCGAACCAGCGACCATTCCGATTTGTAGCACAGCACCTTAACCACTGTGCCACCGCGGTCCCCAGTACAAAGTACCTTCATTTTAATTAAATTTTAAGGCCCTACGTTAAAGACCAGTTCTCTTTTTTCTAGTATCTCCAGTAAAGGTACGGGATGATTAACTTTCCCACGTATCCCAAACAGCAAGCCATGAATGTGTATTGGGGCGTAGAGGCAAACGTGCACTCATTCTCCACCGATGCGCTGAACTCACGTGTTTGAATTCACTCCCGCTTGAAATCGACACTTAAGCCATCAGTAGCGCTGCACTACGTGTGACGTAACAGATCTCTAACGCTCAACATCGCGGCTGGCACACCGTAACAGCCAAATAAACCCAGAGTCCAAACATCCGATTTATCCCCCTAGCATTTATCATAATCCATCTCCTTTTCTGGTTTCCAAATAGGAATTTTCCAAAATTCTAATTGTGTAAAATCTTAAATCCTGACGCAATAACATACGATTTATTACTACGAAAAGGTATTTCCTCATCAAGATTCTGTATGCAAATCTTATGTTTTTGGAACTTTATAAATTGAATTACACCAACCAATTTTGGGGGGGGGGGGGCAGCAGCCCATCTCGGGCCTAGCGGCCTCATTGTTCAGGTTTCTAGATCACACGCAATTAGACACACACAAACACACACACACCTCTGAACGAGTGATCAGCCCGACACAAAGACCACATAACTGACACAACGGACGAACGTCCATGTCCTCAGTGTGATTCGAATCCGCGGTCCCAGAAGTGGAGCGACCGCAGACCCGCGCCTTAGACGGCGCGACCACCGGGACCGGCCTAAACCTACAAATGCGCCGTGCCTAGGGGAGCTGTGACATGTTTCGGCCATTGTCAAGAAATCACAACAGTCACAAACAGACGAAAAATGTCGGTGCTATAATATAACACAGACAATCAGGGGGTTTTCCTCAGACACGGTGTATTTGTTGGGTTAATGTTCCACTGGAAATAGACGGTAACATACAACACCATGAGCCTTAGGTTTCTCGCCTAGGCTATATGTCCAGCTCTTCATAACCTCAATTTCGCTAACCTCACCGCACTCCTGGTTATCTCCCTGTGAATGTTGCACACAAAGTCTTCTTAACCTTATTCTCCCCACACGTAAGAAAACACACCTCACGTTTATACAGAACTGGTAAATTATTTTGTTTAATTGTCATTGTTCATGTGTGTTGTTTGGTTGAGATCAGATCGCTGACGTAAACTTACAGCAAAATCACGTAACTTCATGTCGAATGACCGGTGGCAAACTATCCACATATCGACAACGCAAGCTCTAAAGTACAGACATCTCTCGTCATTGTGGTAAATATTTACTGACAAAACACGACAAGACAGAATGAGGTGGCGCCTTTAAGTTAGATTCGAACGGCGCCTGTATCAGCCTCAGCTGTAAAAACGTCACTTAAACAAACATTTTAAAAGTAACAAGAAATAAACAATGGTAACAAATCAGTGAACACATCTAAAAACAAACCAGAGGCAAATTAACATGGGCTTCCTTGAAATAACCAAGAGTCATCTCTTAATTGGTCCTTCTCCTCAGCGCGTTTAAGGTCAACTTTAATGACCTGGCCATTAGAGGAGATGGATATTGTATTTACATTTGGAAGGCCATAGCTGTGGATAAGGAATGGTATTACTTTTATTTTGAGTGTTGTAACTGCGTAATAAAAACTGTTTATAACCTGCAACCTACGAGATAGGAACACTTGTGGGGCTGACATGCTTTTTGCTGCTCAGTCCAGGCTTCTACACAGCGTTCAAGAGACGGAAACCGAATATGTTCAAGTGAAGACGAAGCTTTAAATTTGTATTACAGCTGTGAAATGTACCGAGTACTTCAGGGTGACCTTAAACTGAGGGTGCTTAATTGTATTGCGACTATTTCATTTGGTGTCTATCTTGTACTGTTGTGGTTTAAACTTGTTTTGTAATGTGTCGGTGAGTGCATGTGGGGGTGTTTTGAAAATTGTATGGGTGTTTTGGTAACATGTGTACTTGTACATACTGTGTTTTGTATTGTTTCGTGTATGTATATTTATTCTTATTTGTTTTGTCTGTACTAGCGTAAGGACTACTGCCACCGAGAGAAAACTCAATTGCAGTAATAGTAGTAGTAGTGTGGCAGTAGTAGTGATGGTAGTAGTAGTAGTAGTAGGCAATAGTAGTAATTGGTAGTAGTAGTAGTAGTAGTAGTAGTACGTGGTAGTAGTAGTCGTAGTAGTAGTGGTGATGGTAGTAGTAGTATTAGTAGTAGTAAAAAACTGCGCTGACACACCGGCTCCCCTGAACAAGTACTCTCGTGGTTACTCTCAGTCACCAGAGGTAAATGCAAATATAGAACTTCGATTCGACCACGAACGCATCCTTTCAAATACAGGGTGATTCTTTTCCCGCTTGACCAACAAGCGCCGGCCTGACGCTCTAGTGAGTTTTCATTAGACTTTCTACAGGTTATTACCGCTGTGATCGTTTGTCTAGCTCACGTCATCGACTGTTAAACCTCCCCGACACGCGGCCTGCGATGCAGCGCTGGCGGAATGTCGGGTGGAGTGGTGGGCCGTCGATTATCGGCCACGCACGAAACGAAACACCCTCTATTTTCCAAATCATCGTTCACCAGTCATCCTACCATCGCATCAATACAGTATGTAACAGATAGCGTCGTTAAAATAACAAATCGGAGGTGGGAAAGCAGTGCGAGGAGAAAAGAACTGCTGGGAAAGGCATATGGACAGAAGAATACCCATAGAATTAAGTGCAGAATTTGAACGACCCTGTAAAGCCAATTTCGAAACGTACAAACGTGCTTGGTACACTAATCACAATGTCGTTCACGTATATATTATACGTAAAACCCCATCACAAATCACATCGTTTGTTAAATCTTTATTTCATTCACAGCCGAAATCAAATTACAGCCCTAACTGGGGGTCCACGGGCAGTACACAATTAGGCCGCAATTAGCCCCACTGCGTCATCCCTTTCTGCGAAGTGTTCCACTGATGCAACAAAAACTGTGCGTGGCTCGTCACGAACCTGGCGGTGGGAAAGGGGACTTATAAAGATTCTAAGCTGACAGTGGCGACGCGGGAACCGCCTATCCCAAACTATCACATCCGCACTTAACAATCAGCTGACGACTAACTGATCATTTACGATCTGTGTCAGTGGGTGGATAACAAAGAACACATGCCGGTACTGCAGTTAGCTTCTCGTCCAACACGTTGCTGTATAAGTGGAATGACTAAGGAATATGAGTCATTTGGGAACGATGCGAGAAATTATTAACTGTGCCCACAGAAAAGGTATGAGGCTTTCATGGCCGTGAAAGCTCCATACCTTGATCTCCTGAATCGACACAGTGCAGTCTGGTACGTGAGCAGCAACATTCTGTAGGACAGTATTGCCTTGTTCTTCAAAGCATCGTACGGAAGAACCCAGCAAGTGGTAAGGCATCAGACTTTCGTTTGGGACGTTCCCGGTTCGAATTAGGGTCGGGACACCAGCTAACCGGACTCAGATTGCGCTCAGTTTTCGTCGGTCACTCCGGCGAGTGCAGGGATAGTAGCTACGTTACATCAGGTGACGGCGCTTCCATCTTTATCCTTTGCAATGCAGGTCAAACGTACAGTAGCAACACTGCTCGCTGACTCAGAGAAGGCAGCCAGCGCTTTCTGTTAGCGACCAAATGAATTACTATTTGTTGGGGAATTCGCTAATGCATTAATAAAGTTAAATATTTTTATAGCTTTTTTGTTTCTCTTCATGCAAATACAGTAGGTTACTTTAGTTAATTACGATCCTTTTTCATTTAAAAAAAAATTAAATTGCTGTTCGGGGTCAGCATCGTGTGCATGTAGACTATATGAATATTATTTTTACAGGTATTTGCGCCAGGCGCCTACTGGTCACCCCTGCTGTATAGTCTGAAATAATGACAGCATAATTTAATAAACTGTAAACGATAGCGTGCAGTCTAATAAGTGATTACCAACTTTCGGTGGGACAAATCGCCTCCATCTTCAGGGTATGACACCGAAGGCCCCCCCCCACACACACACACACACACGTACATTTGTTGCGAGCTCAAATTTTCTACGACAAGTAAGATAACTACTTTGCTATATTTCCCAGAATTCTTCCTCTTATTCATGCTCTGGCACTTCTTCATATTCTTCGTTCTTACATTTCCCAGCTGTTAGTCATTTATTCAAAATCTTTCCCTTCATCTCCGCCCCAATTCCTAACCACCATGTCACCTGTCTTCAATTTCCACAAAAAGCACGCTGCTTCCTGTTGACTCTTTCTATCATATCACCGTGTGCGTTCTAAATGCCCACTCCAATCCAGGAAAAGAGAAATCAATTTGTTTCTGTGCTCCATTAACAGCAGGTCATGCCTAAGCATGGATATTTTGATGCTTATCTTCAAACATTCTTAACTTGGGCGATAGGTAAAGGCTAGTGGTCAGCTTCATGCCGCGGTCGCCTTACCCCCAGATACATTCCGCCGGTACAGGACGCTGAACGATCCCCAGAGTCGGTCAGGACAATGGAAGAAAGAATATCTGACTCTGCTGGGAATAGAACCCGGATCCCCACTCCTCTTCAGCAAGTAGAACAGTCACTGAACTGACTGAGCTATCTTGTCCCCCCCCCCCGCCCCAATATCAGTGCACGTACTATTCATTCCCTCACCCCCACTTTCTCCAGCTGTTTCATTATGCACCAAATTCCAATATACCTTCGCCTCCAAATGCATTCCCATTTCAATCGGGTTGCTTCTCTCAGATGTTCCCCGCCATGCACAGTTCCACCCCATATGCTAATGTACTTTCAAATTACTGCTGTTGGTTGGACTACCGGGGTTCAATTCCCAGCAGAGCTGGGTATCATTCCCTTCATCACAATGTCCACACTCACAGGACATGACCCACCTAGCTTTCTATTCGATCCCCAGTTTTACCTCCACGACCCCTATACGCATTAATGGAACAGTTCTTAAGTGAGTATATTAACTCCAAAACGCAAAGGTTTAATTCAGAAACTGATAGTTGTACAGCCGATTTAGTGCACAACGATACCTGAACGTAACCTCAATCACTCGCCCGCTGGGCTATAATCCTCAATCAGCTGATTCCAATCCGCAACTTAACCCTGATCCTCTGCTTTGTCTTCCAATTTTCAGCCTAATCGCCATTACGTCTGACGCGTTATTTTTTCTCTTGTGTGTTTCAGGAAATAAATTTTATGTGCCTTTCTCATCTCTCCCATTCACGCTGTACACTCAGTCTGTCTCTTCGTCCTTCAAAGGGGCAAAATTACCTCTACTTCTTAGTTCCATCCTGAAGATAGAAGCATCCCGTCCTTTCGAAACGTTGACATGCACCTACCATATATAATCATCATAGCCGTAAGACCTTCCAACCATGCTGTATTTATGTTTCTATGCTCACTGAGAGTGTGTGCACTGGTCACGTGACTCTCGCTCCTCAGATTTACAATGTCGCATTCGAAATCCTGCTTCGTATCCTTCAGGTCCCACTTTCAAATCTCGTACCAGATGCAAGCAAGTGCTGGGATGGTATATCAAATAGGCCACGACCAGTTCCTTCCACATTCTATCGAATCACGAATGTAGTTAGAGTCTAGGTGAAATGTGATGGCACACGGTGACGCACGGGAAGGGAAGTGAAGGTGAAACTGGCGAATGTAGTGGGTAGCCAGTACTCTTCACACTTCCTCCGAACATGGTGTATCCAGCATTACTACCGCTGATGCGCACACCTCGGCTGTCAGTAGTCGACTGAACTGACGCTCCTGCCGATTTAAATGGATTCGTCCGTTTCGCCGAAAGACGAAATCTGGTTTCTGTGTGTGTGCCATCACATTTCAAACGCAGTCTACCACGTAGCTACAGTATGCAAAGAATAGGGGCCCTCAAATAGATGAAACCCAATAGCCAATTGCAAAGAATTACTCTTTTACACTAATTGAACACCGGTCACTATTTAGGCGAATTCGCGAAAATTCAGTTTCTTCTTAATAAACTTCAGCGTTGCCAACTGCGGCATAATAACGGAACTTACGAAGTTCGGCTACACTGCGCGCAATCTAGCATCTTCCTCCATGATACTAGTTTTCTTTAGGTATTTGCAGACTTTTGTAATATTGCTGGTGTCGTCGTCCTGACTGACGTCGATTTACGTATCAATGTACCCTCAAAACTTCAAGGTAACATGATTTTAGGAAAAGCACCATAGTTTTGAATGTTTGGTAACACAACTTTTCGTTGGTAGGTTGGCGACGCTGATTCCTCATATATTTAGAAGACACAAGAATTAAGCACACAGTTGTGCTTGAAAACTAAGTTCGGTTAGGACAGTCTTACCAAAAGTGACCACGTACTCAACAAGACACGACAGGGCCCATAGAGAAGTTTTGCACGGACCAAAAATGCTAAGCCGCTGTTCCCTGTTCATTTTTCATTAAACCGCCTTCCCTTCTCGGATATTTAGTCTGGAGCTATAGAAAGCCTCGTTAAACAAGACCATAAATAAATTAATTAATTATTTTATCCAGACGAATGATTACGTCACACTCACAGAGGTGACGTAACATATGTGGGGCGGAGATTCAATGCCAATCAAACTGTTCGGTTTGACGACAATATTATGTTCGATGCAATATCGACCTGGCAGTTCTTTTGATATCTCTAGAAGCGTGAAATATATGGTAATTAAGGGCCCACTTGTAGGGTGGCAAGAAACCCCCGACTGTAAAAAGAGGGTGTGCCCATATCTGACACGTATCACTTTCCTATCCAGTCGTTCACCAAACACTTTCTGACCCTCAGTGCTACAGCGGTATAACATCACGCACACCGGTGTAGCGGTAATACAGGGTCATTATTTTATGTGAATAATAACGGTTGCCACTTCCTTGTACGTCCTTTTATAGTGTTAACGTAGCCCACGTATTCACCTGCCCACACTATCAGCGGGGTAACGCCGGGAAGTGACAATCCATAGTTTTCAGAAAAAAAAATAAGGATCCTGTAGCTTTTTATTTGTAAGGGATCCGGTTTCAATCAATTCCGCGTTACGGCCTATCGTGACCGAACATATATATAGGGCGTTTCATAATGTACTCCGGGATTACAAAAATTTATTATAGGAAAACCGTAGGACACGTATTTACGAAACCTGTGCAGATAGAAGGAAAAATTCAATTTCCAGCCCCCCCCCCCCTCCCCAGTAAGTTGTTTTTCATCGTAGTTCACACTTCTGCCGCTAGGCGATGCGAGTGTATGTAGTGAGAAAATGGTCGCTCCAGGGGAGAAGTCGTTTTGTGTGTTGGAATACCACACGAGTAAGTCTGTGGTTACTGTGCAACGTGCATTTCGTGCAAAGTACACAAACAACCCGCCTTCAAGACCTCGCTGACCTAAAGCCACGGATCATTGCAGCAGTGAAGAATATCGATGCACCCATGTTCACGCGTGTGTGGCAAGAACTTGAATATCACACCGATATGTGCCGTGTCACCCGTGGTGCACACATCGAACATCTCTAGTTGTCAAAAAAAAAACTTTTTCAGTTCTCTGTGTCTGTGAACAATTCCATTAAGGTAGTTCCTTTGGTTTTCTTGTTATAAATGTTTGTAATCACGGAGAACATTATGAAACGCCCTGTATACTTTTTTTCAGTTTTTCCACGCAAAATTTGGCACAGTATCTTAAGCGATATACGACCGTCCATATCTTGAGCTACTTACCGTGCCTCTTTGCCTGTCCGTCTGAGATAGCATAACTAACCGTTTATAAGGAAAGGGTAGAGAGTATTTTAAACCCTAGTCCCTCTGAAAATATACCACATTTATTTGCATTAAAAAGGTCAGTAGACTGAGTCTCTGATTCTGAAATTCACATAAAGAACACAGCCAATACAAAAATTCAGTCTACATGGAACAAGAAAAAAAGCATGGACACATTACAAAGACCTGTTTGTTAAATTTGACGTTCATAGGGCCGTGCATCGTAATATTATTTCTATAGTAAAACCAGCTAGATGCACCGATGTATCGAATTCATTTTATTTTGGAATGACACTCTACATGTTTCGGATGGTCTTTCCGTCCATCATCAGGAGTTCAAGACTGTACATACAGCAACAGGCATTTGTCAAACAGACACTGCTGTCTGCTTTGTCTGTTTGACAAATGCCTGTTGCAGTATGTACAGTCTTGAACTCCTGATGATGGACGGAAAGACCATCCGAAACATGTAGAGTGTCATTCCAAAATAAAATAAATTCGATACACTGGTGCATCTAGTTGGTTTTCCTATAGAACCCGTTTTTTTTATTGTGTCATTGGAGATAATCACGGTTTCTTATGAGTCTCTTATGAAACACATAAACACACGGTGTAGAGAAAATGCAGGGCTTCTGAAATGTACAGTAGGTGGCACTCTTAAGTTCATAACCACTGTTCTTTAAAGGGGCAAACACGTTTAGGGAAACGGTCTTCCTGGGAAAAAGAAAACAGATCTCAAATCCATTCGCTATCCAAATGCACGCGGCACTTCCACTTCATAATCCCTAGGTACTGGGTTCAAATTCTGTCCCTTAGAAATACTGAAATTTTCATGATTTTCCTCAATCACTCAGGGCATATACCTGGACACGACATCAAACACGGCCACAACCTCTTTTTTTCCGATTCATTATTCAGTATTTATCCCTACGATTCATAACCATACGTTATGAAAATCGCCATTAACATAATAATACAAATTTAAAAATCCATTCCACTTTTGCCGTTCATAGGGCCGCGCATCGTAATATTATTTCTATAGTAAAACCAACAGATACTGCTGTCTGCCTGCTAGCAAGCAGACAGCAGCTGTTCGACAAATGTCTGTTGCTGTATGTACAGTCTTGAACTCCTGATGATGTACGGAAAGACCGTCCGAAACATGTAGAGTGTAATTCCAAAATAAAATAAATTTTATACACTGGTGCATCTAGTTGGTTTTACTATAGAAACTATCCAACTTTATCGCTTCTAAATATATTTTAATCTTTCTGCCGACAGTTACAAACATGTTGCACAAATATATGCCAATGTCATTATCTCCTGTCGAAGCATCTCATAAAATAAACTGAAATGCGCTTACAGAATGACACCGTGTACCCCACAACTCATTACGGATATACAGAGTGTCACAGACATCTACAGACACGTAATGCTCGGCATCTTGCTTCTAGTGCCAAGTCACTTTTGCGACACTCTACATACAAGGTGTTTCGGGAGGAATAGTAAATATTTTAGGAGGTGGTAGTATGGACTATTCCGAGTAAATAAGTTCATGTAAACATGTGTCCAGTTTTCAGTGGGTATTGAGGTACATCTGTTTGAATGTTACGCATAAAAAGTCTTACAAAAGGTATGAAGGAAAGACAAATGACGTATTGATTGCATTTATTGGCTATGAAATGATCTCAATAAATTGCAACAGTTCAAAGTAAGTGTTCAAAAATCCCACCATCGACTTCAATGCACTTTTCAACCCTCTTGGCAATAGTACGTGTAGCTGTCCTGAGGTCGTCTTGGCGTTCCTGATTTATGAGGGCAGCACTATTCATAATTCGAGCGATCAATTCTTCTATTGTGTTTAGTTTTTCTTTGTAGAATTCGCTTTTCATCAATCCCCACAGACAAAAATCTAATCTGTACGCGCCAGCTTCAAACAGCTGTATCTTCACACCCATTGAAAACTGGACACATATTTATATGAACTTATTTACTCGGAATAGTCCATGCTACCACCTCCTAAAATATTTACTATTCCTCCTGAAACACCCTGTATAATTCATGGTATCCCACTGTTCCCCAGACACCGTCCAGGGAAATTGACGATGATAGCGGAAAACATGAGTAAAATATTTGCTCGTTTATCAACTCGTAAAACCTTCATCTTTTCAGTTTCATCCATGGGTTCGAGTTCAGATAAATTTTTATCCTTGTTGTGTTTCCTTACAACTCTCGGGGAGGTCTCAGATTATCGTAGAGAAATACCTTAAGGCTCCACTGCTTCATTACAATACTGTTCCTAAGACCGTGGCAAAAGGCAAACAAGAGGGACAGATGGTATTATAATACCAATAAAATGCACTGGACATGTGTCACTGATGCAGTAAAGTGGTGGTACTTGCGCGCGTTTTGGGGCTCAGTGCAAGTGACAGAGTGACAGCAATTGTTTCAGCTGTCGCGGAAGCGATGCCACCCTCGTGCTAAGACACGGGACTTGTCATACCGATTCGTCACCACAGAGCGCGCTAAATTACGTTTTTATATCGATGTACAGGCTGGTAGAAGGGTAAAGGGAAAAAAAACAAGCTGTTTAATTTTTAAACTTAATTCTGCTGATGTCGGGGTAGTTTCAAGGCGCGCGCATTAAAGTCTTAATATTCATCCGGATACTTATGTCTATAAGAGGACTGCAAGGGGAAAGGGAGAACAGATACCCTCCTTTCCTCGTCCGTGACAAGTAAGCATTTAATCGTACGAAATACTGTATCTTTACGAATGAGTTCTTTGCTATTTTGCGCACTCCATTTTTTTTTTCACATACAGTAGAACTCCACTGATCCGGACTAATCGGGACGGAGAGCCATCCGGATAAGTAGAAAATCCGGATAATTGGATTATTCCTTGAAAATAGGCTATATTGACAGTTTGAAGTTCGGCTGTTAATATTAACAATATGTACCTGCGTCTGGGGGACCGCGGTGGCACAGTGGTTAAGGTGCTGTGCTACAAATCAGAAGGTCGCTGGTTCGATCCCACCTGGTGTCATTGGAATTTTTTATTCCGATCGCACTATGGCCCTGGAGTCGACTCAGCATCTAATAGAAATGAGTACCAGGAGCATATCCTGGGCGTAAAGGCGGTCGGTGCTTAAGACTGACAACCTTACCACCATCCGGTGCCATTGCCATGAAATCTGGAAACCTTAACTTCCTGGAACCCTCTGGGCCACTCCAGGTCTGTAACGGGACTGCTTTACCTTTACCTGCGTCTGAACCTTTCGACCACGCCTGATTTGAAGTTCTAGAAGCCGTAACACTGTACTGTACTTGATCTGAAAATCGGTAATTTCAAGGCAATTTAGTTTTGTAAAATTCTCGACAAATTTACCCGCAGAGCGAAGCCGATCCGGATGATGCGCGATCCGGATAACCAGCGTCCGGATGAGTGGAGTTCTACTGCGGAAACGCAGTGCTAAAAATTTAATAACACTAAAGATATCACACTATTCATGAGACACAGCATCATTTCTGCATAAGTACTGCAAGAAGTGCCAGTTCTGTGTCCAGCATGCAGCTATTGCTTAGGGAAAGACATGACCAAGTATACAGAATTCCGACGGTAAGTTTTCTATTGCGTTCAATCAAAGCACTTCAGCCTCTCAAGACCTATGTCAGCCACTACACTAAGAAAGTTTCACCGCATAGAAAGTCTGTATCCTCCGGGACATCCTGTGACACCTACCATGCTCAGGGGCACCATAAGAGACATGCATTCTGTAAGATAACCCGGGTTAATGGTGGTGCAGTTGGTTGAGGAACTGCGCAAACACGGAAATTTGCGGGCTCGATTCCCCTTGGGGTCACTGGGATATTTCACTGAATATGGTCCTGGGGTCGACTCAGCCTCCAGCAGAAATGAGCACCAAGGATATCTCGTGGGGGTAAAGGCGGCCGGTGCGTAGGGCTGACAAATTTACCACCTTCATGTACCGACTGTCTGGAACTTGTGGCAGCCTCAACCTCCTGGAAAAATAATGGTCTGTCGAGGCCTGCATAGGGATAGTTTTCCAACAGATGGAACATATAGTTACCACTCGACTTTAAAACGGTTAAAAAGTACGCCTACGGACTATCTATGTGCCCGGATGGCTCAGTCGGTATAGAAAATCGCTACGGGCTGGACGGCCCGAGGATCGAATCCCGGGGGAAGCGAGATTTTCCGCAGCCGTCCAAACCAGGCCTGGGGCCCACCCAGCCACCCGTACGATGGGTACTGGGTCTCTTTCCCGGGGGTAAAGCGGCCGGGGTGTGGCAGTGATCACTCATCCCCACCTAGCTCCGAGGTCAAAGAAAGAGTAGAGCTATACGTCTACTCCCACTCTGTGTCTTCATGTCCTGTTCTAGGGTGATCTCTCCCTTTACTAACTATATAGCTGTACATAGATGGCGCTCCATCTCCCACAGATTTTCGATACGCGCAGAAAACTCCATCCAAGCTATCTTCACAAACGCCTATCATTAACCACATGAATGCAAGTAGTCCCTGCACAACTCACGTCTCTTTCCCTTTCTATTTATTGTCTTCCCTGACAATTGTCACCTCACGCCGTCTGTCTTCACCAGTCACATCTACTGTTCATGTCTCCCTATAATTTTTTATACCAAAAGCTGTAAATATGCAAAAACGTACATCTCTCATCGTATTTAATTTCGCACCACGCCAAGAAGATGTATAGAAACGTGGAGGTACTGTACAACCCACACATTTTAAACGTTACAACAGATACAGGTGAGCACGCAGTTGCACGCCTCCCCGCGGAAAGTGCCTCTCGTCGAAAAGAGGGTGTCTTTTCCCCAGAGTCGGGTTTTATTCTGCTGAGAAGAGATGTCGTATCCGCGTAAAGGGTCGAACTCCGTCCGCTCGGTCCGAGAACATCAGTAAGACGTATAACACGCATTCGAGAGGTTGTAAGCTTAATCCCTGCAAAGGACCGCCATTTTATCTTCACGTAAAAGTAAAATTCGCCCAATAACAGGCCATGAAAGTCCAGAAAGGGAGCAAGGGTATAGGTCTACCCTTTCTTCAACCTCGGCGCTAGATGGGTGTGGGTGATCAACGCCAAGCCCCGGCCACTTTACCAGCGGCGGGGCGGCGGGGCGGCGGGGCGGCGTGGCGGCGGGGGGCGGGGGGGACCCCAGTATCCATCCTGCAGCAGGCTCGGTGGAAAGTTTCTGTTCATTTCCATGAACATCCCTGTGGACATTACGTTAAAAGAAATACTTTCTGCATTATCACTTACGTTTTACTGCTTACCTTACCTCCGTCAATTGTACCAAGGCACTCGATCCTGCGCAATAAACTAAAGAAAAGTGCAGTTGGCTGTCCCAGAACTTGACGTACAGAACCAGATGTAACCTACGTGACGAAATAATAAGCAAGACTCATACAATGTGCGTCTTATTTAATCCTACGTGAAGAACAATAGACTTACGAACAGTGACGTCAGTACACGGCAGATCGTCTGCGCAATTTTCACAATCAGTTCACTACGACCAGCAGCGAGCGTCAGTCGCAGCACTGCACCTGTGTCACACGTGCGGTGTAGTTCCGTCCTGGTCACAAACCCTAACCGAACCTACGCTAACACTTTCAAGACCAAGTAACAATACATGTCTATCTAATGCTCCCCGATTTCCAAAAGAGCATTACTTTTTGGAAGGTTCCCAGGCTTCGCCCATTTGTCGTTCTGGTAAGAGCAACATATAGAAGAAGTTTAGTATGGGGCATGGATGAAATAAAACAGCCAGCGGAAAACCGAAGTTCTCGGCGAAAAACCTGTCCCAGTGCCACAGTCTCACATGAATTGGCCTGGGATAGAAACTGGGCCTCCTCGGTCAGAGGCCGGCGACTAACCGCATGAACTATGGCAAGGCTAAAACATTGAAACCCAGCTGAGTTAAAAATCCAGTCCGTACCGCGCAGTAAACACACTGTCTCGGTTTAAACCAACCAGTTAATGCTGCACAGGGGGAAAAAATGGCTGTTCTGAGATCCACACAAAGCATATAAATATATTGTGTGGGCAGAACGTATAATTTTTAAGCGCATTCGTAAAATTGCGAAAAGCTACTATTAGCTACGTCATGTCCGTCCGTCCGTCCGTCCGCATGGAACAACTCGGCTCCCACTGGACGGATTTTCATGAAATTTTTCGAAAATCTGTCAACAAAAATTCAAGTTTCATTAAAATGTGTCAAGAAAAACGGGTAGTTTATATGAAGAACAATATACATTTATGATCATATCTCGCTCAGTTCTTCTTATACTGAGAAATGTTTCATACGAAAGTTGTAGAGAAAATCAAAACACACATCTCACGTTCAGTAACTTTTTTTTCTTTCGAAAATCGTGCCGCTTATGAGATAATTTGGAAAAGTTTTGTAGAGTTGGGCAGGCCACATATAACAATATGGCGCATGCTGGATAACTAAGGCTACAAACACACATTCAGAATACGAGGGGGTGTAGATAAGTCCTTAGCCCGACCTACTTCCCGAAGTCGTAGGATGGAATCAATGGTGTCGTTGGAAAGAGGGGTCTGTTCATGTGCCGAATTGCAAGTCTTTTCTTGTTACAGGTGCTGAAAGGAAGCATGTCAGACAACGCACGCGATTTCAACAACATGGAGACGCGAGCTGTCATCAAGTTTTTTTTTCAGCTAGGCAGGACGCCGAAGGAAATTCATGCCATTCTGAAAGAAACAGTAGGGGAACATGCACCACCGTATGGCACCGTCAAAAACTGGGCGGCCCAGTTTAAACGTGGTGATTTTTCCACCTGTGATGCAACTCGTCCTGGACGACCCAAAACAGTGACCACCCCAGAGATTATTGATCAAATTCACGAGCTAGTCTTGGAAGACAGCCGGATTTCGGCTAAATCAATAGCTGAGCAACTGGGCACCTCACGTGAGCGGGTTGGGTCCATCATTAATGAAGATTTGGACATGCGGAAGCTCTCCGCGAAGTGGGTCCCGTAATGCCTGAACGCGGATCAAAAACGTCAACGGTGCCAGTCGTCTGGGCAACTTTTGGATTTTTTTCGGCCCGATCCAAATGATTTCCTGTCGCGATTGGTGACCATGGACGAACCCTGTTTATATCACTATGACCCGGAGACAAAGCAACAATCAATGGACTGGCGGCATAGGGGCTCACCCCGGCCCAAAAAATTCCGAGTGGAAAAACCCGCTGGAAAAGTTCCCGCCTCGATTTTGGGGGATCAAGACGGCGTCCTTCTCACTGATTATCTTCCAAAGGGCCAAAATATCAACGCGGAGTATTACTCATCTCTGCTGGTGCAAATGAAGGACATTTTGAAGGAAAAACGCCGCGGGAAGGCCACCAAGGTGGTCTTCTTCTTGCACGACAATGCCCCGGCTCACCGGGCACTTGCAACCCAGACGAAACTGGCCTACCTGGTCTTCCAGTGTCTTGATCGTCCACACTATTCTCCGGATCTGGCCCCATCGGATTACCACCCGTTCCCTGGACTTAAAAAAACAATTGAAAGGTCGCCATTTTTCGTCCGACGCGGAGGTCGTCGCTGCCTCGGAGACCTGGTTGGAGGGACAACTTTCTGATTATTTTTTTTTGAGTGGCTTGCAAAAGTTAGAGCGACGGGCTAAGAAGTGTATTGAGCTTCGTGGGGAGTATGTTGAATAAATCCCAAGTTTGGTTGCTGTAGCTTGTTTCCTTCCTGGTCGGGCTAAAGACGTATCAGCACCCCTCGTATGTAATACTTATAGCTTATCGCTTTTCCATTTGTAACAATGGTTACGCGAACGCGCTTCAATGTTACGTTACACGTACATTGTTTTTGTTCTGTGTCACGCTTGGCGGTACATATAGTAACCACTGGGCTTTAAAGATTTAATTAAACCTAGGAACATCTACGGTATAGCTCTGATCCTGCAGTTACATTACCCTTGCGTGGAGGAAAAAGATTATGCCAAACATCGAACAGCGCGGTTTCGTCATGTCGCGTGATTTAAGAACACATGCACCGTTATGAAGTAGCTGCTTGTGAGCTGCAAATGTGATAACAGGTAAATGTCGTGTATCGGCAGCGGCGATGATTCACATGGCTGCGCGCGCAGGCCTGTGGCAGCGTGTCACGAGATAAGGCCGAACGCACGGCGTAACGTATGCATACCAGAGCGCAGCCTATTTGTTCGGATTGTGGAAATAACAGAGTAGGGTGACGTCTTAGCTGTAGACTGGCATTTGACGCGATTCGATACGCACGAAATACTTTCATGACTCACCACAGAAAATTCCTTCTTCATTTCAGTGATGACAAGTTTTCCTGGTGCTTTATGGAGTACAGGGACATGAAGTGGATGTATACCTCCACGCATTCTTAACCCCAGTATTAGAGAAGTGGTCAGCTTCACGCCCCGGACGCTTTATCCAGAGGGAAAGAAAATGGTGCCCGTATCCAGTACATAGGAGGTTCGGTGGGTCACAGATTTGGTCACGAAACTGTGTATTTAGTTAGTTAGTTGGTTGGTTCGTGAAAACCGAAAGTAATACGTTACTCTTAGGAGGAAATTAACTTGCATTATAAAGATTCAGTTCGCACCGCACGGAGAACGTAGATCGCTTCCATTGGCAAGATCAGCCGGTCAATACTGTAAACGGTAAAGGTAAAGTTCACTCTAGATGAAGCCACGAAGGTCCAGAGGGGGAGAAGAGGTATAGCCCCACTCTTTCTTTAACCTCGGTGCTAGATGGGGTGGTTGGTCAACGCCACGCACCGGCCGCTTTACCCCCGGTAAAGACCCGGTGCCCATTGCATAGGAGGCTGGGTGGACCCCAGGCCGGTCTGGACAGGTGCGGAAAATTTCTCTCACACCGGGATTCGATCCCCGGACCGTCCAGCCCGACTGAGCTATCCCGGACCCTCGGTTAAAACTGTACACGGAAATAACGGCTATATACTCCGATAATCTTACTGGACACATAAATGTAGTCTCTGGGGTAAACTCATAGTTCCTGACGCTAGACCTGGAGATACGTTTAGTAACTTCTAAACCTTACGGGGTCGACATTCCATGGCTATACATTACACCGGTATTGAATTTTGAGATAGACGTGCTGACAGGCTACGATCACTGCCTTGTTCTCCCCTAAACTTACACAAATCTTTCACACATACATTTGTACCTCTAGTGGATATAGCATAAGGGAAAGCACATGCAGTAAATCAGCAAACAAACTGTCTACGCACATGGCACAGTCGAGAACGGACAGACAGACGCAACTTCCGCATGAAGAGTTTATTTTATGAACTTCGTGTTTAGAACATATAAAGACAGGTTGTATGTAAATAGGCCGACGGCAGCCTTTTCATTGGATCAATTATTATGTTACTATGATGATGATGGTGATAATAATAATAATAATAATGATAATAATAAAGATCTTGGATAGCTCAGTCAGTATATAAATAGGCTAGTGGCTGGAAGATCCGGGGTTCAAATCTCGGTAACGTTAAGGCATTTCTGTCTTCTCCAAATCGCCCAGACCATCTCTGGAAACCACCAGCTTCTATTCAATAATGATGATGATGATGATAATAGTAATAATAATAATAATGTCATAATCATCATCCACATTTCTTACTGCACAGCAGTTTAGCTGGTTGTCAAAGCAGTACAGTTCTGACTGACCAAACACTTGTTATTCACTGAACTGCCTAAGACTTTCTGATTACACGGCCTAAAATTGAATTTTACTGCTTTCTGCATTAGACTAAGCAGAGTAAGGCGGAGATTAAGCAGTTTCAAACAATCGCATTATTATTACTATTATTATTAATATCATTGTCATCATCATCATCGTCATCATCATCCTTGTTATCACCTTTATGAAGGTTATTTAAAATTATATACCTGAAACAAACAGTGTTTCTACGTTATACAGTGTTGCAACTGTTCTGTGTTTACAATTTGTGCTACATGTAATGTTATTTCGCCCGTGAAATGTGTTTTGTACCCTTACATTATTATTATTATTATACAATATGTATGTCTCCTGTCACAGGCATTTCTTCCTTGTACTTCTCTTGAACCAGCGGTGATCCCCACCGCTCAGGCTTCAAGCTTCACATTGCAGCACTTTCCGTATTATGTGTGATGTTCCAAGTATAGCTGTCTTTTGTAGCGAATCTATCGAGTGTTTTCCTGGTATAGTTTCCAAATTTTTCTTTTAACTTCTCGTTACTATTCCTGTGGCTCCAATTATTACTGCTACAATCGTACATTTCAGGTTCCACATTCGCTGTATCTCTATACACAAACTCTTTTATTTTAACTTCTTTTCCGCTTCCTTTTGCACAACATTTCTGTCTGCGGGTATTGCCACATCTATCAGTGTGCATATTTTCTCTTTTTTGTTTTTAATTATTATATCTGGCCTATTTGCTGTA
>Ga0123352_10002478_pt1 | contig 25755 bp, 21 predicted proteins | sample TergutLab28metaG_FD_89700 | JGI IMG/M metagenome (GOLD analysis project Ga0123352, IMG submission 89700) | Labiotermes labralis P1 segment gut microbial communities from Petit-Saut dam, French Guiana - Lab288 P1 | ecosystem: Host-associated > Arthropoda: Insects > Digestive system > Gut ...
ACGCAGCGTTTTAATGACATGATTCAATAAGAAAGTCTGATGATGAACATATAGGGGTCGAAACATGTAGCCAACTTGCATAATAAATTGATGTGTTTGACATATATTGTTTTGTTATTTTAAAAGATTTTATAGTATTACGAAACAAAGAAGTTTCATGTTAAAACGGTAGAAACTAATATTACTGCACTACACTACATTACATTACACTACATTCGTTTCGTTCCACCTTACTGAAAACAGCCTGAATGTTCGTGAGTTGCAGCTCCGGGCTGTTGCATGGTGTTTATACAGCATCAATATTAATTGGGTTTCATTCGCCTTTGAAAACGGACTAAATTAAACTCTACGTGGTTCTAGTAATTCTGTTACCTATCGGAATTAGTGCATTTCCATTAATTTTATATTAATTTGATTGAGGTTGTGGGCAAAGCTAGTAACACATAGACAATCCATCTGGTGTATCTGATTGCGGAACAGGGAACACAAATTTCATGAGCAACTTCTACCGAGTATATGTTCCAAACGAATCAAATTTAACATAGGGGATATGTGAGAAAATCACAAAACATGCCAAGTCAGGATTATTTCTGAACGAATATTTTCAGTGAACAAATTTAAACCTACAGCATTCCTTCGGTTGTGGAGTTTGTCTCTTTACGACCGTTCAGTAGCTTCGTTATTAAAACTTAGCCTCATCAATATTCGTGTCTCAATATTCTAATTTTTGCTATTTCCTTGTCTCATATAGACACATGAATGGCAGAATTTCAAGCAGAAGACTAAAAATGACCCAGAAGTAGGCAAGGAAAGTCCCTGTAAAACTACCACATATCTGTACGTTGGGTAACGGTTCAAATTAAGGACGAAGAAGGTGAAGCTTGGCAATCGGTTACAATGTGGAACAAACAATTACGTCCAGCAGCGGCGGCAGTAGCAGTAGCAGCAGTAGTAGTAGTAGTGGCGGCGTTGGTGGTGGTGATGGTGGTAGTAGTAGTAGTAGTAGTAGTAGTAGTAGTGGCGGCGTTGGTGGTGGTGATGGTGGTAGTAGTAGTAGTAGTAGTAGTAGTGTTGGTGGTGGTAGTAGTAGTAGTAGTAGTAGTAGTGGTGGTCGTGGTGGTCGTGGTAGTAGTAGTAGTAGTAGTACTAGTAGTAGTAGTAGTAGTAGTAGTGGCGGCGGTGGTGATAGTAGTAGTATTAATAGTTGTTGTTGCTGTTTTTGTTGTGGTTCCCTGCAATTATTTTATTTGCTGCTGCTAGGAACTTGAAAAAATGGAACTGATTTCTTATTGTGTTGGATAACAAAGATAATATTTGGTGTACTTGGCACATGTGAACACGCTTCAACTGCGTATGTTAACTAAACTGCAACCTACAAATCGCCCGTTCTGTTTGTTGAAATTTTTATTTGCTTCGGAATTCCACATAAATTATAGGAAAATCTAGGCTGAGAACAGGTAATATAAACATATGCGCCCTGGCAGACCACACAGTATTATAGATATATACAGACACAAATATTACAGATACAATCCCCTGACAGCCGAGTAATGTCGGGGACGCTAGATTCGGTTGGTAACAAGAAATCTTCTCTCTTTGCACCAGAATTATATACAGGCTCTGAGGCTTGCCTAGTGTGTGCCGGAAGTACAAAGTACAAACAGGGTGATGTGTACCGTTCAGATGCATGTAGCACCACTCTCTAGAATCCGAAGAGATTTAGAAACTCTTCGGCCTCCAGTACGACTTCGTTGGAAAACGCTTAGGCACAAGAACAAGTGTACACTGGACATCTTACTATCACGTATTTTCAGCATTGTTAGTTTCTTCCGTATATACTAACAAAGTAGGTTCATGAGATCACCATGCTGGTCTGTATATGTGTCCGAATCCCAACTGGTGAAGCTTTTACCCATTGGTCAAAAAACTTGGTACGACTACTAGCATCATACCACTGTAGGGCACCAAAATAAGATACACATTTTTTAAGTTTCCTACAACCAGTCATAACAGCAAGACGCCTGCGACTATTTATGAGACGGGAGCCATACTAGCGACACTTTTGTACGGTCCTTGGAGAAATCTTGAATAAATATGCAATCTATGTCCACATAATATTGTCGTAGAATGTAAAATAACAACATGGCAGTCGTTCAAAGGTTCTGATTAGCTTTCGGTTTGACGGCAATAATTAATGAACCCAAAACGTCGGTAACTATCTACCAATCAACTCTGCGTAACACTGCAGCAGCGCGAAGACCTAGTGTGAAATTTGTTACAATTTATAAAAATTATATACATGGCGACGGCGGAAAATATTTGGGTTATATCTGACAAATTTAACGTATGCAGAACCTATACCTAAGAAGTTAGTTCCTCACAAGAAAATAAAGTAAAACGAAACAAATACGGCAACAGTGTTCCGGGGGAACGTAGAGCCCTCGAAATATCGGGACTCGATTATCCGTTGAGGAAGAGTACTATCCCAGATAAACGAAGTCCACAAAACCACCGCACTAACACAAACTGAATGCATGAAACAAGCAAGCAATCTCTGCCTTCCGCTCGACACTCCTTGCTTATAAAGGGTCCGCCGAGCATTAAGATCGGTATATAAAGATAGCTTTGTAAATGTACTGTCTGTGTCAAAAGACTCTGAGCTTTTGTCAGTTGACATAACGCTTGGTAAGGCTTCACACAGAAATTATCAGTGAAGGACTTCACATTTCTGTCTCAAACTGTGTGTAATCTTGTATTACACCATACACACACCACACAATACAGCGGCGTTTTCATTTTAAAGAAACTATATTCCAAGCACTTTTATAAACAAGATAAGGCGAGACAGTCCCTCACCCACGCTATCGAAGGCGGAGGTGTGAAATCGTGGTTCGATCCCCGTTAAGGGAAAGATATTTAGCTCTTCCCCAGAGCATCAATACAGGTTCTGGGGTCCAACCAGCCTATTTAATTTGTACTGGGCGCTCTGTCCCCGGGAGAAAAGTTTCCAAGGAACTCCGCCTAGTGCAAGGAAGGTTAAGAATGAGTGGAGTTCTACACCCATCGTGCACAGGGAAAACCGTACCTTTACATACCCGTTGTACACACGTAATATATCAAGGTTTTATGCCCCTTGGACCTGTATTTGCAATACACAAAATATGTCACACGTATCCTCTTACGAGACTTGTCCTCGAAACACACGTAAAACAGTACAGAAACGCTGGGCTAAGTACTATGTACAAACACAAACACACACACACACACAACGTTCTTGCTACCTAAATGCACGAATAAAGTAATTTTCCAAGATTAATAGACAACGATGCAAAATTTTTAACTTTTGCGGCTTTTTTTTTAACATGAAAGAGAGTCTGCTGTGTACATGAAACCACGCACTTCGCAAGAATTGTCAAATAGAATGTGCAGCACGTATTTAAAAGAGTGGCGCAAGAAACGTCGTTCTATAATAAATAATTAACGGATATAAATACTTGCACCATAAACAAAAAAAATGGCAATGATACTATTAAAATGGAGTACAAAAGGTGCACATGACGGGAAATTACAATCGTTATTATGCAGGCAGAAATAGTCTAACATACATAGTGTAAACCATCCTTTATGATTTATGACTTATATGAGAGCGTAATAAAAGAACCAAAATAATGTAGAAGCCAAAAATGGTTGGAAATTGTTACAATATCTGTTATTCAGCCGCTGTCATACACAAAAAACACAGCTCAGCGTTTGATGATGAATTATTTCAGTCTCACACAGCACATGGCTTTTGAAACTACACGTTTCAACAGAAGAGGCAGTGTGTGTGTGTGGTGTGTAGTGTGTGATACAGGTCATTAGGATCAACTACCAGCACATTTACACGGGGTATGAAGCCCTTTGTTGCACAACAAAAGAGCCGTAATTGTTAAAGTGAATAGCTCCAGATAACTCAGATAAGACTTCAGTACATATAAGCTTATGTTTCGCTTACCTCCTTGCAGGTAAGCGAAACGCCTTCAGATAGAAGTATCTCGAGCCATTTATAAGTAGGCTATAGTAAAACACCTATGGAGTTCCACAAAAATAAAAAGGAGGCACGTTGCTACCACCCGACTAACTACAGCGTGTCACTGAATTAGTTACCAGTTCTGTTCGTAAACACAGGATATTTTTCCAGACTTACAAAATATTCATCTTAGTGCGTAAAGTATGGTACTTCCCGCACCATACGAAGCTACAAATGACAAAAAGCATCTTGTAATAAATCAGGCATTTTTGCAGAAATAAATATTTACAATTCGTTCAGCTGTGAAGACGCCGAGTAATTTTGCGGACTTTTGCAAAAAAAAGTATCTCATGAGGCAGGAAATACGGTAATTAGCGTGTTGGCAAAAACACTTCACCAGGCTACAGAAGTCACATCTATCGCCTTGCAAAACCAAACACGAGATGCGAATCAAGAGCCCTCACGGATGAGAGAACTCCAAATTAGTTTCTACAAAACAGAATTTCATAACAATGCAAAATGGGAGGCAAATATAAAAATGAAATTTAAAATATTAATTTTATTCATGGGAAATGAACATGTGTTGCTGAAATGCTACTAAGAGTGGAAGGGACAAATACTGTAACACAAAACCGATTCACATGATGTTAAGCGTTCCCCACTTCGCTCTCAGGCACACTAGCACGTCACCGTCATATGACAGCCTACAACAACATAAGCACCTTACTCCACACACTATATTATCGCTCGTTTCTTGATGCTTACTCTAGCCCAAGAGTTAGTTTCATCCATCAGATTACTGCAGTCTGATTACGGTGTGCTGAATTACATGACCAACGCTCAACTTCTTCTTCAGCTTCCGCCCATAGCTGACAACCCTACTTTTTCGCCAAGACCCTCGCCGATAACACACATCCCGGTAAAAATGGTTATTATGGAAACCGGGGTGACACACTCAATGACGCGCGTCAACGTTATTACATAAGATCCATATAAAATATTTACCCCCCAGTAACGAGATCCAAGCAGAGCCTTCCTTGACAGGCTGAGATCGTCAAGGAATCTCTGCTTTTATAGCTCCGAAGATGCACTGCCGCGTTCATAAGTGCCAGCCAACAGGAACTACGAATATCTTACAAAAACTGAAACACCCCCATTTTGGAGGACGCTCCAAACCGTTGCGAGATATTATACAAAACCAAGAGACCACATTATATGCGGTTCATCCCACAATTGTGCAAACAAGTTTTAAAACATTATGTGAGTGAAAATTTTGTGTCAAAATGCTCGTATTTGTCTATTTATAAGTGAGTCGCTTTAATATGCTGTATAAAATCCGTGAGTTGTGTAGCGTATATTAAACGAGACAACATTAACTAACGTAAAACCAGGACAAAAAAAACGAGAATAGTCCGATCCTAAGTCAGCGAGTCATGGTAATCGTGTTTGTTGCAGAAGTACGAAACAGAACTTCCCGAATATGCCTCCACAATGTACTGAGCAGTGTAAAAGTTAACACTTGTAACTGGTAAAAATAGGAATGGCTATTGGTGTGTGTGTGTGTGTGTGTGTGTGTGAGAGAGAGAGAGAGAGAGAGAGAGAGAGAGAGTGCGCGTGCGAATCTGAGTGAGTCACTGGGTGCGATAAAAGGGTTAACAGACGTGGCACGTCTGTGGTCAAGTGAGCCTCGTAATTAAGATAAAGCAGACATTATATGTTAAGTAATGCTAATTAACATACTCGCCTACATTCTATGCACAAAACTGAGTTAATGGAATTACGGGTTTTATTTACGAAGATGCATCAAAATTAAGAACGTAAGACAATTACAGCCCTAAATCTTTGTGTGCTAATGCCAAAACCACTTTACAAGACGCAACACAATGCCAGACAGTATAATCACACATAGCGACGGTTTCACAACAGTTCATCTCAGCCAAGCCCATGAATTCCGCCACAAAGCGCACAAAACAAAACACATGACGATAAGCATCACCTTCCTCAATGAAATCGGCAACTATACTCGTCTCTGTGAAACGTTCAACGGTAGTCGCCAACTAAGAGCCATATTACATTATCTAATTTTCAAAGGCCTTAGTTCTAATTATTCGAAGATAAGCTACCCTACATTAAATCCTTCATACGACCAATCAAAACACTGAGTACAAGTACACTACATATGCTGTCAATAGGCCAATCGAGGTACGATAATCCTAGGCGCGGGTGAAATATAAATCGCCTTTATTATTTCTTCATAACTTTGGGACAATCTGGAAACAGGCATTGAGTTCCTCCATATTTAAACAACCCATGATTACGAACGATTGCATGAAACAATAAAACAGATAACTGACCTTTCACACAATGCAGAAGTTTCAATAGCGATCATATTTTGTTCAGAATGGTCTGAAACGACGAGGAACTCTATCGCCATCGCCTTTCAAAATACGCCAGAATGTGCCGTTCGGAAGGCCAAAGTAAACCACGAAAGACTGAATTCGAATGGTAACCATCAGCGTCTGCTCTAATCTGATGACGTTAATTTCCTGGATTACAACGTATGTAAATACTGCACGGAAAAAAACACACCTTTTATAAGTCGCTAGTAAGGAGGCTGGTCCAGGTAAAAGTACTGAGAGATCTAAGTGGGCTACATGGCCGTGTCTCGTCATCAGAATGATATGATATGATATATTTGTCAATTGCAATTGGGTAGCCACCCCGTGGCAGGACAAAACCACAACATAAACATAGCAACAAAACTCTATGAAAATGTGGCAAAGTTCAATGCCTTGGAACAACACACACATATAAATTACATACAGGAAATAATTACGAACAGGCAAATTCGGGGAATGCCAGCTATCATTTGGTCCACAATATTTTGTCTTCCTGTCTCCTGGGTCAACGATTGAAACAAAGAGACACAAAAGTTTGTCTGTTGTTTTGCACGGTTTTTAAAATCCGTCTCTTATGTTAAGGAAGGAAGATAGACTCAGGATGTTCTGTAACAGGGTGATGAGGAAGAAAATTGGGCCTAAAGCGCAATAAGTACCAGGAGGCTGGAAAATATTACATAATGAAGAGCTTCATGACCGGTATTCCTCAACAAATACTATTCGTGGGATCAAATCAAGTAGGATGAGACGGGAGTGAAATGTGGCAAGTACGGAGGAGAAAGAAGCGTATATGGAGTTTTGCCAGCGAAACCTCAAAGAGCTGCCTGGAAGACCTAGTGAAATTGGGAGAATGATATTGGAATGGCTCTTAAAGAAATGGGGCAGCAAGGTTCGACTGAATTCACATGGATCAGGACATAGACGGGGTAAGTGCACTTGTGCACAATCAGATTACAAAAATGGTGGGCGGGGGGAGGGGGAGGGACGCTTGACCAAGTGAGAAACTATCAGCTCGTTAAGAAGAACCCTGCTCTACAAGGTTAGAGCGTTAGAAACACATCTAGGTTACATTGACGACAAAGCTAAGAGAAGGTTTAATTGGGGAAAATGTTCAAAATTTTTTGTGTTATTGTGTCTCCTCTATTCTGTTTCTCTTTGTTTATTCAGCGATGCTAGCAGAACCTCGACTGCTCAGCGTCGAAGACCAATAAGTATCAGTACGGAACAATGGCGAAATGCTACTAACAGGGGATAGCCGAATTATTCGGAGAAAAACCTGTCCCTGTGCCATTCCGGCTATCAAAAATCCCACATGTTCCAAGCTGGGCTCGAAATCTGGTCCCTGCATAATGCAACCGGTGACTAACTGCTTCAGCTATGGCATGGCCTACCTCCAATCTACAAACACAAGCCTAATCATGAACTACAAACTCAATAATTTTACTCGCATTTTTACACAAGTATAAAACTTGTCAATTACTGTAAGTGCAAAATGTAGATTGAGGATGTTTAGGAGAAAGTGCTGAAGATTTCCGTCTTAGAGAAGTGGAAGTGACGGGGAATAGAAGAATCTGCACATTAAGGAACTTCACGGTAATTGTGCCGTTGATAGAAACACCAGTAAACTAAGGAAATTAAGGAGTATGTCAGAGGCACAGAATAGAGCGTGAATGCGTACATTCTTCGACGAAGATATGAAAAGAAGTAGCCACTTAGGAGACATCTGCTTACATTAGACTGTAACGGTAAAGTGAATCTCGAATAAGTATGACACAAGAACGTGGACTGAACCCTTCTAGCTCAGGGTGGGGGGAGGGGGGGGGCAGGGATAAGCTCTTGTGAACACGGGAAAGTACCTGTATTTTCCGTTAAAGGAAGGACAGTATTTAACTAGCTGAAAAATTTAAAGTTCTCAAAGATATTAATCCATGCAGTTAATTATCTGAACATGCTACTGCTGCGCATTATAACAGAAGGTGGAAAAACTAAAGGCTACAAAATTTAGATAGTCACTTCCCTCAAAGGAAACCACTGTGTAGTATGCTGAAATTGGAATACTCACACGTCCGAGATTTTTTCGTTATGCTTGTAACATAATCTCACTATACGAGTACAGGGACCGCAGTAGAGCGAGGTCTTAAGTGCGCTGGATTACCGTTGGCGACGGAACAGGAAAACAGACCACTGAATTCCAGGGCGTCACCGCATGAGCTAGCTTATAGAAGGGACAAGGCCTAGTCCATGAAAAGGGGAAGCGGGAGGAGAAAAAATTAACTAACTGCATGGAGCCGAGTTCTTCCTGAGAAGCTAACAGGTCCTTAGCTAGTCAAGAAATTCCCCGCATTGTATGGAATCCGAAGGTTCATTAACGCATCCACAACAGCCCGCCACCTGTCCCTATCCTAAGCCAGATCAATCCAGTCCATGCCTCCCAATCTCACTTGTTTAGGATCCCTTTTTAATAATGGCCTCCCGTCTCCACCTGTCTTCCAAGTGGTCGCCTTCCATCAGGTTTCCCCACTAAAACGCACCACGCACCTCTCTTATTTACCATACGTGCCACACGCCCCGCCCATATTATTCTTCTTAATTTAATCACCCGAATAATATTTGGTAAGGTGTACAGAGCATCTAGCCTGTCGCCAAGCAGTTTTCTCCACTCCCCTATTACCTCGTCCCTTTTAAGCCCCAGTATCTGCCTCGGCACCCTATTCTCGAACACCTTCAGCCTGTGTTCCTCCCTCAGCGTGAGACCACGCTGCACACTCATACAAAACAACACGCAAAATTAAAGTTCTGTATACTTGAATCTTTATCCCTTTTGACACGAAACTGGAAGACGAAAGATTCTGCACCAAATTATGGCAAGCACTCCCTGACTTCCATCTGCTCTTAATTTCGTCATAAATGGAATTTTGATTCATTGGGGTTGTTTCCAGATATTTCAATTTTTCCAAACTTTCAGAAGAATTATTACCTATCTTTATGTTGTGATATTGTCCTGCGTGTTGTTCTAGAGACACGACCACATACTTAATTTCTCAGCATTTGCTTCTAGGACAAATGTAATAATAATAATAATAATAATAATAATAATGTGTGGATTTTATTACCTTTCCGCTTTCAAATAATGCAGGTAAATTTTTATAATTTCCATAAATTTGAGCATTTATGGAAATAATGTTACTATAACATGATATAGAGATGTAAATTGGGAAGTTAACCTGCAGACATCCAAGTGCACGTGTATCTAACCAGAAAATTCATGCTTTTCTGAAAGCTCAATGCTACTATTCCCTGACAGAGGCGACACAAAGAACACGAACGTTCGCAGTAGTATTTTATTATCACCGCAGAAAGTAACAGGACACTGTTGTTTTCTCTGTAACGCTTCTCGACATGCCATGCCGGCAGACTACACGCGAACAACCTATAAACATAATTTTACAACAAACAACCGTATGCGTAACGGCGTCACCGGGTCACAGAGATGGGAGACAGGTGTTAGAAAACAAAGAGCCGCAGCAATGAGGAAGAATTCTGCGCCCCACCCTGCACTTCGAAACAGCACGCTGCTTGGAGTGCAGTAAAATGCTGGAAAAGTACGTCACTGAGATATAAGAACATGTTTATGTGTATCAAGATATGATGCACACGCACTGCTCACGGATATACGAGTAAATAAGACTTCTTAGCATTATCTCTAGATTATCCTGCTGTCAGCGGTGTACCGAGGTCTAAGGACCTGTACTTACCCCGTGACGTCCAGAGTTACTTCACCAATTAGTAGGATTAACAATGATACAATGTAAATTCTGCTTACAATGATTCTCTGATTTCTTAAGAGTCTGTCAACGAAGAGCGATTATTTATCCACACGGAATTAAAGTTCTGGTTTGTATAAAAGAGACAGATTAGGTTTTCTATGCGGTATGAAATGAATATTTAAATACAGTTGTTTAATTTTCGTTTTTAAAGGGCCAAGTCAATAAAGTTCGAACTCCAAAGGGCACTAACCCCGTAACACCGTGGACAGCTAGGAATCTGATAGGTTACAGGACCGAAGGGCTGAATGTATGAAGGAGCAACTTAATACACTTGATTTAACCTTTGAGATTGAAATTAATCTAAATTATATTTAAAAATTCGGGCCCTAAACCAATAGTCTCCAGTACAAGAACTGATTAACTGTCTATTGGGAAATACTCGTTACTGGAGGATTATACGAACTGCCTCAATGCACCGTGCAGGTAAAATGCAGTTATACGAATGAGAGAAAAGGCATTACATACAGCAGCCACTGAGCTTCACAGCGTTACACGAAGATCCACATGACATAGCCAAGCACCTTCGTTGACATGTATCGGATAAAGCTGTGTACCGGTTAGTATTTTTTTTTGGCGCAACAACCCCCACTGGGCCAGGGCCTCCTCACCCATGAGGTTTCTAGATCACACACAACGACGGACCACAGTCGATAGTACTCCTCTGGACAAGTGATCAGCTCGTCGCAGATACTTTACCTGGCAACACACAACACTCACAAGGGACAGACATCCATGCCCCCGGGGGGGGATTCGAACCCACAGTCTCAGCAGGCCAGCTGCCGCAGACCTACTACGCCTTAGACCGCGCGGCTACTGGAACCGGCAATGGTTAGTATTACTGTGCCGTATTCGGGAAGTTTCTGGTATGAATCCCGACCTGTAACCAGTTATCCCAAGTCCTTTCCACACAACTGCACTGTCATCCTTCCAACTCATAAATTACGTGACCCTTCAGAAATTATTCTGACAAGCAAAGGTTATATGAATAAGTAAACACTATAGCTCCTTTCAATTTCTGTAGCTTCTTAGGTTATTCATTGACACTTTATCAAGTGAACTGGTTACATTGCGTCGAGCAGGTGACAGCAACGGACGAATTGAAAGGTGCAAGGAAGGAAAGAAGGAAGGAAAGAAAGGCGGAAGGAATTGCAGTCTACCTTATTAGACTATCTGGAATTTGAAGACAGCAACACGCACTATAATAGTGATCTGGCTCAGGCAATTAGTCGCCGATATATGTATATTACCGTCTGAAACACAACTTATATACACCAACACAGTGATGAAATATCAGTTACATCAGGGCTACATGTTTCGGCCGTGAAATGGCCATCATCAGGCCAACGCAGAACATATACAAGGTACAATATAAGTGTGCACTCTATGGGATCCCATATCGTTTACAATAAAAGTTAAAATAATTGAGCATCCAATTGTACAATGAAAAGAAAATCAATTTAAAACGTAAAATTAATTATGTCACGAATAGTATTAAAAACATACATATATTTACTACTACACAACGGGATGGCCATTATAAAAAAAAATTGTCGCCGGCCCCTAATAGCGGAGGATAGGATACGATCCCGGGCCAGTCCAAGTGAGACTGTGGTAGATAAAGTGGCATAGTGACGGGTTTTTCTCCTGATACTTCGCTTTCCCCCTCTCAGTACCATTCCACCCATGCTACATGCTCATTCATTCATTCATTCATTCATCATCGAGACTATATCATTCATTCATCATCGAGACTATATAAGCTTAGCAAGCGACAGAGTCGTTAAATAAGCACAAACACTGTACAGCAAAGCTCAATGATAAAAGTTAACTTCCGGGCTGACAACGGAACCCGGAACTATCCAAATACGAGGAAGTGCTAGCCCCTCATGCGAGACGTTCGCTCAGGTATGTGGATAAGGTACAACAGATGTAAATTAAATGACTGGTGGGGGGGAAGGTCCTTACTTCCAGCCACAAATTGCAGAATTCTCCACGAAATAATTTCCAAGAAACTGGAGTAATGCATGAATGTGTTCCCAGTTGCTTCATGTTCTGCGCACGACACGCCGAAACGCGCACTCCAACTCACAACTGTGACCAAAACACGTTACATGTTTATTTAACCTTCAAAAGACTTCTTAGAAACCTTTCATGGTCGACCAAGAAAGAAATTCTCATGTCTCAGAAAAATACTAAAATGCATGTTAACAATCTTGAGATCCAGTTAAGTCGAATCTGCGACTCGCGAGCAAAATGGACAACGTAATCAGTGTTTGTACCTTCGGACAGGATGTTCATCATACAGTCCCAGTTAAAGCAAATGGAAGTCATTCAACTTAACAGATTTGCACTGTCGCTACGTCTGTAATTTACAGCGTGCGCGCGTGCGCGCGCACACACACACACACACACACACACACACAAACACAAACACATTGTTTAGGATCTGAAGCTCCCATGCTCGTCAGGATTCACACTGCAGTCTCAGTATTATACTGTAGTCTGAAAGGTGTATGTATATCAACGTTTCGGAACAATATAATGGCTCCATCTTCAGGGTACCATTTGTCACAACGGATAGCTCTACAATATAGGGCGGCGCAAAAGTCACTTGCCATCACCTTTTGCCTTTAAACTTAAGGGAATCAAATCAGTATTTCTCTAACCAGTACAAACAAAACTGCTTACTACATACCTTGTAGGTATATCCATAAGCTACATATGTGTATGTATATATATATATATATATATATATATATATATATATATCCCCCATGGCTCGACAACCCTACTGGACCTAGGTCTCCTCATGGAGCACACCTCTGGACGGGTGATCAGCCCGTCGCAAAGACCTCTACTTTAGAACACACAACACTCACAAGATACAGGCACCCATGCCCCGGCGGGATTCAAACCCTCAATACCAGCAAGCGACCGGCAGCAGACCCAGGCCTTAGACCGCGCGGCCGTACGCTATCATTATACTAACATTCACTTTTCTACCTGTTAGACTCATTCGGAATTGCGACAACCGGATTGGGCTTGGGTGGCGCCACGTCACTACGTGTCTTACATAAAACTGACCTACGTAAGCCGTACATATTTAAAAAAGTTTAAAAATTCAAAATTAGGACCCAGCACTGAGTGCAGTGACGATGCTCCCACCACAGATACTTCACAAGCAACTGCCAAGCTCACATCGGTTTTCGATAACAAAAATGAAGTGAACGCCAACGGCGCGATGTTTATACAGGGTAACTAAAATCGGCCAGTTTGTTCAAAGGTTAATGGTCGAGCAAAACAGACCTACAGATACAGACACGGCACAAAATTAAAAGTTTTTGGAAAATTATTTTAAAACTTTACAGATTTATCCGGAAAGGAAAAGTTCTTTCCTGTAACAAAGTTCACCAAGCTCCTAAAGGACCTAGGTCAAAGGGTTATCGATCCCCCGAAATGTGTCATACGTTGAACGGTGCCCTGCTCGGAAATTGGACTGGTAGGACAGAGCATCACGACTCACGACACAATCATCGCTTTGTTCGATGTCTGGTCACATGGCGCATATTTTGCATAGGCACAGTCTGTATCAAAATGTAATTACCACTATTCTCGGCATCAGCAATAGGAGGCTGGACATAAGAGCAGCTTGTAATGGCGATATGAACATGCCGGCCCACCCTATCAACTAATGCTTTCAAAAGCCAAAGTTTTAAAGATACGTCACACCTCGTGTTCTCTCGGGAGCATCTTCGCAGACGTATTATTTATCGCCCACAGATCACGCCCGTGTCATACGCATGGCTGTTCATGAATCTTGCCCTTCAACACGTGATACTTCTCTACTGGGGGAGAACAGCGCTTTTCTTAAAGTGCATAGTATAATACAAAGAAAAAACTTTTGAGTTCAGAACTTACCCGAAACAAGGCAGTAAGTCACAGCATGCAGCCATATATGAAACATCCATCTGGTAGCAACTAAATCAAAGGAAACCATACCGCCAAGCGGCATATACATTAATAAAAATATTAGTAGGGAATGAAAAATATAATACTTTACTTAAAATAATAATAACTACTACTACTACTATATACGTTATGGCAGTATAGACACAACCTGCCATTACCATCCTTGACACTTCACACGAAGTAATTATACCTGGTGGTGGTGGTAGTCGTGGTGGCGGTGATAGTAGTAGTGTAGTAGTAGTAGTGGTGGTGGTGGTGGTGGTGTTGGTGGTAGTAGTAGTAGTGGTTGTGGTAGTAGTAGTAGTAGTAGTAACAGCAGTAGCTGTGGTAGTAATAGTAATTATTTATACTTTTCTACAAAGAATAAAGGGGTATGCGGCGGCGCAGTTGGTTGATGCACTGCGCTGCAAGCCGGAAGGTAGCGGGTTAGATTCCCGATGAGGTCATTGGCCCTGGGGTCGACTCGGCTTCGAACAGAAATGAGTGCCAGGGATGTCTCCTTGGGGTAAAAGCGGCCAGTGCGTCGCACTGACAAACTTGCTACCTTCAAGTGCCGATTTTCCAGAAATTCTAGGAGCCTCGACCTTCTACAGCCCTAAGGGCGTGGCGAGGACTGTATTGGGATAGCTTTCGATTTTACAAAAATAAACGAACTGCTACTGCCATGATCCACAGCGCAACTCTCAATTATCTGTATAGGATTGGCAGTTTTATAGACAAGTGCAGACAAACATATTGTCTTTCCTAAGCAAAACCAAATTCAACCGCCTGCACAAACTGATCAAAAGCAAATGAGATAAACAGCTTCTGTAACATCATGACGCTGCCCTTTTCAAAAAGTCATTCAATGCAGCGCGGTTTTGCCCCGAGCATCATGACAGCGAAGGCGGGTCACACTATATTAAAAATGGTGAAATCTCGGACAGACGTGCCAGCCTTATTTAATGACATGTCTGTGGGGCCTGGGTAAAAAGTCGGAGCCGTCCCCAAGTACCATGGGGCACAAACATCCATAGTACGCAAATTTCCTCAATAAACCAAACGTTCAGTCATCCCTTGATGCCTCGAACAACTGTTACACTATACGTGTCATAAAATTCGCGCGATGTAGTCTTCATGTGTGAAAACTGCACTAATGATGAAACCGGAAAAATGAAATGACCCACTTAGAAGAGACGAGATCATATTCCGCGCAAGGGCCTTTAAGCTCTTTTCTAAATCCCAGTCCAGGAAAGGCAATTTCACATTTTATGACGCAGGCTTAGACAGGAAATGGTTATCTCATCCGTTTCCTTGCTGGATGTGTGGACCTACTTCAAGCAAATCCTAAAAATACTTACGTATATTCCAGAACTATTCGCTTGAGGATACTAAGCTCATGAAATTCATGTCAGTGCGTACTGCACTGCTGTACATGCTAGTTAGTATTATAGTGATTTACCGCATAGACTTAATGATTAGCAGCCTTTTTACACAATTCACAACACTCGTATAATCATTCTGTGCTTCCTACTGTTTTCTTAATTCACTGTAATGTACACAGCAATTACTGCATTCTAAACACAGCGCGTGATTAAGCTTTGTGAACTTCCTACCACATACTGGCCCACGTCTCCTTGCACCACGTTACCCAACTTCCAGAAACCTCCAACCACCTTCACACAGCCAATTAAATTATTTTCAACATATCTTTTGTTAAGTAGCATGATCTTGGTAAATAAACCATGTTTCAAAGTAAATCCATTAGTTAACAATAAAACTGTGCGTTTAGCAAGCGTTATTACTACAATTTATTTCACTTGGGATAGAAACCTACATTTAACACTCACTGTAATAGAAAAATGTCTTCGGGCATAATTGGGGGGTTTTTGTAATATGCGACTATTTCTAGGATAATCTGTGGGGCTATCAGAAGGGTAGATTCAGACGCAATACATAAAAATAAAGTTGAACACATACAGCTGAGCATATAGCCTGGTTGTAAACTGTTCCAAAGGTAACTACCGCATGACACAGCAGCTAAGATATTTAAGTAAAATTGATATTGCGGCTAGAAACTATAAATCATGAAGAAATAATTGTCTGAACACCGACAATAGAACAGTCTTTCCCCTGACACATTAATTTTACCTGATTCCTTACGACCTACGAATGCCTCGTATCAAATTAATTGTCGTTATAAGACACTTTACAGGAACAGGCATCTCATCATAACTGTTATGGGACAGTTACTTTAGGAGAAAAGAAAATGGAAAGACACAACACACTACATTACAGCTTAGTACGTCGCTCCGTAACCTACTGGATGGGCCAGAGGTTACTGTGTCTGGAATGTTACGCAGTTTCCACCCGAGAAACACCCGTTATTGGCTGACAAATGTTTGGGTGCGACGAACGGATCCAACCAAATTACCATTTAGAAATGTTTTTTGTATGAACGACATACATTATAGGAGTGCCCAAAAGCAATACTATGCTACTAACTTGCACTGTTCGAACTGATGTTTGTTCATCCTGTTTGTGTTGAGCGACACATATGCAATGCACACTGCACAGTCATGTACAATATAACATAGTATGCAACGGACTGAACGTAGCGGTAAAGTGGGTTACACTCCTGCTTCGAATTCCGTATATCTCGGCTTCAAATCCTGACATGCAGATAGCTTTTTCAAACACGTGCTGAACGGAATAATTTGTGATGAGGCAAGAAGTCACTTTGTTGTCGTCACCGAGATACTGAACGAACAGAATAAGCGCTCACGAACAAGTAATATCACCTAAGGAAATATAAAACAGCAACATAAATGTTTAGTACAACTGCTATTAACATATACCCAGGGTAATGAAACACTAATCCCCAACTGGCAGAACGAATCATGGTAGACTTTTGAAGAGACTTCTGGATACGCGAGACCGGAACGCGTCAACAAGTGGCCAAACTCCATGACAGATATATGGTGGTGGTGTGGTGGTGATGATCATGATGATGCTATTAACATAGTGTGGCTAAACTGTAAAGATATTGGTGGGGGGGATAAGAATAATCAGTGCGATGGCGTTCAATTAAGTATGATATACAATGAAGTAAATTAATTATTGCAAGAAGGCATTATCTATAATTAGAGGGACTATTAATGACCACAGATGCACAGTATTACGAAGTGATAGTAACGATTAGGAGAACGAAAAGGAATAAGGAACATAAAATGGAAAATTCTAAAATGCTCTTCAACTGGAAAATAATATCAGAAAACGCAGTAATTTTAACATAAATGACGCACGATTTTAGACATTATCTCCGTAATTAAAAAAGGGAGAATACGAACGTTAGAACACGTGCAAAGATTGCCAAAAGAAAGAACTGTGAAGAAAGTGTTTAAGAATATTCCAGAAGGAAAAAGCCAAGAAAGAGATGGGTGTACGATGTTGAAAATTATGTGAAGAAAATTGGTGTTAGAGGGTGGAGAAAAATAGTTAGTGACAGATTCACCTGGAAATTTATCGTGAAGGAGGCCAAGGTCCTGTACCGACGGTACAGCCAGTGCAGAAGATAAACAATTTTAGGATAAAATAAACTGATAAAGTTTATCCATTAAGTATCAGCAATGATACTGTCATATACCACTTTAACAATTCAAATCTAGGCTCACAAAGTCGTTTTAACAATAACTATAAACAGGGTTGGTAATTAATTGTCAAACGCAAAACAGATCTGCAATTGTGTCATCAGCCATTCGTGACAGTCCTATAACAGAATCATGCAAATGTGTACAAGTGTTAATAATACATTCGGATGCCTGTAATATCTAAGTCTGGTTAAGAGAATAACGGCGTGTGTTTAAATAGAAAGAAATAAAGGAATAGTATAATTTACACCATTTGCAATGCCTTCTTACAAACTTTTATTCTGACATTAAACCATGTACTTGTCATACTGCCCACTGACGTGAGTAAACTAGGCTTTATTATGGATGAACATGTTTGAAAATTCGAATTGCCAGACAGTCCTTAGTACGAGGGGGAGGGGGGGGGGGTGATAAGTCCTTAGCCCGACCAGGAAGGACACAAGCTACAGCGACCAAACTCGAGATTTATTCAACATACGCCCCATGAAGCTCAATACACTTCTTCGTCCGTTGTTCTAACTTTTGTAAGCCACTCAAAAAAATTCAGAGAGTTGTCCGTCCAACCAGGTCTCCGCGGCAGCAATGACCCCCGCGTCGGACGAAAAATGGCGACCTTTCAATGTTTTTTCAGTGCAGGGAACAGGTGGCAGTCCGATGGGGCCAGATCCGGAGAATAGGGTGGGTGATCAAGACAGTGGAAGCCCAGGTAGGCCAGTGTCTTCCGGGTTGCAAGGGCCGGTGAGCCGGGGCATTGTCGTGCAAGAACAACATCCCGTTGGTAAGCTTCCCGCGGCGTTTTTCCCTCAAAATGTCCTTCAATCGCACCAGCAGATATCAGTAATACTCCGCCTTGATAGTTTGGCCCTTTGGAAGATAATCAATGAAGAGGATGCCGTCTTGATCCTAAATATTCGGGCGAGAACTTTTCCAGCGGATTTTTGCACTAGGAATTATTTTGGGCGGGGTGAACCGCTATGCCGCCACTCCATTGGTTGTTGCTTTGTCTCCATTTCATAGTGATATAACCAGGTTTAGTCCATGGACACCAATTGCAACAGGATATCAATTGGATCGCGCCGAAAACATTCCAAAGTTGTTCAGACGACTGGCACCGCTGACGATTTTGATCCGCGTTCAGGCATTTCGGGACCCACTTCGCGGAGAGCTTCCGCATTTCCAAATATTCACGAATGATGGACCCAACCCGCTCATGTGAGATGCCCAGTTGCTCAGCTTTTGATTTAAACGTAATTCGGCGGTCTTCCAAGATTAGCACGTGACTCTGTCCAATAATCTCCGGGGTGGTCAATGTTTTGGATCGTCCAGGCCGAGGCGCATCACAGGTGGAAAAATCACCACGTTTAAACTGGGCCACCCATTTTTTGACAGCGGCATACGATGGTGTGTGTTCCCCTAATGTTTCTGTCAGAATGGCGTGAATTTCCTTCGGCGCCTTGCCTTGCAGGAATAAAAACTTGATGACAGTTCGCGTCCACATGTTGTTGAAATCGCGCGCGTCACCTGACATGCTTCCTTTCAGCCTCTGTAACAAGAAAATACTTGCAATTCTGCACATGAAAAGACTCATCTTTCCAACAACACTATCGATTCCGTCCTACGACATCGGGAAGTAGGTCGGGCTAAGGACTTATCAGCAACCCCTCGTAGAAATCTCATGTGTCGAATTTCATATTAAAAACCTCAACCAATATTTTAGCCCGGGACATCCCACATACCAAGAAGGACAAACTACTACAAAACAGGGAATGAAACTACAAACAACAAAATATCCACAGATCAAAATTAGATGACACCCTAATTTGTCAAAACCACAATCAGCTTCGTAAGAAAGCGATAAGTTCATATCTTTCCTGCACTACTGAGAACCTAATACATACATACATACATACATACACGTGTGTGTGTGTGTGTGTGTGTGTGTGTGTGTGTGTGTGCCACCTATTCAAAATTCGGAGTCGAAAAACCTGTGTATGTGTTACAATGAGGAAGGAAATAATGCACATTGAAACGTAAAGCCGATAACGTGGATGAATCAGTTTATTCTTGTGTAGACTTTAGTTACGTTCTCGCTGTGTTTTCCTTAATCAATAACAGCTATAAAGTGTCTATTTACGTAGACTCTACAGACCTACTATCAAAATACAGTTTCATTTATACCTTCTTTCGGTTTTCATAACGGCAAGTGGCCAAAGCAGCTATCAAATTATTTACTTTCCTCATGGATACCGGGGTTCTTTACCGGGGCATGATGACGACCACCCACCCCCATCTAGCGTCGAGGTTAGGAACGAGCAGAGCTATACCTCTACTCCCACCATAAGCCTCCATAGGGTGGACAGATGAAACTTTTGACGTTTTGCTGATCGTGTATCTCAGTATATTTATATAGTATTTAACCAACTTTATGCACAAAATTTGTTTCACAGTAAGTTTCATTTCATGCCTCTACATGTTTCGAGCACATGTGCTCATCATCAGAAGTCAAAATTGCATTACACATCCTCTGGTTTCACCACACCTATAGGTGATGATGAGCACATGTGCTCGAAACATGTAGAGGCATGAAATGAAACTTACTGTGAAACAAATTTTGTGCATCAAGTTAGTTAAGTACTATATAAAAAAGACGAAACTTTATTTTCATAAACTCCACTCCCCAAATTACACATTGAAATAACAGAACACATTGAAACCCAAGCAAATATCGCAGTGAACAATATTACTGGATAATCAAATGCACGTACTATTCGTACATTTTCAGAATTATTACGTTCCTTTCCAGACCATATCAATTTATTTTAACCGCTTTTTACAGTCAGCAGTGTTGACAAAATATGCAACACGCGATACGCTGAAAGTTTATTCTACACCAAAGTGGAGCAACACGCATCACATTCCAACATGACGTAACCTGTGTCACGGTACGGTTTCTCTGTACACTGACCAGCCACTTGCTGGATATAACCTCTGACTTATCAACGGTTTTCTCGCAATGAAATTTGTTTCTACTGTCCGAAAGAAATTAGCGGTCGTTCCTTCTAGCAGGCCGGGATACTGCTGCAAGTGTCTTCATGAAGAAGGGAAGCGGGAGGTCTACAGGAAGCTAGGGTAAAAACTCTCGTTTCTAAACAAACCTGTCCACTATCCAACCCAGTTGAATTGGACAGGACAACGGTTGGGAAGAGAAGATATACATCAGAAACCTTGGCTTCACCGTGATGTAGCATTGAGAAGCATCTACAGTGACCTCCTGCATTCCGCTATGCCGCAGACACACTGCAAATTGCGCGTACCTTTTCTTAATGACAAGATTTTTTTACTGTTGGTACGTCAAAATAAAAGCCTTGAATGTCGAAGAGGTAATCAGAGGGCAGTACTGTGGCATTACGTTAACAAATTATCGACAAACAGGTTTCAGTACCCTCCAACATTTAACCTACTGCCTCCATGCTACGGAAATTATACACATCGCAAATAACCGCAAAGAACTGGTATTTCAAGATCTACTTTTCGTCCCGAAATTTATTTAACGACGCTGTCGATAACTCAGCCTACATAGCGCCGAAGGAACTGTTTAACTGTAGGTCTGCTAAGGCAAAGGCATGCCAAGAACGCATAAAGAAAAATGTAGGTACAGCTCCACTCATTCTCAATCTCGGTACTAGATCGAGCTAAATGATCAGCTTAACGCTCCGGCTGCTGGACCCCGAGACACCCACTGAACAGGAAACTGGGCAGGCCCCACAGTCACTCCTTACGCTTCAGAGAATAAAATACCTCTTGCGCCAGTCAGGAATCAAACCACGATTCTTCGGCTGTCAAATTAAGACAAAGTTTCTCGCCATCCCCCCCCCCCCAAGAATGTTTCACTTTTGTATGATTACAGATGAACGCTTTCAAGAAACGAAAAGACAACACCCACACGCTACCGAGCTGCTGCCTGCCTCAGGACCAGCGACGCCTATATTCAGCAGGTGCCCCCACACAGGACACAGGCTGCTCCGCAGTAACGATTGGTACAGACAAATCGTTGAGACGAATACACGAACAGTGAGCATACCCTGAAACAGACCACACCAGTTTCCTTCCATATCCATACTACTCGTCTGCCACGGTCCTCATCCCACTCAGTCGACGGGTCAGTTCTGGAGTTGAAACAGCGTCGTTAAATTAAAAGAACATGTAACGAAATAACCACGCAAGTACTTCATGCATCAAGGCTGACAATTTTTAACACATTCAGTATTCTCCGTCTGTGCATGAGGTCTCCTTCAGGCCAGCTGTAACTATGAATACGTCACATACGACTTTTTTTTTGCGAGTATGTAGCCTAATTGGCACCAAGTACCTTGAGAGTCACTATAAACGGAGTCTGAAACATATTCGCTATATTAAACTTCCACTACAGTGAACTAAACGCGACAGAAAACACTGGTCACACAACTTTATACTGCTCATGAAATAATATCGCAGGTTGGAATTCCGCTCAGAAAACGGCTACACCCACACGTTTCTACTCTGCTAACCCATTAACCTCTAGAAGCCTAACGTCAACTATAGTTGACGTACTACACCGCTAACCTCCAAAGTTGCATTTTTATATTTATTCAACAAATATAGGTACCGAAGATTTTAAACATTGTGTATACTCTCCGTTTTTTTTCTCTTCAAAATGCAGTTTGTTTCATAATTCTAACGTATTTGGTTCCTGAATTATTCACATTTTATATACAGGGTGTGTTAAAATTAAAAAGTTAATTCCGGTGCCAAAAGGTTAATGTAAAGGCACTACAATAGGGGACTTCCAGTCTAAAGCTTCTTAGCAACTGTCTAAAACATCTGCCCTTTCACAATTCTAACACGGAAAATCAGAGCGGCCTCTACCTGCAATAGCTGAAAAAGAAAAAAACTGAACGTATATTTATGTTTTCGGGAAGATGGTTCTCGTCAGTGATCTCAATACGACACAAATCTCAGTTCAATATAGTTTAGAAAAGAACTTTTTCCAAAAATACCCGTGGATTTAAAGCAAAGTTGTAACTCCCTTACAACCCCATTGTTACTTTCTGTACCAACAGGTTTAACACTCAGAAACTCTACATTCTGCCCACACACAACAGAGATTTTTTCCTAACAGCATTAACTGCTTGGTTAATACCCACGAAGTTGCGTTCAATGCGCGGTACGAAGTTAATCTTTAAATAACATTGATTTAAATATGACTTCTTTAAATATAATTTCGGTAATCTTAAATCTCTAAAGGTCCATGCCAAGATTGAAGCGGCTACCTGCTGGCCTCGCATTGCTGAGGCCCGGGTTCGATTCTGGGTCAGTCCATATGAGATTTGTGGTAGACAAGGAGGCACACTGCTACAGGGTTTTCTCCAAACACTTCGGCTCTCTCCTGCCAGTAACACTCCACCAATGCTATTTTTAATCTTGGCCAGGTATCGGCTATCTAGTCTGAAGTTTAAGTACATTCCCTCAGTCCCTGCCGGTAAATTCGGGTATCAGTATATCTCTGTCAGGCCCAAACAACTTCTTTCCAAATCCCTCCCAACACACCCATCAATTCCCCATTTTTTGACGGCATACAGCCTGAGATATATTCGGCGTCGTAAAAAAAACACTACAACATCGACAGTCTACATGACCTGGTTTAATCGCCACAATTTATTAGCAAACAATAATCAAGAGTGCCAGGTTTCATATTCGACGGCAGATATCAAGGCCAGAACGGCACCAGCCAGAAAGTACAGCACCTCATCCATGACGCATCTCAGAACTCCTTCATATGGTAAACAGGCGAGGTGAGAACGCCACCGTACCAAGGGTAAATAAATTAACAAAGAGTTTTAACTTGGAGGAAGAGCCATCGCTTTACATCGCAAGGCATTTGCATAATGAATGCCTCATTGTTCATTGTCACTCGGCGTCCCGTTAATTTGCTACTCGGATTTCCCTCTGTGACCCATTTCGCATCTCCGGAGTAACCTCGCGTCTCCAAAATCCTCCTACAGACACGGATAACACGTGTGTTCGCCATACCTTTTGTTGGCGCGAGATATTTCCCTCACGCCACAGAATTCAAGAAGTTCGACCAAGCGCACTCCAGTGCCACCGCAACAAAAGTAATTCAACATCCCGTTGGTAATAAATTTTTCCGGTGTACACCAGTACAGCAGAACAATACAACCAACAAGGCAAACTCTCTACATGTTTATTTAACGTCTGACATATCTCGGCGTAACAGCCATCTTCAGCGATCATGCTCAGTATGAAACAAATACCCGACGACGGATACGCATTACGGAAAACGTGACGTGCCGCTACTGCACTATCAGCAGTACATACACACAGGCTGTTTGATCATCATACTAGACGAAATCTTCCACTACGCCGAACGGTAATCTTATACATAATACACACACAGGCGGCATTTTATGACGTAACCTACAAGGTGGTCATTACCTCCAATCAGTAAGCTAAACCGATTAACATACATTTCACCATTTGCACAATAAGAACCAACGGGACGCACCATTTTACTCTCAATTTATTTCGATTATTGCGCAAATAAGCACGGTCCACAAAAAATTAAATACATTTCACCACTTCATATTTAATAGTTTATATTTAGTATTTTAAATTACTATTCATCAGTTCTATTGTGGATATATTTTATCTGTTACCTCTTTTAGGATGTACTGTCTGGATATTTCCTACTATATCGCTCCTTGAAGATGGCTGTTAACCAGGAAAAGACGTCCGATCTTATGTAAGGTATTAAGGAAAGTGTTCTCTGTTGGTTTTATTATCCTATAATTCAACGTTATTTTTGAAAACATAAAATCTTCAATGACGATAAAAACACAGATAGGTTTAATATTATCAGACCTCATACGACTTACGAGAAATTTCGTGTAATTTGGACATTTTGTATAGAATAGTACCTCCTTCACCAAAGGAAATGCGTCAGCCGTAACTCTGCAGGTCTGAATTCCGCAGGTGCCTTGCTCGAATCTTAGCCAGAAGACCGACCATCCGCCAGATTATTCGTGTATTTCTTCAGTCACTCCAGAGGAATTTTCACTCAAACCACGAACGTTGCCTTCGACGTTCTACACAACTGACTATTCACTAATGTGCAAATGATCCAATATTGCGACGTTACATAGTTTGGGTTACTGATAGCATTTTGAAATAAACTAGAAATACATAAAATGTACCATGCAGGAATAATACAGGCGCGTGTACCGGTAGAACTTGGGTACAGTTCCCATACAGCAATCCACAAGCAGTTACGAGCAATTCATTTGGCTCTTCAAGAATCCATCACCTGAGAATGAAACGTAAATGTCATATCTAGTGGTTCTAACCTGAAATTAATTTTATTATTAAGATTATGAAACAAAATTAAATGTTACTAAATTTAAATGGATGCCATGAATGTAAGTAACTATCATGTCTCAAACAAACGTCTACTGTGTAAAAATTAACACGTGAATGTTTACAAGCCTATATATCTAAAAGCGTGTGTGTATGTATGTATGTATGTATGTATGTATGTATGTATGTATGTGTGTGAATGTACGTAAGTATGTACGTACGTATGTAGGAGGGAATAAAAAAAAATAAAACAGAAAGCAAATTTATAGCTTTGGAAATACCGCCTCGTATGCAGTGATACCTCAGCTAACGAGTGACCCCGCTAACGAATTTTTCGGATAACGAAGATTTTTTTCGATGTTTTTCGGACTCGGCTAACGAATATGGATTCGGCTAACGAATGTTTTAGTGGATGCGCGCGCTAACATAAAGCAGCAAACATGAACGGTCGGGCTATTCCAGGAGCTTATCTTTTCCGTCTGTATGTGTGTTTCGGCTAACGAATGTGATTC
>Ga0123352_10002479_pt1 | contig 25750 bp, 25 predicted proteins | sample TergutLab28metaG_FD_89700 | JGI IMG/M metagenome (GOLD analysis project Ga0123352, IMG submission 89700) | Labiotermes labralis P1 segment gut microbial communities from Petit-Saut dam, French Guiana - Lab288 P1 | ecosystem: Host-associated > Arthropoda: Insects > Digestive system > Gut ...
ACAATAATAAATATTGCAATCTTAAATAATAAAGCTCCCTTAGAATTAACATCCATTAATCTAATGTTGCTAAAGAAATCTTCAAAGAAATTTGTTTTATATATATTTGTGGTGTTATTATTGATAGTTATTGATTTTTGATTATCTGTTTCTATTTCCTCATTAGCATTCTCTACTACTTTCTTAGTTTTAGGAACAGAAAATCCTTTATCATACATTTCTATCTCTGGATATATATCTTGAGGATGACAATTCAAATATTTACATGCCTCCATTAACACTTTTAAAGACATTTCATTCTGTCCGCTAACATATTTTTGCACTTGCTGGTGGGTCATTCCTAAATGAGATGCTAAATCTTTTTGGGTATATCCTTTCTCTTTTAATATTGGTTTTAGATTATTGTTGAATATTCTTAACTTCCTTGCCATGCTTTTACTCCCTTTATTTACAATTTCAACTATTATTATAACTACAACTATTATTATAATATTGCACTAAATAGTTGTAAAGCTATTTATAGATGTATTAAGTTAGCCATTACCCTCACTTAACCTAAGAATCTCTTCATAATCTTCTTTTTTTAATGGCACTACTGAAAGTCTTGATTGCTTTACAAGAGCAATTTCTTGCAACTTAACATTGGTTTTAATACTTTTTAGGCTGACAGGATTTTTTAATGCCTTTACAACTTTAACATCTACGCAAACAAAATCAGTATCACCATCGGGATAAAACTCTTTCGCTATTTCTACAATTCCCATAACCTGCTTTTCCTCAACACTATGATAAAATAATACCAAATCACCGATTTTCATGGCTTTTAAATTATTCCGCGCCTGATAATTCCGCACGCCGTTCCATGATGTAATACCGTCTTCTAGTATTTGCTGCCACGAATAGCTACTGGGCTCACTTTTTACTAGCCAATACTGCATTTTTTAACTCCTCTAAACTCCAACGAACTTTTATTGGAAAATCTAAACTGTTGAATAAATTTTCGCGTGCCATTAAATAGCCAGCCCAAGCAATCATTAAACCGTTATCGGTGCATAAGTTCAATGGTGGACAAACCAGAGAAATATTTTTAGTTTTTAAAAAATCACCTAATGCAGCTCTAATTTTAAGGTTAGCAGAAACTCCGCCGGAAATTACCATTTGATTTAACCTGCCATAATCTTTCTCAAACATATTAATAGCATTTTGAGTCCTGTTAAGCAGAATTTTCACAATTGTATGCTGCAGCGAAGCGGCAATATCTTTTTTATCCTGCTCGCTTAATTCTTTGCCGAATACCTCCTCTCTAACCGCTGTTTTTAATCCTGAAAAAGAAAAATTACAGTTTTTTTGATTGCATAAAGGCAAGGGAAATTTAAACCTATTTTCATCACCGTCTGCTGCCAACAATTCTATTTCGCGCCCTCCCGGATAAGACAATCCTAGCAGTCTTGCCGATTTATCAAATGCTTCGCCAATGGCATCGTCAATACTTGCACCTAGAATTTTATAGTCATTAATACCATTAACTGCTAAAAACTGCGTATGTCCGCCGGATACTAACAATAATAAAAATGGAAATTTCACATCCTCATTCATAGTCGGCATAAGAGCATGCCCCTGTAAATGATTTACCGCTACAAAGGGTTTATTAAACACGAGACTTAATGTTTTAGCCGCTAAGCTGCCGATAATTAACCCTCCTGCTAAGCCTGGTCCTGCGGTAGCAACAAAAACATCTATATCTCTTAAATTTAATTTTGCTTCTTTAACAGCGGCATTAATTAAACCGTCAACAGCTTCAAGATGCATTCTGGAAGCAACTTCTGGAATAACTCCGCCAAAGGCTTTATGAGCATCAATCTGAGATAATACTATATGAGAAAGTATCTCTTTATCTTTAATAATTGCAATTGCGGTTTCATCGCAGCTGCTTTCAATTCCTAAAACAATCATAAAATCCTATCTAATTTCGTATTTTTTATTATAATAGATTATAATAGGTATTTGTTGTATAAGAAAAGAGGATATTTATGGAAAATCAAAACTCTAAGCCCAAAAGCAAAAAAATTCTTTGGTTGTTGATATTTTTAATAATAGTTATTCTTGTTATTGCTATAGGAATTTATGTTAAAAACAATCAAGAAGAATTTTTCCCGCAAAAGCCTAAAGATATTCTTAATCAATACAAATCTTCTGCAACAACCTTGTTAAAGGAAGACAGTAACAAAATACAGGAACTGCAAAATACCATTAAAGATCTGCAGCAAAAAATTAGCACTGCTGCACTTTCATCTAATAACAACAATCAAAACCTGAATTTTGCAGTTTATTCTAGCCTGCTTATAAATAGAGTTTTGCGAGGGGATTCTTTTTCTATGGAAATTGAGCAGCTTTTAAGCACAACTAACAATCCTTTATTAAGAAATAAACTAGAAAGAATTATTCCTGCCTCTAACATAGGTATAAAAACAGCCGAAGAATTAACTGCAGACTACAAGGCAGTTTATAAAGATACTTATCTAGCTTATTTAAAAGGACAGAATTCTCTTATCGCCAAAATAAAATCTTACTTTTTATTTTTAATTTTTATTAAACAAAGCCGTGATATTATTTTAGATGATAATACTACTACATCAACATTAGCCAATGTGGAAGTTTATGTAAGAAACAATAATTTTAAAAAAGCCTATGCCGAGTTTTTAAAAATAGACGCTGTCCCTAATACCAATACGCAGCAATGGCTTTCTAATTTAATGGATAGAATAAGCGCAGAAGATGCTATTAATGAAATACATGGTGAGTTAACTAAATATATTGCGGAGAGCAGATAATGAAATATCTTATATACTTAACAATTTTTGCAGCTATTGTAGTTGGCGTTTATTTTTTAAAAATTGATATTAATATTGACATTGCTAATTATTCGCTTTTTACAACTTTAGATAAACTGATAATTTTAATAGCAGTTATTTGGCTGCCTATTCATGTTTTTAGAAGAATTCTGCGGACAATTATTAATAAAATACGGCATGAAGTTTATACCCGCAATATTATTGATTTTATTAACTCTATGACCAATTTAAAAGATAAAACTACCCTTATAGAAATTATTAAACACGCCAATAACAACAAATTCATTAAACAGGTTAGAGACATTAATAACCTGCTGTCTTTGCAAAAATATGATAAGGCTCTTGTTTTAATTGATAAAATTAAAGTTAAAAACTATAACGAAACGCTATTATTAAAATATAGATGCCAAATTTACAAAGAAAAAAACGATTTAGCCAACTTTATGATTTATGCAAAAAAAGGCGTCCTGCTTAAGGAAGATTCTCTTTGGTTTTTAGGTTTTATGTTCGAGGCAGTTTATAAAAACAAATCTATGGATTCCGAAATTGTTTATTTATACAACGCTTTAAAATCTGTCCGAAACAATAATGAAACTGAATATAAAAAATATTTTTGTTTAATCAATTATTTTTACGCCCAATCTATTCATAACGATGCCGAAAAAGCTAAAGATATTGCTAAAAAAACTCTTAAAGAATATCCGGATTTTGCTCTTATGGCAGAGTTTTTAATAGGAATCTATGCAGATCAAAATAAAAACAACAGAATTAATGATGTTTTAAAAAATTTATGGAAGCATAATCAATCATTCGATGTTATTAAAATGTGGCAGAAACATTATAGTGAAGTTAATGATAGTAAAATTAACAGTGATATTAAATCTTCTTATAATATTATCGAGCAAAACAATCTCCTGCTTGCCAGCATTTACGCTTGCCGTGATAAGTTTTTAGAAGCACACCATACTCTGCAGAACAATAAGGAATCAAGCATTACAAAAAATCTTGTGGAATTAGATATTATGCAAAGAGAAGGCAATTTTAAAACCGTTAATAAAACTATTGAAGAATTCTTGCAAAATCAAGGAAGCCTTAATTTTTGGAACAGCTATATTAGTTAGCGGAGTGCATTTTTATGAATGGACTGCTTAATGTGGGGCTATCTGTAGCTTTAGGCATATTTATTCTTGGGTCGGCTTACTTTATTAAAATGGATTCTAAAAGTAAGCCGATTTCTCAAATTCCAGAATTCGTCAGCACTAAATTTACACAAACTAATCTAAGGACAGGACCTAGCTTAGATTATCCCATTATTTATACTTACAACCAAAAGCAAATACCTTTAAAGGTTATTGATATTCATGAGGATTGGTTTCAAATTAAAGATATTTACGGACAGCAGGGCTGGGTGTATAAAAACCTCGTTAATTCTCAAAAATACGGCATTGTTTTAGGGCAATCTAATGTTTATTTAACCAGTAGCCAAAAAAAGATTCTCGCTATTATCGGTGAAGGCAATATTATTAAAATCATTAACTGCGAAAGCAGATTAAACCTATGTAAAATAGAATTCTCTACTGCCGAATATAGTTCTACACCTTTTATAGGTTGGATTAATAAGAGTAATCTTTGGGGCAATACTGAAGATTAGTTTTACCTAAAAGGTTTGAGAGAATTAATTATATTTGTATTGTTATAAATTGTGAAAGATATATAATCATAGCATGATATTATTTTAGGAGAAAATTTATGGTATCTAATAAAGAAAAAATAATGCTAAACAAAGTTCCAGCAATTACTATCTTCTTTTGGATTATTAAAGTTTTATGCACAACAGTAGGCGAAACCTTTAGTGATTTTTTAAATGTTAACTTAGGATTCGGATTAACCGGCACATCTATTGTAATGGGAATTGTTTTAGTAATTGCCCTTATAGTGCAGTTTGCTTATAACAGATATGTTCCTTGGATTTACTGGCTGAATGTGGTGCTTATTAGTGTGTTCGGTACATTATTAACTGATAATCTTACCGATAATATGGGAGTTCCTTTACAATACAGCACTATTTTCTTTAGTGTTTGTTTAGTTTTAGTTTTCATTTTTTGGTATATCAGTGAAAAAACGCTTTCAATTCATTCAATTTATACAAGAAAAAGAGAAGCATTTTACTGGCTGGCAATTCTTTTCACTTTTGCCCTAGGCACAGCTACCGGTGATTTAGTTGCCGAAGGCTTAGCATTCGGTTATTTTACTACTGGCTTAATTGTTATAGGCATAGTGGTTATGATTGCCATACTGCAGTTTATTGGATTAAACTCTATACTAAGTTTTTGGATTATTTATATTATGACTCGTCCGCTAGGCGCATCTATCGGTGATTATTTAAGCCAGCCTATAGCCAATGGCGGATTAGGGTTAGGAGCAACTATTACCAGTGTTATTTTCTTGCTTGCGATTTTAATAACCATTGCATTTTTAACCATGAGTAAAAAAGATTTGTTGCCAGCGTCTAATCAATCAGTGGAAGAAAATCAAAAGGGCGGCTTATGGCAAACTATTATTGTAGTTGGTTTAATGATATGTGCCTCGGTAGTTGGATACCATGTTCGCAGTGCAAACCTTAGCGTTGAGGCTAGTTTTACATGGACAGATTTATCCAGCTTTAAAACCATAGAGCAAGATGTTTTAGTTCTTGTAGAAAAAGGAGATTTAGCGGGTGCTAAGGTGCGAGTTAAAGATTTAGAAACAGAATGGGATGCAGCTCAAGCATTTCTAAAACCAACAGATAAAGCACGGTGGACAGAAATAGACGGCAGTATTGATGCAGTGTTAAGAGCTTTACGGTCAGCCAATCCAACTCAAGCAGAATCTAAAGCCGCTTTAGAGGCATCACTAAAACATTTGCAGTAATTAAATAAAAGGGTTATCTAAATACGATAGCCCTTTTGTTTGTAAAGTTATAAGGATTTATTATTATGCAAAATGAACGATTTGTAAATGGCTCTAAGAAACTAAGTGAAATTGACGGGACTATTGGCAAACTTGTTATAAACTCATTAAAATCAACTGCTCCAGACTTGGGTAAATATATAATTGAATTCGCTTTTGGGGATATTTATTCAAGAAAAGGTCTTTCTTTGCAAGAAAGAGAAATTATAACTATTACCAGCCTGCTAACATCAGGAGGCTGCGAACCTCAATTAGAGGTGCATATTAATGGATCATTAAATGTTGGAATTACTCCAGAAAAAATAATTGAAGTATTTATTCAATGTGTTCCATATGTTGGCTTTCCTAAAGTATTGAATGCGGTTAATGTTGCAAAAAAAGTGTTTGCTGAAAGAAAATTAGAAGTAAATATATCTAATTAAACCATATTTATATTAGTGCAGTATTTACCATATAATAAACTAAAAATCCTCTTCATTCATAAGAGGATTTTTAGCTATAAACACACCAAATTAATTATAGATCATTATGTTATTTTCTATGAAATTCACATATTGGCAGCAAGTAGCAATATGGTCGCCAATTCTTTCAAAATTGCGGACAATTAAAATATAAGCTCTAATTTCATCAATTTTTTCTGGCACAACTTGGATTTTCTGCAATAAAAGTATAGACAGTTCATTATATAAAAAATCTACCTTATCATCGGTTTTTATAACTTTTTTAGCTAGATCAACATCCATATTTACAAAAGCATTAATGGTTGAATGCAGCATTTCTATTAGAATATGAAGAATTTCTAAATATTTGCTTTTTATATTATCAGGGAAACTTACATTAGCAGCATAACGGGCACTTGCCTTAGTATAATCGCCAACTCTTTCTAAATTTTTAGAAACATGCGATGAAGCAAAAACGAATCTTAAATCATAAGCCACAGGGTTTCTTAAGCTAAATATTTTGATTGCTTCTTCAATAATTTTAGCATCTAAGCCATTAATTGCAGTATCAAGATTTATTACCTCTTCTTGTGTATGAGAAGAAAAAGCTGACAGCAGAGTATAAAGCAAGTTCAGCTGCTTTAAATTTGTTTCCATCATATCTACAATTAGTTTTTTTAAATTGTCTAAATCATTATCATAAGATTTTACTATATGTCCAATACCCATCTATTAACCTATCCTTCCTGTTATATAATCCTCTGTTTTTTTATCTTTAGGATTACTAAATATATCTTTTGTTTTACCGAATTCAACCAATTTTCCTAAATGAAAAAAAGCCGTGTTTTTTGATACCCTAGCTGCCTGCTGCATGGAGTGGGTAACAATAATTATTGTATATTTTGAGCTTAATTCGCCAATTAAATTCTCTATTTTTGCTGTGGCGATAGGATCCAGCGCTGAACAAGGTTCGTCCATTAAAATAATATTCGGTTCAATGGCGATAGTTCTGGCAATACATAATCTTTGCTGCTGCCCGCCGGAAAGACCAAAGGCGCTATCGTGAAGCCTATCTTTAATTTCTCCCAACAACCCAACTCTTTCTAAACAATCTTTTACAATTTCTTCCAACTCTTTTTTATTAGAGGTAAGCCCATGAATACGCAAACCATAAGCCACATTTTCAAAAATAGATTTTGGAAAAGGATTCGGCTTTTGAAAAACCATGCCTACTTTCATACGCAGCTCAACAGGATCTAAATCTTTAGCAGTAATTTCCACACCATCAATAGTAATAGAACCGTTCATAGAAAAAGTTTCAATTAAATCATTCATGCGGTTTAAACACCTTAGAAATGTAGATTTACCACACCCAGAAGGTCCTATAAAGGCAGTAACCTCTTTTTCTAATACATGCAAATTCACATCAAACAGAGCTTGTTTTGCGCCATAAAAAGCATTGACCTTTTGCACCATAATTTTTTTATTTTCAGACAATCTTCAACCTCTAATAAAACTAAAATTTCACTTCCAATTTATTTCTTAAATAAATAGAAACCCAATTGATAAACATTAAAAATATTAACAACAGCATACTTGCTGCTGAGGCTTTTTCTATAAAACCTGCCTCAGGGCTGTTAGACCATAAAAGTATCTGCACTGGAAAAACTACACTGGCTGAAAGCACGCCAGTAGGGGCGGTGCTAACAAAGGCTACCATGCCTATCATTAATACTGGAGCAGTTTCCCCAATTATCCTTGAGATGCTTAAAATTACTCCTGTTAAAATACCAGGAAGAGAAATCGGCAATAAGTGGTGAGTAATAACTTGCAGTCTTGAGCTTCCCATACCATAAGCTGCTTCTTTAATAGAAAAAGGAACACTAGACATAGATAGCCGAGAAGCAATAATTATAGTCGGCAGCGCCATAAGAGTTAATATAAAAGAAGCTAAAAGCGGGGTTGACCTTGGCACGCCAAAAAACTGCTGAAACACTATTAAACCAAGCAACCCAAAAACAATGGAAGGAACTGCCGCAAGATTATTAATATTTACTTCTACAAATTTTACAAACCGATTGCGCGGAGCAAATTCCTGCAAATACACTGCCGCACCTACACTAATTACCACCGAGAATATAATAGTTAAAACTACAGTGTAAAGAGATCCTAAAAAAGCTCCCCGTATTCCCGCTAATTCCGGATACCTTGAATCCGAATTCATAAAGAAACTTATATTGAATTTTGAAATAATAGACTTATTAACACGCAGAAATTCAATTGCAGCAATCTCGTCATCATTTAAAAGACTGCCAGAACCAATGTAAGATTTTAAAAACATATCGGCATTAGAGCTTACTAGCAACCGAACCGACTGAGTTGTTCCTAAAATATCTGGATTACTAAGCACCATATTTCTTAGCTGAGCCACGGCATTTGTGCTGACTAAAGAATTTAAATCCATGCTATCTATATCAAGGCTGGTTTCCTGCTGTAAAGCATTTCTAACTGCTTCGGCAATTATGCCATCGTATGAGGCATTTTTTATTTCCTGTTCACTATAGCTGTTTTTAATGTTGCCATTAAATAATATCTCCTTAGAAAAACTAACCTCCACATTGAGATAATGTGTATAAAAAGCAGTCCAGCCTTTAGAAAAAATTGAAAATAATAGTGCCGACAGCATAATTAAGGCAAAACTAATTGATAAAATTCCAAAAAGTTTAAAGAATTTCTCAAAAAGGTGGCGTCTAAATAATTTTCTTTTAGATTTATTAAATTTTGTATTAAGAGACATTATTGATATTTCCTTCTGTAGCGATTAACTATTTGAATAGCGATAATATTCAATAATAAGGTTAGAATCAGTAAAACAAAACCTAAAGCAAAAGCAGAAAGAGTTTTTGGCGAATTAAACTCTTGATCACCCTGCACCAGCATTACAATTTGTGTAGTAATGGTAGTAACCGGCTCTAGCGGATTTAAAGTTAAATTAGCAGCTAAAGATGCCGCCATAACCACAATCATAGTTTCACCAACTGCCCGTGATACTCCCAGCAAAATACTGCCAATAATGCCGGGTAAAGCCGCCGGCAGTAGAATTTTTCTAATCATTTCATTTTTCATGCTGCCCATACCCATCGCTCCTTCGCGCATAGAATTAGGAATAGCCGAAAGAATATCATCAGAAATTGAGGAAATTAAAGGAATAATCATAACTCCCATCACAATCCCTGCATTTAACGCACTTTCACTGCTGATAGATAAATTAAAAATACCGCTCATAAATCCTACCAAAAACGGAGCAAGGTAAGAGCAGCAAAGAATCCGTAAATAATTGAAGGAATTCCCGCTAAAATTTCAATCAGCGGTTTAATAATTTTCCGCATCTTTTTTGACATATATTCTGACATATAAATCGCTGAAGCTACACCAAAACCGCTAGCAATAAATACCGAGATAAAAGCAATTAGGAATGTTCCGCTTAATAGGGGAATAATCCCAAAGCTATTCTGCGGATCAAAGTCTGCAGTCTCTGGCGACCAAGTGGTGCCAAAAAGGAATCTGATTATGGAAATTTCCCTAAAAAACTTTAAAGTTTCAAAAAGAAGGGAAGCAACAATTCCAATAGTGGTTAGCACTGCAATTGAAGTAAATAACAATAAGATATTTTTAACAAATTTTTCAATCTTCCGCTGAAAACTGCTAGAGAAATCTATTTTTTTAATTATTAAAAAAAAGGTTAAAGATGTTAGTATGGTAATAAAAGCAATAAATCCAATCATAGAAAGATTGCTATAATGAATATACTGATGTGCTAATTCAACCATAAGAGCGTTTGAAATATCACCCACGCTATGGTCGCTTATTACTGCTCCGCTTCTAATTTCTGCCGCAATACTTAAAACTTCACGGGCAGCAACTTCTTGAACAATTGCACTTTGATTCGAAAAAGCATTGCCAAGAAAGATTTTTTGGATCAAGTTATTAGAAAAACTTGATCCAATAAAAAATATTATAAAACTTGGCAGTAAAGTCCAAAGACTTACATAAACTGCAAAATAAGAATAATTTTTTGAAATTTTATTGGTCTGTCGGGATCTTATTACACGCAAAGAATAGTAATAAATTAATCCCGCCAACCCTATAAATATAATAAAAGGAATCAACAAATACATACTATAGCTTTATTCTAGCAATCATATCTTTGTATTCTTTTTCAGACATAGGAATTAGTCCATTTCTTTTTAAATAACCATTAGCCCCTATAGCATCTTTAGAGATAGTCTCGTGAACAAGCTCTTTCAAACCTTTTACCACACCGATTTTATCTTGTTTTACATAAATAAAAAGCGGTCTGAATAACGGGTATTCTTTTTTAGCGAAAGACTGAGCATTAGGAACAACGCCTTCAATGGTAATCGCATTTACTTTTTTCTCATTTTGTTCATAAAAAGAATAGCCTAATATGGCAAGAGTATCTTTAGAGGCAGCTACTTTGTTAATAAATAGAATGTAGTTTTCTCCACCATTTACATAAGCGCCATCAGTTCTAATAGTTTTACTAGCTTGCTCTAGCTCGATCTTAGTGCCTTTCATTTTGCCTTGTGCTTGTAAACTCTTGCTGCCTCTATCCATAGCTAATTCTATAAAAGAATCTCTAGTTCCAGACAAAGGAGCAGGTCCAATAACTCTGATTGGTATATTTGGCAAAGATTTATTAATTTCATTCCAGTTCTTATAAGGGTTATCTATAAGAGATCCTGTAGACGATGGAACTTTTGCTGCCAAGCCTAAAAAGATTTCTTCAGTTGTTAGTTTCATTTGAGGAAGAGATTTTGGTTGAATCATTACAATTGAATCATAGCCTAATTGAATTTCTAAAATATTTTTTACACCATTTTGATGGCAGTTATCTTTTTCGTTAGCAGTAATTTTTCTTGATGCGTTTGATATATCTGGAGTATCTAAGCCGCTGCCGCTGCAGAACATTTTAAAACCGCCGCCTGTGCCGTTGGCTTCTATAATTGGAGCTTTAAACTGCGAATTTTTAGCAACAAAGTTTTCAGCAATTAATGTGGAAAAAGGATAAACTGTGCTTGAACCAACAATTTTAATTTGATCGGCAGAAAACAAGCTGACAGGTAGTAAAAGCGTTAGAAAATATACTAAAAACTTCATAATAACCTCTTGTAAAATTAGTTAATAAATAATTAATTGCTTTCGCACTTACACTATAACAAATTTTTTTATTTTAATAAAACAAATTATTACACCCATGCTAAAAGGGTCAACTCCTTTAAAATAAACCCTTGCGATAGGGGCAGTATAGAAAATTTATAGTTATTATTATATTTTGCAAGCTGTGGCACAATTTCAAAAATTTCTTCGGGATTATGATATACAGCACAGCTGATAATCGGAGCAAAGGATTCTATGGTTGATGCTGCTCCTTTGATGGCATTTAACCCTACTCCTTCTACATCTAACTTAATTAAACCAATTTCACCGACTGTAGGCAATAGATAAGCATCTAAAGAAGTTGTGCTGATAGTTTCAGTTTTAGCTTTATACGGGCTAAAAACAAGCGAAGCTCCGTGGTTCTGTTTGTTGGAAATATAATTCATTTTTAGAGTTTCTTTTATATTGGAAAGACCCAGCGGAGAAATCTCTACATTAATATTATTGCTAGCTGCAACATTTTGCAGTTTGGCAAAATTAACACTATTCGGCTCAAAGCAAATAGTTTTTAATGGCGAGTATTTCTGCAGCATTAGCATGGAATCTCCCCAAAATGCCCCACCGTCTATAAATACTTTGTTTTTAAGTTTATAAAGAACTTCTTTAGGCAAACTTTTTAAACCGCAATGATATTTAAAAACATTAACCTCTAGTTTTTCCCAGCCATCTAGGCGGTATTTTTTATACAGTTTCGGCAATTCATCTTTTTTATAGTTCTCTTCCTGCTGAATTTGCTTAATCTCGATCTCATTGTAAATGCTTCTTGCCCTAACTAAAAAATCTTTTGACGGCAAAGGAAGTTTTAAAATTGTATGCAGAAAACGCTCTACATTGCTAATGCTTTTTTCGTCTAAATATCTATTAAGATTATTTAGCTTATCTGTAAAGCTCTGGGGATTATCTTTATATAACTTTTGAAAAGTAGCAATATACTCGTCAAAGCCATAATTAATATAACTATTTCTGTCAAAATTCATAATAGTGATTATATATCTTTAATATTTATCTTGCTAAATATTTTTTTATTCCTTAGAATATTAGAATTAGAATATTTTATTATAAAATTAAAAATGAAAGTAATAGCTAAACTTACTACAGTTAAAGAATACGGTAATAAAGCTGAGCAGAAAATTGCTACAACTATCTTAAATGATATTAATTGGGCTAAAATATCTTCTGCCGAACAAATCGCTAAGAAAGCTGGAGTTAGCCAATCGGCAGTTGCTAAACTTATTAAAAAAATTGAACCTAAAGGGTTTAGCTACTTTAAAATTCTTTTAAGTGATAGCTCAAATCAACTTAATGAACCTGCACAAGGTTCCATTAGCCTTAATGATAGTTTAGAAGATATATACAGCCACTTAGTTAATGATAACATGAAAGCAATTAGACTAACACAAAGTTTAAATAGTGTTGATAACTTTAAGCAAGCAGCAGCTTTAATAAAAAAAGCTCCTAAAATTTTTATTCATGGTAGTGGAGTAAGCCAATTAATAGCTCAAGATTTTTATATGAAATTAATAAAATTAGGATACACTGTTATTTGTAATAGCGATTATCATATTACCTTAGCAACTTTAGCTAGTTCTTCGGAGGATGATCTCTTTATTGCGGTTTCTTATTCAGGAATTACCGCCGAAACTCTTTTGCTAGCGAAACAAGCCCGTTTATTAAAAATAACTTTAATCGCAATTACTCAAGATAATCAAAATCCGCTGTCAACACTAGCAAAAATTGTTTTTCCCGTAGTTGCCGAAGAAGGGCTTTCAAGAATTGCTGCTATTAGCTCAAGAGATGTTTCTCTGTTGATAGTTGATATGCTTTTCTTAGCACTTATTCATAGTGATATTAATAATTCATTAAATAAAATTAATAAAGCCCGTAATCTTACTGGTTGGAAACTTGAAACTTTAGAGGATAAAAATCATGATTAACCTAAATAATCTTTCTACCGAACAATCTAATAGTGCTACGAAAAACATTGACGAGCTTGATACTTTATCTATGCTTAAACTTATTAATAATGAAGATAAAAAAGTCGCCTTAGCAATTGAATCAAAACTAGAAATCCTAAGTCAAGTTGTAGAAACAATGGTTGCCACTTTACAAAATGGCGGTCGGGTTATTTATATGGGAGCAGGAACAAGCGGTCGTTTAGGGATTCTTGATGCCAGTGAACTGCCTCCTACCTATAATGCCGACCCTAGCTGGATAATGGGGCTTATCGCTGGCGGAAAAGATGCTCTTACTAATGCAGTAGAAAATAGCGAAGATAATATTGAGCTGGCTATTGCCGATCTTTCTTTCATTAATTTTAGTAAAAAAGATATGTTAATCGGTTTAGCAGCCAGTGGGCGAACTCCTTATGTGGCAAGCGGGCTTAAATATGCAAAATCTTTGGGAGCAAAAACCACTGCCATTGCCTGCACTGTTCAAAGTATAATTGGCAAACTTGCTGACCTTGTTATTGAGGTTGAACTAGGCGGCGAGGTAATAACCGGCAGCACTCGTATGAAGGCTGGCACGGCTCAAAAAATGATATTAAATATGCTTAGCACTTCTACCATGATAAAAATGGGAAAGGTTTATGGTAATTTAATGGTTGATGTGCAAATTAAAAATCAAAAACTTAAACAACGAGCTATCAACATTATCAAAGAAATTACTAATCTTGATGAAGAGGCAATTATTGAATTATTAACAAAATCAAATAACAATGTAAAAGTAGCAATAGTAATGCACTTAGCTAATTTAAACTATAATGAGGCAGTAGAAAAACTAAACCAAAATGGTAATTTTATCGGTAAAACTTTAAAATAAGCGGAGAAATAAAATGGATGTAAAACTCACCTCAAACACAATTATTGCTAAACTTGGCGGACAGGATAATATTGTTAATGTAGTCAACTGTATGACAAGAGTCCGTATTACTGTTAATGATGCTAGTAAAGTTGATAGTGCTGCTCTTAAACAACTAAGCGATGTGATGGGAGTTATCGCTGAAGATACCTATACTCAAGTAGTGGTAGGTCCTGGAAAATGTAAAGCCATTGCTGATTTTATTAATAATACCTACACTTTTACTAGCTCACCTAATGCTGTTAAAAGTAAGGCAAAAAAAGGAATTATGCAGCAATTATTAAAGCGCATAGCTAATATTTTTGTCCCCCTGATTCCTGTGATTATTGGTGCTGGCTTATGTAATGGCATCGTAGGAGTAATAACTAACATTTATGCTTCTAATGGCTGGGGAGAGCTTCCGCTTGCTGTAACTTTTTTAAGTATGATAGGCAATGCTTTATTTGCTTTTTTAGCTATCTATGTGGGAATGAATGCTGCCGATGAATTTGGAGCAACTAGAGGTCTTGGCGGAGTTTTAGGAGCAATTACTCTTGCTCCGCAAATAGATGTTATATCTACAGCCTTAGGAATGTTTAATGCTGATGATAGACTTTCATCTATTTTAATTGCTGGTAAAGGTGGGATTATTGGAGTTATTGCTGGAGTAGCCCTTTTGGCCTTAATTGAAAAACGAATCCGTAAAATAGTCCCTTATGCTTTTGATGTTATTATCACCCCTTTTCTATCCTTAATTATAACTGCTACCATTACCGTTTTTGTGCTTATGCCAGTGGCAGGATTTCTTTCTGATGCTATTGTTAGTTTTTTACAATTTTTTATTATGAGCGATGGAATTTTATCAATTATTGGCGGTTTCCTTTTAGCCTCTCTATTTTTACCTTTACTAATGGTAGGTCTCCATCACGGATTAATTCCTTTTTACTTGCTGCAACTTGAAAATTTCGGCTATATTACTTTATTCCCTATTTTATGCATGGCAGGAGCAGGACAAATTGGAGCAGCTATTGCTTTATACTTTAAAGCTAAGGGTCGTAATGAAAAATTAAGAGATATTATTCGGGGAGCATTACCTGTGGGATTTTTAGGAATTGGTGAACCTTTACTTTATGGAGTTACCCTGCCAATGGGGTTACCATTTATTACCGCTAGTATTGCCGGAGGATTTGCTGGAGCTTTCGCGGTATTTACTAATGTATCAGCTATTGCTTATGGTCCGGCTGGATTATCTGCCTTAACTATTATTAAACCCGATAAAATGATTTTTTACTTTTTAAGTTTATGTATTGCTTATGTTTTAGGCTTTATCTTTACTTATTTAATGCCTGTTCCTAAAGCTATGGACGATTATTAGGATTGCTATTATGTCTATTACTTTAATTTTAATGCTTATAGTTATTGGCGCTGCTGTTGGTTTATTAACCGCTGTTTTTGGGGTAGGAGGCGGATTTTTATTGGTTCCTGCCTTAACTAAACTTATTGGTTTGCCTTTTGATGCTGCTGCTACATTATCGCTTTGTTTTATTATGGGGGCAAGTTTAAGCGGACTTTATTTAAAAATTAAATTAGGAGATTTTGATAAAAAAGTCTTAGTTTATACCTTGCCTACTGCTGTTGCCGGCGTTATTTTAGGAGATATAATAAAAGATTCAATTAAAAATCATTTAGGCAATGATATAGACATCTTCAATCATACAATGATGCTTATTTTTGCTATTTTTTTAATACTTATTGCTTTTATTATTCTGTATGATGTTTTAAGCAAATCCAACCCAAAACTTTCACTCTTTTTTAGATTAAAACCTCTAGTAGCTTTAAATCCTCCTGCCCCTTCTGTCAGTTTAATCAGCTTACTTTTCTGCGGCTTGGCAGTTGGTTTTTTATCGGGCTTGCTAGGAGTAGGCGGAGGAATAATTTTTATTCCGCTTTTAGTAATGGGTATGAAAATGCCACTTAATAAAGCTGCAGGAACCAGCTTAGGACTTGTTTTTATTATAGCTTTTATTGGCATTATTAAAAAAGGACTCCCCAATGACCTGCATGTTAGTTTAATAATGTTAGCTCTTCTGTTGATAGGAAGTTTTATCGGTATTAGAGGAGGCATTGTTTTTGCTAAAAAACAAAATGATAAAACCCTTAAAATGTTATTCTCTATGCTTGTTTTTATTATGTCTCTGCTTATTATAATTAGCGAATATATGTATTCTAATTTTTAATTCACCAATTTTTGGTAGTAGCCGATTTTTCTATAGCCAATTGCCTCAGCTATATGAGTTGAATTAATATATTTAGAAGAATCTAAATCAGCACAAGTCCGTGCTACTTTTATCATTCTAAAATAAGCCCTTGTTGATAATTTAAATTTCTCAACAGATTTTTCCAACAGTTCACGGGCATCGCTTTTCATGAAAGCAACTTCTTCAAGAATCTCTGGGGTTGCTTCCGCATTTGTTGCAATATCTTTATAATCTTTATAGCGGTTAGCTTGAATTAACCGAGCAGCAATAACTCTCTGCCGTATTTCGCTGCTAGATGGACTATTCTGCTGCATATTTAAGTCTTTAACAGCTACAGTTGGAACTTCAATTACTATATCCATTCTATCTAAAATAGGACCAGAAATTTTAGCCTGATAAGCATTGGCGCAAGCTGGCACCCGAGAACATTCACGGCTGACATCGCCAAAATAGCCGCAGCGGCATGGATTCATCGCGCCAATTAATTGAAACTTCGCCGGATATTTTACATGAGAATTTACTCTTGAGATATTAATATATCCTGTTTCAATAGGCTGCCTTAAAGCATCTAAAATATTTTTATTAAACTCTGCCATTTCATCTAAAAACAAAACACCATGATGAGCTAATGTAATTTCACCAGGTTGCGCTTTACTGCCTCCGCCAACAAGGCTAGGCATAGAAGCAGAATGATGGGGACTGCGGAATGGTCTTTGCGATACCAGCGAGCTTTCACCTAATTCGCCGGCAATAGAATAAATTAAGCTAAGATCAAGAATTTCGTCTGGGGATAGCGGCGGCAAAATCCCGCCAAGAGACGACGCAAGCATAGATTTTCCGCTGCCTGGAGGTCCTATCATTAACAGATTGTGTCCCCCTGCAGCTACTACTTCCATAGCCCTCTTAGCAAGTTCTTGCCCTTTGATATTAGAAAAGTCGGTAAATTTATTATTTTCAATTGAATTTGGCTTAATAGTTGAGGTATCTACATTAATAACCTCACGGCCACTAAAATGATTTATAATATTGGTTATGCTTTTAATAGGCAAAATCTCTATTTTATCTTTAACCAAATACATCTCTCCAAGTTGGCTAGACGGCAGAATAATACCTTTGCCTTCAGCCTGGGCTAAAATAGATGCTGCCAGCACGCCATTCACCGGCTTAATTTCACCATCTAACGCCATTTCCCCTATGGCAAGATAATTTATAAGCTCCTCTTTCGGGAGTATCTCCATACTGCCAAGCAAAGCTAAGGCAATGGGAAGGTCAAAATGGCTGCCCTCTTTGTTAAGATCGGCAGGCGAAAGATTAACAGTTATCCGCTGGGCTGGCAGGGCTAACCCCATTGCCGAAAAAGCCGACCGCACCCGCTCTTTGCTTTCGCTTACAGCTTTATCTGCCAGCCCTACGATGTTAAACACTGGTAATCCTTTGGCAATATTAACCTGCACATCTACCAGCTTTGCCGCCATGCCATCAAAAGCCGCACTGTTAATTCTTGAAATCATTCCAACACTTCATAAAAAAATACACCTTTATAAATAGTATAAAACACTACTTATAAAAGTGTAAGTAAAAAATGTGGATTTTTATTTTTTATTTCTCTTATACGAATAATATAATATTTTTGAAATATATTTTCATCTTAAAAAATAAATTATTATTTTATGTTTGGGGATTAGTCTCTTTTATAGAAATATATTTAATATTACTAGCTGGAATGTAGGTTATATTTTTGCCTTTTTCATTAATATACTTTTTACCGTTTATTATATAGACATATGGTTTGCCTTTCTCAGTAACAATTACATTTCCTTGCTCATCTATTTTAAAGTCTGAATCTGGTTGTGGTTGAAAATAATAGCTATTTACCCCATCAATTGTTAATTGTTTCTCACCAGTTTCTCCTTGTTCATTGAAAAAAACCATCAAATTGACAAATTTCGTATTACTAATAAATGTAGATAGATCTGAATGAGCACTTATTCCATCATAATATGTTGTTCCTCCAAATACTTTAGTCAAATGTCTTGCAACATACTTACCTACCATTTTCCATAACCAAGCAACTATAGTAGTAACTATAAATGACCAAAAAACCCTCTCTATATTAAATCCATCATACATAATGATTAAAGATGGCAACATAAAAACATTAATTCTATATACTTGTCCCTTAGTATCAAACCTATACATATTATAAACTAACCAATATCCAATATAGCCTATTGCAGATGCACATAATAGCATAATAGTTAGATTTGGAATACTTGAGATACTAGTAATAATTCCTTCATTCATAGTTTTACCTTATACTAAAATTATACTATCTGTCTTATAACTTACCATAATTTACAAAAAAACAATAAGTAAGCAATTAAATGCCCTAAATAATAAACTTAGAAAGGTCTAAATCAGTAGTTAATTTGCCGACGGTGTCTTCAACCATTTTTTTAGATATAACGACTTTCTTCGTTGCCATATCTGAGGCGTTGAAGTTAATATCTTCCAGCAGATTTTCCATTACCGTATGCAATCTTCTTGCCCCGATATTTTCAATGGTATTATTGAAGTAAGCGGTTAGCTCTGCGATTTTATCAATTGACTCGGCTTCAAAAACCAACTCAACACCTTCGGTTGCCAGCATTTCTTTATATTGAATTATTAAATTAGCTTCCGGTTCAATTAAAATTCTTTTTAAATCTTCTTGATTTAATGCCTTAAGCTCTACCCTAATCGGGAATCTGCCTTGCAATTCTGGCAGTAAATCTGATGGTTTGCTAACATGGAAAGCACCGCTGGCAATAAATAAAATGTGATCGGTTTTTACCGTGCCGTATTTTGTAGAAACAGTTGTGCCTTCTACCAACGGCAGTAAGTCTCTTTGCACACCTTCACGGCTAACATCGCCGCCCCTGCGTTCATTATTTGAAGCAATTTTATCTATTTCATCAATAAACACAATGCCATTATTTTCCATATTATCTATAGCAGTTTCTATTAAATTTTCTTGATCTAGCAGATTCTCGCTTTCTTCTTCTATAAATAATTCAATAGCTTTCTTAGCATTAACTTTTTTGTTTTTGAACTTTTCTTTGCCAAGCAGACTATCGATATTTATCATGCCAATTTGTGCACCCATTCCTGGAATTTCAAAGCCTGCACCTTGAGATGGCGACCTATCACGCACTTTAATTTCTATTTCTTTATCATCAAAATAGCCGCTTGATAACTTTTCCCGCAGTTTATCTTTGGTTTCGTTAGAAGAACTCTCACCGGCAAGAATATCAATAACTCTATTAACCGCTAATACTTCTGCCTGAGATTTTAAAGATTTTTTCAGCTCGCTTGAGGTAATTTTTATAGCAATTTCTAATAAATCTCTAATAATCTGCTCAACATCGCGTCCTACATAGCCCACTTCTGTAAACTTAGTTGCCTCTACTTTAATAAACGGAGCATTATCTAAAAACGCCAGCCTTCTAGCAATTTCAGTTTTACCAACCCCGGTAGGACCAATCATAAGAATGTTTTTCGGCATAATTTCTTTGCGGAGTTTAGCATCAAGCTGCTTACGCCGCCAGCGGTTTCGCAGGGCAATTGCCACTGACTTTTTAGCGTCTTCTTGCCCCACTATGTATTTATTCAATTCCGAAACAATTTCTTTTGGAGTAAAATTTTTCATTTTTTATTTAATTCCTAATTTTTTAACTTTATAAAAGTTTTAGAAATTTAATAGTGTGAGCTTTATACTAGGAAATTTGGATTGTAGTGCATTAAAAAACATACATGAGAGCCAAATTGACGAAGTAGAAAGCCGCAATATTAAATTTCCTCTATGGTAGTATTGTGGTTGGTATATATACATAAATCACCAGCTATTTTTAATGACTTCAAGGCAATCTCCTTAGCCGTTAAATCATTTTCAAAGCTCATATAAGCCTTAGCTGCCGATAAGGCAAAATTGCCGCCGCTCCCTATAGCTACAGCGTCTTCATCTGGTTCTAGCACATCACCGTTGCCGGTTAGCACCAGCATTCTTTCTTTATCTGCTACTATTAGCATTGCTTCTAAGCGGCGAAGATACTTATCTGTCCGCCAATCTTTCGCTAATTCTACACATGCTCTTGTCAGTTGGTTAGGATACTTCTCCAGCCGTGCCTCAAGCCTTTCAAACAATGTAAAAGCGTCGGCGGTTGACCCGGCAAATCCGGCTACAATATTGCCTTGTGATCCTAATCTCCGCACCTTTTTAGCATGAGCTTTTAATACTGTTGCTCCAAGCGTTACCTGCCCGTCACCAGCGATTACAGTTTGACCGTTTTTACGGACACCCACAATTGTAGTTGCGTGCATGTTTATTCACCTTTTGTTTTATTTATGATATATTCCATATATAGTGCTATTGTTAAAAAAAGCAAATAGGAGAATGCAAAAATGTATGATGAAAATAATATATTCCACAAAATTATTAAAAAAGAAATTGAAGCAAAGGTGATTTTTGAAAATAACACCGCCATATCTTTTTACGATATTAATCCGCAGGCATTGGTTCATGCTTTAGTTATTCCTAAAGGAAAATATGTTAATATTTTAGATTTTGCAACAGCAGCTGCAGAAGAACAGCAAGGATTAAACGAGGCAATTGCAGAAACTGTTAAACTGCTTGGCTTAAGCGATGGTGGCTTTAGATTAATTTCTAACTGCGGCATTAACGGCGGACAAGAAGTAGCACATTTGCATTTTCATATATTAGGCGGCGAAAATATCGGTAAAATGATTAATAGGGAGTAAATCCGTCATGACGGAGATTATTAAAATTATTAAGCAAATTTTATATTTTACTATATTCATATTTAGCTGTAATTTTTTATACTCTAATGAAGTATATGAAAATTTTGGGCTAACCCGCAGTGAAGATAAAACAAAAATTTACCTAACCATAGACTTATGCCCATCACAAAAGGCAGGCTATAACGAAGACTTATTCAACGCTTTAGTAGAACTATCAAAACTGCAGCAGCGCCCAATTCCTATAGCAATTGCCATATCAGGAAGATGGATTATAAATCATCAGCAGGCTCTTAAAGAAATTAAAGCCAAGCAAAAACTAGGGTATCTTGATATTGTTTGGATTAACCACAGCTATGCCCACCATTATAATCCTAAAGATAAAAAAGAAGAGAGCTTTATGCTTCATGATATTAGCAGCGCCCTTGCAGATATAAAGAAAAATAGAAAAACAATGAAAGACTTTGGTCTTAAGCCTTCTAATTTCTTTCGCTTTCCTGGACTGATTTCTAATGATTATTTAAACAATTTAGTGCAGCAGCTGGGCTATACTATTCTTGGCGCTGATGCCTGGCTGGCCAAAACCGGCGGTAAGTTTCACGGCGGCGACATTATACTTATCCATGGTAATTTGAACGAGCAAATTGGAGTTAATTTATTTTTAAAAAACCTTAAAGAACATAAATTCGCTCTTTACCAATTTGCCTCAATAGAAGATTTTAACCAGCAAGAAACTCCTAAAGACAGCTCTTTAACTTTAAAGAACTACCTTCAAGAGGCTTCCTTAATTACTCCATCGCCTAGCATATAAAAATAGATAATTATATACATAAAAGACCAAGTAATCGTCATACCTGCAAAAACCGGTATCTATTTATAATACTATGGATACCGTGTCAAGCGCGGTATGACGGAATAGAGTGGTTAAAATCCGTTATTTTTAACCATTTCTTTAAAAAACAAGGCATGTTTTTTCATAATGCGCTTGCCGCTGTTAAGGTCAAGACGGTAAAACCCGTATCTTCTTTTAAATGAATTCAACCACGACCAATTATCTATAAAAGTCCACTGATGCACGCCGAAACAATTTGACCCTGCTGCTATCGCCCTATGCAGCTCTGTTAAATGCTCTTTAAAAAGCTCAGTGCGGAAGCTGTCGTCAATTAAGCCGTCTGGTAAAGGTTCACCCTCAGCCTCTAAATTCATGGCAATTCCTAACTCGGCAATAAACCATTTTATATTACCATAGCTATTTTTAACTTCCATTGCCATATCGTAAATTGCCTTTGGATAAATTTCATCAAAACTGCGATAAGGATTAAACCGCCCATGCGCTGCCTTATGCGATTCATAAAAAGCCTGCGGCATTAATTCTTCACCTTTTGCTACAGGATTTTTACGGGCTTGCACCCTGCGAGGCACATAATAATTAAGCCCAAGAAAATCTATTTTTTGCGTTAAAATAAGTTTTTTTTCTTCTTCGGTATATAAAGGACATAAATCGTTTTCTTTAAGAAAATTAACCAGCTGGGGAGTAAAAAATCCTCCTACAAGCGGATCTAAATAACTTCTATTAAAAAAAGCATCACACCATATTGCCGCTTCTCTATCTTCTTTTGTTGAGACAATAGCGTTTGCACCAACTGTTAAAGGGCTGTTTTCTTGCGGCGGATTGGCATCGTCGCCGGCATAAACTGGCGTTAAATTAAGTATAACCCCAATTTCACCGCCTAGTTTCATATCCTTGTAGGCTTGAACAGCTTTAGCATGAGCCAACAGCATATTAAAAGCCACCTGCACCGCAAGTTTCATATCTTTTTTGTAAGGATAGTGAAATTCGTATAGATAGCTGCCTTCCACGCATACCAATGGTTCATTGAAGGTTGTCCAATATTTAACTTTTTTGCCAAAAAGCTCAAAGGCTTTTTTGGCAAAAAGACAGTATAAATCTACAACCTTTTTACTTTCAAAACCGCCGTATTTTTGATACAGCTCCAAAGGCATATCAAAGTTATACAAATTCAAAACTACCTCAATTCCTTTCTGCTGCAAAGCATCTATATAGTTGTTGTAAAAAGCTACAGCATCTTCATCCGCCTCGCCGGTTTCAAAATTTTTAATTAAACGCGACCATTGAATTGAGGTTCTAAAACTATTCATGCCAATCTTGTGCATAAGCTCTGCATCTTCTTGATATTTTTCGTAAGTTTGGCAAACTTTTGATGAGCTAATTTGATTCCAAAACCTTTCAGGTTCTGTTTCATACCAATAATCCCATACCGATTTATTAGCTTTGTTTTTACTGCCTTCGGTTTGCACTCCGCTGGCGGCTGCACCCCACCAAAAATTATTTGGAAATTTAAGCATTATTTTCTCCTTTTTCTATTACATTGTGCATTTGCATGCTTTCAAGCTCTTTCTTAGTATTCTGCATATCAGCAATTTTTAAAAATGGAAACCAAATAACTGCTACAATACAAAAATTAACCAGCTGCAATATTCCGCCAGCTAAAGAGTTGGTTGCCAGCATACCGCTGATAAAAATAGGAGTAGTCCATGGCACATAAACCCCTGTGCAATACGGCACTAAGCCTATTTTCATTACAAAATAAGAAAACACTACCACAACCATAGGCGCAAAGACCCAAGGAATAAAAAATATGGGATTCATAACTACTGGAAAACCAAATATCACAGGTTCATTCACATTAAAAAGCCCGGCTGGTGCAGCTAAACGCGCTGTTTTTTTAAGCTGCTGGCTTTTCATAAAAAACATGGCTACAAATACTACAGCTAAGGTCATACCGCTGCCGCCCATGCTAACAGTATAGGTTTCCATAAAAGATTTAGAAATAATATTAGGCAAAGGCAGTCCTGCTTGAAAGGCTTGGAGATTTTCCAGCGACAAAGCATTTAATATTGGATCTATAATAGAACCCACAAGAGTTTGCCCGTGCAAACCGAAGAACCAAAGTATTTGAATTACCCCCAGCGCTGTTAAAATTGCCGGCAAACTGCTGCCTAACTGCATTAAAGGTATTTGAATAATTTCGTAAATAAAAGCATGAGCGTTGCCAAAAGGAGTAAGGCTGAAAACAAGCCTAATTATTAAGAAAACTGTTAAGGTGGCTGAGGCAGGAATAAGGGCAGCAAAACTTTTTATTACCATTGGAGGCACGCTTTCCGGCATTTTTATGGTTAAGCCTGACTGAGAAACACGATGATAAATTTCTATACTTAAAAATGCGGATATTATACCCACAAACATGCCCTGCACGCCTAAATAGGATAGGCTAACATAGCCATTTTCAAATGGAGTTAATAAAAAGAAAGCGGCTAGGGCAACAGCTCCGCCAAATAAATCGTTTTTTTGATTATAATAGTTTAACAAATTATAACCAATTCCCATTACCACAAATAAAGTCATAATTACAAATGTGGCATCGGTAGCCGGAGCAAGAGCTGCTTTAAACACAGCAAGAGCAGATTCACTCATGATAGCAGGTAAAAACGGTAAATTCGCCACCACTACAAAAATTGAGCCGAAAATAATTAAAGGCATGGCTAGCATAAAGCCATCGCGCAAGGAATTAAGATAACGATTCTGTCCTAATTTAACAGCAACTGGCAGCATAAATTTTTCTAAAAACTCCATAATTTTATTCATTACTTTTCCCCGCTAATGATATGATTTGTTTGCATCTCTAATTTATCAGTATATTATGCACATATTATACCATAAAAACTTATAAAATGCAACACATATATATCGTAAAGGTGATGACATTATGGTGGCTGCAAAGTAAATTACCAATAAAACTTTTATTTTATTGGTAATTTATATAGATTCAACTAATGTTTAGGTTAACTATACTAAGCAGTTTTGGTTATAGTTTTTGGAGGGTTTCTTAAGTAAGTTTTTACTATCCACGCATAGCCTAGCACCATAGCTAAAGCAAAAATACCCTTAATCCACCATATCAATTGCGGATCTTGGATATTGTTAGCTAAGTTGCTAATACCTATATTTAATAAATCACTAATTTTAGAAACTATCATATGGCAAGTAAGAAATAAAATAATATAAGTTGCCCAATGCTTAATAAGCAAAGGTAAAATGAAACTTATAGGCCAGGTGAAAATCATCCATGACCAAGCAATTCCATTTAATAAAGAACCATCACCAAACGGTGGAAACGGTAATCCCATAGCTCTGCAAACTATATATAGAGCAGTATTAATAGCAATAATAAACACAGCAATTTTGAATAATAAAGCACCTTTGGCATTAACATCCATTAATCTAATATTGCTGAAGAAATCTTCAAAGAAATTTGTTTTATATATATTTGTAGTGTTGTATTGATAAGTAATTGAT
>Ga0123352_10002482_pt1 | contig 25746 bp, 24 predicted proteins | sample TergutLab28metaG_FD_89700 | JGI IMG/M metagenome (GOLD analysis project Ga0123352, IMG submission 89700) | Labiotermes labralis P1 segment gut microbial communities from Petit-Saut dam, French Guiana - Lab288 P1 | ecosystem: Host-associated > Arthropoda: Insects > Digestive system > Gut ...
AGAGCGAAAGGTATGAGAATATCAACAGTTCGTGTGTTGCAGGAGTCAAAAAGAATTGCACAAGAAGATAATATAAAGGATTTCAAGGCCTACCCATCTTGGGTGTTCGGATTTATGAACAGGAACAATTTAAGTGTGCGCTTCTCCACTGGTGTTGTAGAAAGTTAGGCTGCTGTAAATTAAAACTGTGTTAGGAATGGTTTCATTAAAGCATGAGGAGTTGAAGCGGTGTCCGGTGACAGTGATCATGTACATGATGATACATTTTCAGAAATGGAAGCTGAAGAAATACCAAAAGAGATCTTAAACGCAATTGATTCTTTCACTGTAGAGTCCGATGAAGAATTTCTTGGATTTGAATAGTGTTATGTTTAATAAATAATGAGTTATATTTCTGCCTTAGTTTTGTTATTACATTTGATTTACCTCTCATACCTTTCTAATGTGTACCGCGCATGTTCATTTTTACGAATCTAGACATTTTTTGTATAGATAACGTGTGCATTATCTATCGAAAAATACAGTAAAAGGAATTGCTTTCAGCTCTGTGATTATCATAGCTGGACTGAATTTGATAGGTTTTTTTGCTGGAGGAGGCCCCTTTACAGATTTGTTGAAGGCCAGTATCAGTTCTTAGACTGTTGTGCAGACTTTTCAGTCATATTGACAGTAATAATGTGTACTTTACTAAAGGCCATACATGGGCATATTCAGTTATGTCACAAATCATTAACCTTTAGTGACCGCATTAGTATTTAAATTTGAGCACATGGTTTGTACACTGAAAAAGATAAACTTATGAATAAAGCAACATTCTGTGGGGGAGAAAAAAAAACAGAGGTTATGTAGCATGTCTTAAAAGTGCAGTAAATTTTGTTGCCTAAGTATGTAAAATGTGTGAACATACATTGTTTAAATGTTAACAAATCGTTATGAACAGTCTGCAGGTGCTAGAAATTGTGTCCAACCTTGTATTTGAATATTAACTTAACTGGAAACTTTCAGGTGCTTACCTTGAGGTAATTTTATTATAAAAAATGTGAAATGTGTAGTAACAAACTCTTCTTAACAGAAACCATGGGAAAGGGTATGATAGTATGATTATATTTTTCAGTTATGAATTGCATTATGAGTTTTTCAGTTATGAAATGCATTATGAATAGGTATGAAGTATAAAATGGGATATGAACAAATATTTCTTTCTTATTTTCATATAGGTGATGACTTTTTTCTATGTTGACAGCAAAAGTACTTTGACTCTGGTGATTATCAAATGGCCAAACAAAAGTCTGCTGCCAAGACACGCCAAGCTCCAGCTGTCCTGGGATATGCAACTGGTGATGCAATACCAACACCAGAGACTGTGCCCGTCCGCAAGACATCCATTATCCAGCCGACCAAATTTACTTCAAGCTCCACCACATAGATGCAGATTTTTTCCACTGCCATAATGAAAAGGGAACTGTGAATGTTATGTGGCAACATACAAATTAAAGCTTATTTGAAATTAGGATAATAATGTTCTAATGTATAATGTAATGATTTTTAAGTTTTGGAACTTGCTGCTGTTTTGACAGTGCTGTGTTTGAAGGTGGGGAAAGAAGAATTTTAGAATTACCATGGGTGAATTAAGAAGATAATAAAGTGCTACCATAAGGTGTTGCATGATGTGTTTAAAACACACAGAAGCTTCTCAATTGCCTAGCATGCCCATATGTCAGTTTTTCGAGAGCCATGTTATGTTATTATGTCCACCATCCATGGTCCCTGTAGTTACAAACAAGTATGATGAACTGAATTTAAGGTAAGGAATTTTAAGTTTACCCAAGCCCATGTTTGTGGCAAAGTTAGAAAGAGTAAGAAAATTTAAATTATAGTAAATTATGAAGTTCATATTACTTTGATAAACTAATTGTTTCCTGTAGTCACCTTTATTTAATGCAATAAATATTTAAGAGGTTTTCTGTAATGAAGGGTAGTAATATGAATCTCCATTTGTATGTGACAAAATGTCTTTTGTGGCAATATGGGAAGCAAATAAAATATCACTTGTCAGTAAAATGTCATTGTTAACAGCTGCTGCTTGAAATTATGGAAAGAAAATTAGAGAACACCTAACTTGCAACAACATTTCTGTCCTGACTACACTCACTTTTTGGTGTGTTTTTCAGTTTCAGTTTATTCAAACTCTCCATAATTTATAAACAAAAAATACTCAATGGATACTGTATTCATATTGTTCAAGTGACACCAGATGGAATACCCCCATGTTGATTCACACAAACTGGCAGATAGGTGTAATTGTACACACAGCCCAACAGTTTTGTTGAATTTAATTTCTTTTGTTTCTTCTAGAAGAGTACAGTTTAAATTTCAATAAAGTAATGGTTGTAGTGGCATATTGTTATATTTTAATTAAATATATATTCATATATGTCCCTTGTATAATCCAGGTGGTAAGCAGCTGTGTATATGAACAGTATGTTAACAAATGTATGCTGTACCCCTTATTTAATTGTCTCAAAAACTGGTAAATGTAGAGAACAGTGTACTGAATATACAGCATAGTGTGTGTGTTCCATTATTCTCTGCAAGTGTTGTTTGAAACACTTTTCATTTTGTGACTTTTGTTAAGCATTGCGTGCAGAAACACATTAAGCCTCCATGTACAGTGGTCTTTAAAATGTGCAGTCTAAATGAAAATTGAGATAACTTTAAAATTTTAATAGGTATCCCCCCCAATGTCAAATTTTATAAATATCTATCATTTTTTTGTATAGATGGACAGGTGCAAGGAGTTTTAATAGACATTCTGCAGTATTGGAAACACACCTGAAAACGAAACCTGACCATTTCACAGCCTATCCATGCAGTATCTTCTGTTATTTGTCACTGACACTACAGCCTTATTTTCATCTGTAGCCTACTCCATAAAGGTGTTCTGGACTCAAGTCATCACATTTTTTCATGTGCAGAATAACTTCACACAGAAATAAGTTAGGAAAATGTGCTACCATAATCCTGTACATATATTTTCATGTGCATGTTAGTTTTATGTTAAGCAGAATGTTACCCACTTCTGAGCCGGTAACTTAGAATCATTTGTGCATTATTGTGATCATTCATTGTCACTATGGAACAAATTTTTAATCTGAATGCTGCCTCACATTTTCAGAAATCTTTATTCCAATTTATGTATTATTTTGTTAGATGTTTAGCAGATCAAGATCTTCAAATAAATTTTGTACCTTTTTGAAGTCCATGTCATGTCATATTAAGTTTCTGTACAGTACAACATTTTGTAGAAAAGTTAATGTCACTTTGTACAGTGCAGGTACTAGTATGCAGTAATTTTAAGTCGCATTAACAGTTATATTTTGGGCCCAACACCAAATTCCATTTAAATCCATTGATTACATGTATGATTACTTGTTTTCTAGGCTCTATCAATCTTATTCAAAAACAGAGCACTGTTTCAGGAACTACAGCAGTGAATGGCAGTGCAGCTCACTGAAACAACAGTTGTCTGAGACAGCAGCACTGCCCAACTGCTTATGGAAGAAAACCCTATGACATGGGACCCTAAGGGTATTTTCCACAAGCAGGTTTTAGCTGTTTCCACAAGTGATGTTACTGTTCACTGCTCCCCCCCCGTCAGTGACTCTCCTGAACATACTGCTGCCTAACTGCAGCATTCCCCCACCCTTGGCTGTCTTATCCCACATCTCTACTTGCTCTGATCGAGATGTCACTGATTTTTTTTTTTTTATCATTGACTCTTCATCCCACACCATTTCCACAGACATAACAAAAACACAAGGATAACAGGTCTAAAAATAGTGAAAATTTTGAAGTACACTCTGCATTGTACAGTACCTAGGTAGCTGATGTGTGAGGCATGCATGGGGATGCAGCCTTTTCTGTATCATGCAAATGAAACTGCAAATAAGCAAGGAACCTGCAATGTGAACCAGGAAGGTGGTCACAATGTTTCTGTGAATAAATGCAAAACTAACTTTTGAGTTCATAAAAGCCCAGTACTGGACCATATCCAGTGCAAGGTCAGTTTGTTTAGACATTTGCACATTCCTTCTCTGTAAAATGCAAATGTTATCCTTCTATGCCTGTTTTCCAGGTCATCCCTTCCCTAGAGGTTTCCTGAGCAAAGTACTGTTAATTTATGTATACTTGCTACATGTCCCATCTTAACATTAAATGAAAGTACACATTACAAAGTGGGCTGGGTAGCTCAGTCGGTATAGCGACTGACTATGGGTTCGACGTTCCGGGATCGAATCCCAGTGGGGATGAGATTTTCCGCCCGTCCAAACCAGCCCTGGGGCCCACCAGCCTCCTGTAAAATGGGTACCGGGTCTTTCCGGGGGGGGTAAAGTGTGGCCGGGGCGTGTTGCTGACCACTCACCCCCATACTAGTGCCGCGGTCATGGAAGAGTAGAGCTATACCTCTATCCACCCTCTGGGCCACACTGGGGCTGTAACGGGATCACTTTACCTCTTTTACACATTACAAAGGGGACTGTGCTACAAATCGGAAGGTTGCTGGTTCGATTCCAAATGGTGTCATTGGAATTTTTCATTGACCTAGTCCTTCCGATCGCACAACGGCCTTGGGGTCAACTCAGCCTCTAACAGAAATAAGTACCAGGATTATTTCCTGGGGGTAAAGGCGGCTGGTGTGTAAGGCTGAGGACTGGGCCACTGTCCTCTAATCCGGGAACCTGAACTTCCTGGAATCCTCTACGCACCTCGGGCCTGTAATGGGACTGATTTACCTTTTTACACATTACAACACCCCTCATCATGTAATTTTTTCTCACACTCTTTCCCAGTTTCATAAAAACCATGTACAGATTTTATCAGGACATTGGTGAGACAGAGAGCTGAAAAATTATGTTTAATGTAATCTAAGTACTTGAAAAATATAGTCTTCTTTATTGGTTAAATATACATCTTCCTGTTACAAATTGCACTTTATTAAGTTAGTTTTATTATTCATTGTACATTCACAGTTGTTCCAATGACAGCACTTATTCCTGCTGTCAGCACATTTTTATAACCTTACCTCCCCTTTTTTATTTTGTGCATATGCAGACACATAATTCCACTTCTTAAATATATTCTGTGTTACATACCATAATGTAAAGGTTATTTAAAATAAAGGTACACTTCAGCCCTTTTCAAGGCCATTACACAACTTGCACTGGCTATGATTATGGTGTGTTTGTGTGCGCATGGGATAACAGATTCTTGTATGTAATTCAAGCGAACAGCAAAACACAGACACTTTGTGTCTTCCTTTGGCTATATTAAGCACTATGAAATTTACATTTTCTCAGTTTTGTGCAGTTCTGATGCCATGCAAGATTTAGCTGTGCTTCACTGAGTGAGTCAACTTCACTCTTGCATTTTATGCTATACCACATTTCAAGAAATCTGGATATGCACAAGCTGATGTCTATTTATTAATCTGAAGTTGAACAGAAGACTTCAGCATATTCCTACATCTGTTGCAGGAAGACAGTCAGTAAAATGGTGTAAAAATCCAGCATGTCAATGCTGATTCAAAAATAAACCCAATGTCAACAGGACTAATGCACACATACCTGAGAAGTGAGAACTTTTAAATTGAATCGGTGTACAGGATTAATAACACAATGATATAATGATACAAATAACATCAAATGTAAAGGAATATAAATATTGCTGAAGAAGTTGCAAATACAGAGAAAGGTTTCCAGAGTTGTTACTTTAATGATTTATACTTAACAACAAACAGTATTGAAACAGGTAAAATCTCACTCCATACTGTCACCATATCTAAATATTGGGATGTAACTAAAAAACATACTGTCACCATATCTAAATATTAGGATGTAACTGAAAAATTATGTTCCAAATAGCTCACATGAAAGGTGTGGTATAAAACAGCATCACATGCAATTAATGGTGAACTTAGTTAAGAGTTGCAGGCAAAAACTGGCACAAAAATGTGATGCACATTCTAAAATAGTAACTGCCACAGAACATTTTCAAGTGTGGAAAGAACTACGTCGTTTTACAATACACAGTCAAGGAGAACATGGACAGTTAAATGAAATGGACTTTACTTTTCATAACAATAAAGTAACATTATCAGTGAGGCTGTGTGCCTTTAAATCCAAGGTGAATTTGTGATTTCAATTTATAGAGAGTTTTTAAGGACTTTCAATAATACCTGCCATTCCTCCTATTTTGAGAAAACAGGAAGTGCAACTGAAAACCAAATCCAGGCGCAGAGCAAGCAGTGGCCTTACGTTTCCTTCAACTCTCAGCCTGACATCTGGTGAAGAAATTATTAAATACTATATGAAGTTCTTGTCTGGGAACTGCTGATACCACACAAAAAGTTTAATGCCATTTTTGTTACACACTGCCAGTACTATCATCACATGTAGGGTTACACTGAATCATCTTTAGTCTTAAAATCACACCTTCCAGTTTAATCTTGTGTGTATAACATACATGCAAAGCAAAGTGTAACATACATTGGTTTTCTTTGTGAGCATACAGTACAGTTTAATACAGAGGACTTTGTGAAAATACAAATTGAAAGAAATCTTACAAAAAGTGTCATAGGAAATTGACAATGCAGTCTCCCAGTGCTTCATTTCCTTCAAAATCATGCATGTCTGACAGCTGTAGGAGATAATTACCACCAACTACTCTAACATGCAGTAAGTTTATTATACATATCACATACAAAAATGTAAGGCCATTAAGCTTGCTGTGAATCCAGGTTCGGTTTTCAAATGAACTACCCGCAGTATGTAGCATTTTAGTCCAATGCAAACGTACACTCTCACACACTCAGTACAGAAAGTCAAAGCATTTGGAATTACGAGTTTTCACTTAGTGAGGAGCACAGCTAAATAGAAACTCTTATGCAAAAGAGACTGAATTATTTAATTTGGTGTTTAAAACTGCATGAGTACGTCCACTTTGTTCATGTGGAAGACTGTGCAACAACAACACAGATCATTCTGTTCTAGTCCACATGCCCACTATTGCACGATGATCAGTGTAGGAAGCTAACACCAGGAAATGTGATGTGAAAGGGCAATTTCAACTGTTTCCTTTCAAATCATCCAGAGAATTTACTAGTTATTGCACACTCTGCTCACAATTTATGCTCGAATATATCATGTAATAATGCAGTAATGTCCACTGGTAACAAAAGAAACAGTTTTTACATGAAGTTAGAATTTAGAAATTCTAAAAGCAAATCAAGGTATTTTGCTTTTAGCCTGTATTGCCTGTCACTTTCACTTCCCTTGTTATGGGACAAAAATCCCTCCCAGGTGGTTTACAAGAAATCACCTCTGCAGCTGGGGTGAACAGTCTGAAGAATCTAGCCCCCAGATAATTTATCACTTTGGTGCCACAACAAGAGTGGAACTAAATACTTTTGTTACAGGACCATCTGTGTGATGTACAGAAGTCAGTATAATGATTAGCCTATGGCTTGGAGGACAGATGAATTGTGGTTGATCCCTGGCAGAGGAAACAGATTTCCCTCTTCTCCAAAGCAAATCTGGGTCTGGTACATAACCAGTCCCCTGTTCATTCTATACTGGTAGCTCTTCCTGCAGCAGCAAGTGACCAGGCACAAAGCTGCCCACTCTTTTGCATGAACTGCCAAAGTTTAGAATGCATGGAACATTATACCTCCAATCCTCTGTAAACCTTCATGGCCAGCAAACTGAACAACTTTACCTGTACTTCTTCAATGATGTACAGTAACTGTTGACATTACCACTTGAAAAGCTTTACTCCAGAGGTGGACAACATTATTTCCATTGACCATAAAACAGCACAAAAATATTGGTCACGTAACAAAAGCTATTTGCATCCCTGACCATTTTAATGTAACAAAGAAAAAAAAAGACTGCAATCTCCATCAGCACCACTATGAGAAACTCAAATTCCACACAAATAACCAAAACAGTATATTCAATTAGTGACCTGAAACTAGATTTAGCTACACATCAAAACTACTTTCCATATTTTTTTCCCCTTTCTTTTTTTTCGCATTTGTACTGTGCATCCTGCTATTATCAAAGTTTTTTATTACCAACTGATGCACAAGAGAATTGTTTTCAAAGGAGTATTAAAATTTACATTGAAATTAAAATAGCTCCAACATGTTTTGGTGTGATCACCATCATCAGGGAGCGTACTACGTGAGCTTGCTAGAGTTATGATGTTCAAGCTATTGGTTAATATATATCATTGTGGTTAATCTGGTTGTGTGGCTGCATATGTTATCAGGTCTGCAATGAAAAACATCGCGTCATGTACCGCAATAATAAGGATTTTGAAAATAAAATAACATATAATAAATAGTATCAAAATTAATTGGACTCACCCTTGCTGATGTATGTCTGCTGCACTGTTCAAAACCTGACTGAGCTAAGTGGCGCGCAGTTGGCCTCGTGATGTGTTTGCCAACTCGTACAGGGGATTTATGTCATTGACCTACTGTTCTTCGATCAATATGTTACGTTGGTGAAAGGCTTGCATATAGAGAGCTTCCCAACAATTCACTCATTTTCCCTTACTGCATGGTTTCAATGATTCCAGTGTTTCCTCTGCAGTGCCACATTTATGTCTATTGTTCAGTATGTGTTATGCATATGGTGAAATCAGGTTATTGGTTCTTATGTATCGCATGTGTTCTTTGTGTCTTGTTGCTATTGATCTACCGGACTGTCCTACATATGAATGGTTACAAGTGTCACATTTGAGCTTGTATATACCACTGGAATTTGTACCGGTCTTGGCTACGTGCCACAAATACTATACATCAACAACTCACTGACAAAATAGCCAAGACCGGTGCACGCCTTTCACCAACATAACATACTGATCGAAGAACAGCAGGTCAATGACATAAATCCCCTGTACGAGTTGGCAAACACATCATGAAGCCAAATGTGCATCCCTAAGCTCAGGTTCTGAACAGTACAGCAGACATACACCAGCAAGGGTGAGTCCAATTAATTTTGATACTATTTATTATATGTTATTTTATTTTCAAAATCCTTATTATTGCGGTACTTGACACAATGTTTTGCATTGCAGACCTGCTAACATATGCAGCCACACAACCAGATTAACCACAATGATGTACGTGTATATTAACCAACTGTTTGAAAATTGTAAATTCAGCAAGCTCACATGGTATGTTCACTGATGGTGATCACACCGAAACATTTTGTAGCTACTTTAATTTTAATGTAAGTTTTAATACTCCTTTGAAAACAATTCTCTTGTGCATAAGTTGGTAATAAAAAAACCATCACTTCAATGCTGTGGTTGGAATTCTGTCACAATTTGCATGTCATCATTCAATTAAGCAAAATGCAAACAAGCAAATTAATATCAGTCTTATACCTCAGAGAGCAGCAGTATGAAATACTCTGCAAGTTAATGACAATCACACAGAAAGTAGTATAGAATTTATAGTCTACTTTGCTGTACAATGCAGTCTTCATTTTTTATACATAATATGTAACAACGAGCATTTTGGTCCCTCTGAAATCTTCTAATCTATTTCCTGTCTACCAAGCCTTAGACACGACATCGAAACCAAAAAAATGCACATCTAAATGTTTGAAGTTTATTACACACACTGCACAGCCCCTACATGTTACAGCCATATGAATGGCTGAATCATGTATGTGTATAATACATTTTCATATTTTTATGTGCATTTGTTGGTTTTGGTACCATATCTAACTGCTCAATGCACAGTTATGGATCATTTAAAATACGAAGGCTTGTCCTTAGATAATGCAGCCAAATGTCTGTATTACACTTCACAATGGTATTTGGAAGAACTGTTGTACGTGAAGTACATGAGACAACCAATTTAGCATTTTTCACTGTATGAACTTTGTCCATCATCCCGTGTTTCAAATACAGTTAACTGAACATAATGTTTGAGAGACAGGCTTACCTCCATCTTCACATAAAGAAGGTGTGGGGGGAAGCATCTACATGATTTGGCCCATTAAAGCATTACTCTGAACTTTGGCCCAGAAGTTGTGTTCCATTATTGGTATTTTTAAATACACTGGACAACACAGTCTAAACATCAGTAACGTTAAATGTGACACTGCATCATCTGGACTCTGCAGAACTTAAGGAAGAAAATATATACCACCACTGAGACCTCATTTGTTGGAGACAGCACCTAATTTTGGAATGATCCCAGTACAAACATAGAAATGAAGAAGGCAGTTGTTTAGGTCACTAGGAGTCCTGATGTTTATATGATGGCCAAACAGAATGCAGGTCCTGCTATTATCATTATGTTTCTTGGTAGAACCTTTCAATGATGTCTGCATATTTCTTTTCCACAACATTGCGCTTCAGTTTCATTGTTGGCCCTGTTGGTTTGATCACAGTAATGAACAAAATATCAGATAGGAATTATGAAGCCTTTTGTAAAGTATATATAATATATGAATACAATACCAGATGACAGTTTTCTCTGACAAAAGAATAATTCAGTTAATTTTATACATAAACTGTGCAGACATTATTAGTCCACCACCTTCCTCCTCTTCCTCTCCTTCTTTGTCTTTTCTTCTCCTGCAGCACTTCAGCCCATTTTAGACCATGGCCTCCCCACTGGAGGTTTTAAGACAACTGAGTGTTTGAGAGCTGAAGACGTCAGCCCAATGCCAAACCCTACCATGGAGGGCTGGGGCACCTAACTCAAAACCAGTACAACACGGGTGGCCCTACCAGCAGCTTGTTAGTCCATTATCTGCCAGTATACTACTGTTGCTCAAAATGAAAATTTGTAACATACAAGTTGTACATATTACATCATATGCTTCTATGGTTAAGTAATATCCAGTGTTGCAGCTACAGGTTAACTGGCACTAGCATAAAGACCAAAATGACGTAATTCTTAAACACATAATAGTACCATGTCATTAATGCAAGAAAATTAGGAAAAGAGGCTAATGCTGATTTTCCTCGTCACATGTACAGAACTGAATCCAATTATTAAACTTAATGAATGACGTAACAAGAAGGGAAATGCCCTGCTAATACAGTGCACATCCATGCAACAAACACGGTGTTGAATTATCATCTGAATTTGCCAAAAAGAGTGTACCAGATCCTAACATAAACAACTTACCTATCTCACCAGTCGGGATCGAGAAGTCATGTGAAAGTATCTGAAATTTCTGTACACGCTGTGCATTGGATATTGCCTTGGCATTTGCTTCGTCAATACCTTTCTGTATGGCAGCCATGACCTGGAATTAAAATTATTTATGACATATCTCGGTTAATTTCATAACAGTGAACTCTGTATATTAAGCTTCCAGTAAGTTACTCTTTTTCGTGATAATGTCTGCCCATTGGTTGGTTGGTCTGTTGTCACTTTCCATAAAAACAAAATGAAAGTATCACTCACAATAGCACAACCAGAGGTCAGCAACAATGGAACTTGAATATAAGTTTTGGTTCGTATTATCATGTTGACTACTCCCACAAAATATTGTACCTATAGATTACATGATACAAAACTGGTTATTCTATCAAGCCTTCAAGGCTGTTTTGAATATTTTAAATGAAAATGTGCACATACAGGAGCAAATTAAAATGAACATTCAAACATTAGTAAACAGAACAGCAGGTTCAACACTTATTACAATAATTATTCCATCAAACCATACCATAGTGTATACTAGTGGATTAATGGAAGTTTTTTTTAAAAATTTTTTCATTTAATTTTCAATGGGTAGCCCATTAGTTTTTTTACTCTCCATCCCAAAGCAGGCAAGTGAAATTACCATGGTGTTTGGATATGTGTGTGATTTCTTTCAACTTGTGAATTAACTAACGAATACTTGTGACATCTGTATGGACATCATGCCATTGGATGCTACCTCACACATATCATTTTCTTACAATCAGTAACAACATGGTATACCACAAATTTTTTAGTGGAAGCAACAATAGATCCACTAAATTTTTGGGCACAAAATGATGTATGGTAATAGACTTCAGCAGCTGCATGTGATCTGTATTTAGCATTCTATGAACCATAGGAACTAGGCATCTGAATCTTATATGAGGTTCCCTCAGTAGTGATGATAAAGATTAATTGCTTCTAGGCTGTGATATGACATGAACTGGTATTCAGAATGTATGAGAAACAAATGAGTAACAGTTACAGGTTTGCTAGAGGTAGCAGTCCAGCGCAGTCTAAAAGTGCAGCATTTCATCAGGAAAGGGACACATCACAATAGCCTGACACATAGCTTGGTCACATAATATGAGACATTAATTAAAATGAAAACACCCCAATACTGAAAACATGAAACGGTTAACATGGAAAGTGGCTATGAAATCTAAAACGCATATTAAGAATTGCCCATACCTTCATATCATCACAGGTTTTATAATACTACATACAATTTAGTTATTAAACAATGTTTATCTTTCATATTTTAAGAAATATTTACGGGCTCAGCTATTGGATTGGATCAACAAAGGCTTAAAGCACTGTCATTTTTAATTCTGCTTCATCTCAGTTTTGGTTAACCGGCAGACTACCTGGGCAGGGCCTAAAGAGTATATATATATATATATATATATTAGTGTAACTTTCTGTGGCTGGCTAAAAGGCCAACCAGGGAGAAATTGGTGGAACCTGATAGTTCACCCTGGCATTCCTTCTAGACTTTTGGACTCTTTGAAGATGCAGGCACCATGTTCTTTCAAAATAATGAGGACTACTCGATGACAGAGCATCATATCCATAAAAAATTACATCCTTATTTAAGATTCATTGAGAGACACTGACAGTAGCTCAGACTGTTCACCATCACATGGTAGGATCAAAGAATAAATCGCAGAGCATGTGGGAAGAAGCAGGCACACCCTGATCTCATGTAGCATCCCAGCATTTTCTTCAAGGGGCAGGAAAACAATGAAACACACAAGACAGCTAGTCTCCAGGCTAAGATCTGAACATGATCTCAATAAATATAAAGCGTGATTGGTACCCACTCAACCATGGCATTCATGCTTTTGTGAGTCATACCAGAATAAAAAATATAAAAACAGACATACAGGAAGAGAAAAAGAGACTTCACTGGAAATAAAAAGGAAGACAGAATTCTTCTGTAGTATCTCCTCTCTCATTAATTTTCTGACATTCAAGTTTTTTTACATGTTATATTTCATAAATTTCTGTAGGTATGTTGTAACATTCTGGGGTACCTGTTTGTTTGGTCCAGTCAGAACATCTTTCACAGTATTAGCTTCACAACCATGCCTTCTGCACCAATGTTTTGTGACTGGTGCTAATTCTTCAAGTGGCTCACCAGTGTCCAAGTTCATTTCAGTCTGTTCAAAAAGAAAGTGAGATAAAATTACTTACAAGCACCATGCAAAGCATGCCATTACTGAAGTGAGTTTGTGTAGCAGGTTAAGATCACAAACTATTTCTACCTACACTTCATAATTTTGCTGCAGCTGTTTACAAAACATTATTCTGTTCCACGTGGTATTTTAATACTATATCTTAGCGGCTGTAACCACTGCAGTATTTTATCAAATATTTTCATCCTTACGTTAAACTCCTTGTTAAAACCTGCAGTTATTAAGTAATTCACATGACTTTTTTTCCAAATAAAGTTATGATCTATTCAGCCGAGCCATACCGGTTGGGTTTGACTCAAGGCCATCTCCAGGCAGAAACCTGGTCACTTGAACTTTCAGCTCCAACCTTTGGTTACCTTGCAGCGATTGGCTGCCGTGAGGGGGCTGAGGAGCTGAGGGGGGTGTGTTGCGTGAGCTTTGCTCAGGGCTTGTGTGGCTTGAGAACTTTCTCTCATGATCCAGCTCTCGTGGAAGGAAGATTGACTGGCGAGGAGCGATCTGCCTGACCCGGCGGTCTACTGCATGCGGCGCAACGTTTTGGCATGACTGCAGACTTCGTGATTTGGTCCTGGTTCCTCACTTTTCCAAACTGAAGTTTTGGCTGTGGAGCGGGCCATGCCTGGCGTCGTGCCAGTGGCCAGGGTGCTCGGTAGAGGTAATGGCTTTGTGCCATGTATTTCCATGTCAGTTTATGACATGAATAATGTAAACATGCTTCTAGTGTTATGTACAGGTCTCAAGAGAAACCCTGTGTAAATAAGTATAGTAGAGAATAAGTTTGTATCACTCCCACGTTTATTACCGTTTTGTACGTAACTCTGTGACCTCTGTTCAGTGGTATGAGTTGCCGCTCGCGTTTAGCTATCGCTGCGGGGCCGAAGTTTGCCGCACGCTAGTCTGACTGGGCAGACTAGGCTAGTGTGGGCCTATTATGAAGCACAATTGAGTTTCACGAGAGCAAAACATTTTCAGTGAGCGGTTTTGTTGGTTCCGTATATTTCCTTTCTGGGTTACTCATTTCATGTCCATGCATTTTCTAAGGTTGTCTATGTTAAAGTGTCAGCCTGATACTGTTTGCTTGTCAGTGTTTCTAGTCATGATTAATTTACGTATGTATGTCAGGCTACATTCTGTATGTGCAGCAGTGCTATGTTGAAGTGTAAGTCTGATATTGTTTGCTTGCTAGTGTTTCGAGTCTTGTTTAATTTACATATGTATGTCAGGCCACATGCTGTATGTGTAACAGCGAGCCCAGCGCTGCTGGCTATAGTGATCCCTTTGTTTACTACCTTTTGTATGTACTATCTACCTAGTGCTTATAATATATTGTTTACTTGCTTTATATCCCTGTGCTGGGTACATGCGTTTCATGAGACCCTGTTGCTTACTCTATCCCGCAAGAAATCCTTGCCGCGGAGCTCAGTCGTCCAACAGCCAGCGAAGATAAACAGGGTGCCGAGCCCCCCCACCATCTGTGCCACCTAGTGGGGCTCACCACCAAGTCATATTTATATTTCTTATAATTTTATAAGCTTTTGTAAAGGATGAAAGGGCAAGTAAATATCTTGAAACATTGGAAGCATGTGAAATTTCTGTTGCAGGAAGACAGTAATGGCACTGTGCATAACTGGATTATCTGAATGTTTACGAGCTTTGTCACAACATCTCAGAGAATTCTGCACCTGAACTTCAGTAATAAGGTTCAGTTCAGTCACTCAGACTGGTAGATTCATTCCTTACAACCCACCAATCCACAAGAAACAAAACTTCTGCTGATGCAATCTTTGCTCATTAATAGACTAGCAACTGCTATGCATTAAAAGTACCTTTAATGTGAGAAGAATCGAGAGAAATTTCCTTTTGTCTCCAATGACCACTGCGTTGCTGATGCATGGTAACTGAGACTTCACTTCATCTTCAATTAAGACAGGGGCAATGTTCTCACCACCTGCTGTGATAATCAGTTCCTACAAAAATAGATAGGAGTTGTACATGTGCAACACTAGAAATCTGCAGATACTAGATTAGCATTCTTCATTTCTTAAAAAGATTGATGGCAGAAGTGACTTATGGCAGCATTAAAGCTTAACATAACAAACAACCCAGTACAAATTTTGGCCCAGAAATTTCATATCCTGCTTTTTTTCCTGGCTTTCCTCAGTACCTTCGAGGAGATGTTTGAATAGTACCTCAAATTAGGCTCTGACCACTTCCTTCCACATACTTTCCAATTATGTATTCCCCACTCACCCCATTATTTGACTCTAATGGTCTGAGCTAATGGCAAAACCTTAAAAAAAATTTAAAAGTTTTGATTAACAAAAGCAGAAAACACATTCAATAACACTTCTTCCCTGGAGGTGGATGCAGTTAATTTCGTCTAATTGTCAGTAAATTTCTACCAGAATACACGGCATCACATCCCAAAAGACAGTGTTGTTCACACTCACTGCCATGAATCCAAATCCCTCATGTTTACAGTACCTTGATCCTGCCAGTGATATACAGAAAATCTTCCTCATCAATTACTCCAAGATCTCCTGAGTGAAGCCATCCTTCCTCATCCACAGCTTCAGAAGTCTTCTCTGGATCGTCCAGGTAGCCCATGAAAATATGCCGCCCATTAAAACATGCCTAAATGAAGAAAATTAAGAAATACATTACACCAGTAGGAATCATGTGGGACATTTCTGGTAAACAATTTCATTTTTATTAGAATAAACCTGCTTCAGACTTTGCAAAAGTTACTTACCCACCATTTCATGAAACTATGAATAATGCAGCTGTGGTACTTGGGGAGCATTCTGCACTGACAATCTGTATTAAACACAGCATTCTCTACTAGTGTGGGAAAAATTCAACAGGATACTGTAGAAACTCAGTCTAATTTGGGCAAGCAACACTGCCACACCATTATACCATACCAATATGTACTAATACATAAATACAGATTACATATTTCTGCTGCTCACTAATAATAACATCAAGAAGTCTGAACAGACATGCTTTATATGCAGAATTGCAGATATATAAAAATCTACAAACGGTTTTAAACCACAAACATGGGAACTTAAGAAAATAATAGTAGAATACTCAAATGCAAGTGGCAGAATACTAATGTAACCATAAAACAAGAACTGCCCTAAAGAACAATCTGTGATCAAAGCATTTCTGTATATTGTGACTGCCACAGAGACAACTGCACCATTCAGGTATTTCCTTCCTTCCTTCCTTCCTCTTGGTGCTACAGACCTGGGTGAGCCTTGGCCTCCTCAACAATCAGTCTTCATTTCTCTCTGTCTTTCATATTCTCCATCCACTGCTTTATCTTCATTACTTTCAGGTCTGCTACCACATCATCCACTCATCTCAAACAAGGTCTTCCTTTTCTTCTTCCTACAAACAGTCTTCCTTCCATCATCGTTCTTGGCATCGCTCCCACTTCTATTCTCTTTACATGTTCCAGCCATCTTATTCTTTGAGCTTTAATAAACTTCACAACGTTCAATTCTTCATTATTTCTAATTCTCGAAATATCTCCCTCTTGAATTGGCCCATAGATCTTCTGCAGTATTTTCCTTTAAAAAATCCTTAACAAATTCTCATCAGATTTTGTAAGGGTCCAGGTTTGAGATCCATATGTTACTACTGGTTTCATCAGCATTTTATATATTTGCATTTTAGCAGCTCTCTTTATAATCTTGCTTTTTAGCATATGATGGTTAGCTGCATATGCTCTGTTCCCTACTTGTATTCCGTCTTTTACACATTCACTAATCCTTCCTTCTTTATGTATTACATTGCCAAGATATTTGAAGCTGGACACTCTTTCAAATACTTTGTCTCTTACTTTCCAATTCTGAGTTTGTCGTCCAATCTGAGTTGCAGACACAATCATATATTTAGTCTTTTTCTCATTCACTATTAGTCCCATTTGTTGGGTTTTCTCCTCTATTTCTCTATATACTTGTCTTAACACAGTTTCTGATCTAGTAACTATCACTACATCATCAGCATATGCATAGATTTGGCTTGACTTTGTATAGATTGTGCCTCTCTGGTCTATTTCCTGTGCAGCATTGTGTAGTGCTAGTATAAAGACAGTTGCTGACAGACCATCACCTTGTTTAACTACTATATTGAATTCGAAGGGAGCACTTGACTGTCAATTTTCACTCTTGCTTTGGTTTGACATACAGTCATCCTTATAAGCCTGATTAGCTTCTGTGGTATTCCCATTTTGTCCATTGCTCCAAACAATCTTTCCCTATTTATACTATCAAAGGCCTGCTTAAAATCAATAAAAAGCATACGTAAGTCTAACCCATATTCTTTATGCTTCTCTATCACCTGCCTAAGTATGAAAATTTGGTCGAGTGTGCTTATATTTCGATGGAATCCACATTGGTACTCCCGTTATCTTTTGTGATGATTTTCAGTCTTTCATTTAGGATTCTTGAGAATATCTTATATGTGTTGTTTGAGAGTGTAATGCCCCTGTAGTTGATACATTCTAGTTTGTCCCCTTTCTTATATATTGGGCATATTATTCCTGTATTCTATTCCTGGGGCATACTTTCTGTTGTCCATAGTAATTTGGTTAATTCGTGGACTGCATCCATTACTCCTTCTCGTCCATATTTCATTAATTCCACAACAATTGTATCTTCCCCTGGAGCCCTGTTATTTCTCATCCTTTGTATGGCATGTCTGATCTCTTGACATTAGGTTCTTTACATATTTCCTGTGGCTGTTCTAATCCATGATATGGCTTTGCTATGAGGTTCCTTCTATAGTCCTCTTTATCCCCTTTATCCTCTTTTTCTTCAATCAGCATTTCTGTAAAATATTCTATCCATCTTTCCAGTATCTTCCCTTCTTCTCCAATCATTCTCCCATCCCTCCCTTTACACCCACTCATTCTTGGTTGGAAACCTCTCTCCATAATGTTCACTGATTTGTAAAACTTATGCCTTTTGTTTTGTTGATTTAACTGATTAATTTCCTCTAGATGTTTCCTCATATTCTCTCTCTTCTTTCTTTTACAAATTCTGTTAGTCTCCCTTATCCTTTCTTGATAATTAGATCTTGTCTCTTTTTGTAACATCTTCTGTCTAGCTTTATTCTTCTCTCTATTCAGGTATTTACACTCTCAAAAAAAGCCTAATCAAAATAACAATACAACCAACCTGCTTTTACACGAGCTACCAAGTTAAAAACTACATTCTGGATTTTAACTTAAAACATTTCCCTTATTGTGTCAGTTTCAAAAAGGTGTATAATTACAAAGTTTAATCACATATAATCTTGTGGGATGCCATAGGATTGTTCAGAGAGACAACCGCAGTATCACACACATATACAACAATATTTATTAATGTCACGATTTTGTCGTACAGTATGGCGACGACTTAATGGTCATGATATAGTTGTGGTCTGCAGCAGGGCATGTAGTGTGAAGAACCTGCCGGATGGGAAGCCGACTGGTCCGCTCGGTCAGCGGCCTTATGGCGCGAGGTCATGGAGGAGTGTCCGGTCAGCCGCGGGTGATGGTGTACCGTTGAGTGCATGGCTGGGCTTGTGAGATGAGGGTCATGGTAAACCTCGGCAGCTAGTGGCCAGTGCAGTTGTTGGCCGTCGGCTGCTTGCTGTATGCCGGGATGAGCGGTGGTGTGCCCGGTTTACGAGGCATCATGGCCGGGCAGTCGGGTCTCCTGTCTTGACGTGTCTTGCAAAGCTTCCTTCTCGATGTGTTGTGGACAGTTACGCCTTTCCAAATGAACTGCTTTTCGCCGGTCAGATGGCTTCTTTTATACAGGTCACTGCTGGTCAGCCTGCTCTGCCATTGGCTGGTTGGCAGAGCTTTGTTTGTGGAAGTAGACAGAGAAGGGGGGGATTGAGAGAGTGGTTTGCTATGGTGGTTACGTTGCTGTTGACTAGGTCGGAGTGTTGATTGGTGTACGGACAGAAGAAGGAGAGCTGCAATGTGGGTGTCCCCACAATCTGGTTTTAACCTTAAATACTTCTATCATTAATAATTTTGGCATATGCATTAATGATAAATTTTCTTGCATGCTTGGAAGATGACAGGATAGCATTTAAATGTGTAGCATATGCACGTTTTATCACTGCATTATCAATAAATCGTTATTTTTAAGCTGAAACATACAGCACCGATTAAACAAGTACAACTTGACATAGAAATATTTAGTTCTTAAAATTACACACTTCTGCATGGTGCTGTGCTCATCAGTTCTGTGTTCAAATATAACAGTAGCAAGTTATGATTCAAGACTTTTGGGATGTAAATTGTCATTGAGTCAGCAAGTCCCAATGTTTCAAAGGACCAGAGTGCCTTTGTCTTCAGGGCCCAGCAGTGCTAAAGGCACCAAAACCCTTCAAAACATCACAAACTACTCACCCAATGACACAGTGTCACAACTCAGAAGACTAGAATCTTCAGAAACACCACTGTGAGTACCTAAAATCTTAACACAGCAGCAACATAGTCTGTGATGCAGGCATCCAATAGTGCCCTCCATGAAACTCTTTACAGTTCATGTCTATACAGCTGTGCATCTAGACATTTTTCTCTATAACCTTGAGAGCATGTGCTGTACCACACGTCTCAGGTCACTCTTCTGTAGGCGAAATTCTTTTCACTGATACAAATACTGACAGAATGCCAGCTCAAAACTACAAACCACAGACACAGAACAAGGGGTCAAAATAGCGTGCATTCATATCTGTGTGTACATGCATTCCAGTTTTCACAGAGGAACAGAATGTCCTATGAACTGCAAATTTAGACATGAAGTACTTTAGGAACATGCTAACACAGATAAGAGTGAATGAAAATACAATTTATTCATTGCTTCACTCACTGCAGCATCAGAATTACCAAATCACATATCTAACACCAAGCTTTAGTAAACATACAGTGCACATTTACATTCCTGATAATGTATCCTCTTTCCCCAAGTTCACAATCTGCTTTTGCTAAGGATCATTCTCCAAATATATGCATTCATAGTTGTCACTAAAACTCCTCAGACCATTACTCAAAACACATTCATTTAGTACAGAACTGTCTTTTGAATTTAATTCACCTCCAGAATTTGAGGGGCCTGTAGAATACAATTTAGAAGCAACCAATGTAAGAGACAAAGGGAGGGAGGAAGGGAAGGAAGGGAGGTAGGGAAGGAAGGAGGGAAGGGACAAAGGGAGGGGGAGGGAGGAAATGGGGAGGGAGGAAGGAAAGAAAAAAGGAATAGTGTGGGGAAAAAGAGGGGAGGAAGATGGTAAGGAAGAAAGCAAAAAAAGACATGCATTATTGCTTGTGGAAAGTGGAAATTTTTAAATTGGTACCTATGAACATCCATGACAGTCATTATGCTACCGACTATTGTGACTGAACATTAGCATTCCTACTTTGTAATCAGAAGATAACAGTTGCATTTATCAAACCCAAAGACAAGCATTTTTACTAAGTTTTTTCATGTTTTTCCTCATTCTGTCCACGCAAGTGCTGAGATAATATGTTACAAAAATGGTTACTGCCTTCCAAAACCTTCCTAATACATCATTCATAATGATCTTGCCCTTTGACAAACACATCTGGAACTGAAAAAGTATCATGAATAGTAATTTGGTAGTTTCTTTAATGCCACTATGTCAGCAGCGTTAACAGGAATTGTTAAAAAAAAAAAAACCTACATTAACTTTACAAAACACACAACATTAGTGGAAAACTGTGTCTCACCTCTCCCTGTTGATCCTCATCAGGATTTATAATCTTTGAGTGAACACCTTCCCTCTTCCTCCCTACAGCCTCTAGCCTAAAGTCTGTTTCACGACTGATAACATGTCCACCTGTAGTTTCTGTCATCCCGAATGCCTGAAACATTTTTTTAACCAATCATCAATAAGAAAACAGAATGCATCCAGACTGTTGCATTAAGAATGTTAATTTCAACTGCATGTCCATAGATGGTAGAGAACTGTAAGAGCTTGAACAACAGTATAGATGATGCCAACTTTATAGATATCACAGCCATACTTTAAATTAAATTCAACTGAGTTTGGTTTATTAACATATAGGCTTACCACTGCTGGGACAATTTGAAATCAGTATGAATATATAAATACAGGAACATACATGTACAGTACAATTACAATAACAAACGACAAGAAGGATAAACAAGTGTCGGTTTTGACCCAACACCATATTCAAATATTATTACATGCCAATACACCTATGGGTATGAAGCTTTAGCCACTGAAGTCCGTCATCATGGTTACAGTCTTCATAGAGAAAATAACAGGTGTGACAAAAAGATTCAAATTCATACCACAAGCATTATGGCATCAGCAGACGTAACAGAATAAACTGATGTGTGTTCAAGTTTGGTTCTACTTGTGGTGCAAAAAATAATCAAGGGCAGAACAAGAATATGTTATTGATTGAAAAAGCACAACAATCACGTTGATGTACATGTAATTGACAATCTATTAGAAATGGTGGCAGTGGTGGTGGAGGTGGTGGCAACGACAAGGACCCACATTACAATGAATATTTCATTACTAACAACTCAAATGCTACCAGTGACATGTATGATTCAAAACCACACAATTCAAGGTTTTTGTTTTCAGCCAAAATCCTATCCTTGCCAAGTAGAAACTTCTTACTCTTCTGAAAATCATAGACAGTAGTTTTTATACACATTTAATAGTACATGTTGTATATGTCTTACCACCATGTTTAGATGTTTTTGAAGAAGGCCTACCCTATGAAATTATGAAAATTACGTGGCCTAGTTCCTCAAATCATTTTTCATATTAATTCCACTTCCTTTTTTCTCTCTTCTTTTGCCTAATAGTAGTGGTTTAAACATGAAAAATAAGATAACATTACGTTCTTCAGACATTTTATTTATAAATGTCTGCAAAATTAACAGTTCTGGGGTGATGATTCATTACAGAAACAAGAACTACATATCTTACGCAGCAGTCTTCATGAAGCGTTCGAAATTTGGTATAGCTCTTATAAAAGAAGTACAAAGATGAAGTTGTCCCTGCCCATGCCATGAAGCCATACCGGAGTACCTGTAGAGCTCTACTTATTCTTAACCTCGGCTCTAGAAAGAGGTAAGCGGTCAACTTCATGCCCCAGCCGTTTTACCCCCCCCCCCCCAGTAAAGAACCCCAGCACCCATTACATAGGAGGCTGGGTGGGCAGTCTGGACATTTTGGAAATAAAAAAATCTCTTTCCTCTTTTGGGATTTGAACCTCATATCATCCAGCCTGTAACCCAGTCATTATACCGACTAAGCTGCTATCCTGGCTCTGGTAGAGATCTGAAGCATCACTGAACCCCAACACACCCAAAGAACACAGTCTGTGACCATTACACGTGGTGGTACAAATAGTAATCAATGAATATTAAAGGGTGAATAAATTCATACTTTTGATACACACTGTTTAAAATACATGCTTTATTGTTCTTACATCCATGAGTGGTATGTCAATGCTCATGAAGTACTTCTTGATCTCAACAGAAATTGGTGCAGCTCCTGAGAGGAAAGTGACACAGCGATCCAAACCTAAAGTTTGTTTTATTCGAGAGAATATAAATGTCTTTGCCAGCAAGTAAGAATATGTGTTCCTCTCAATTCTGTAACATCAAAAGAATCACATGTAAGTCACTACACCAAAATTTAAAGCACAATGTTGTAACATTTTGAGACATCTATAGTGTGTTCCTAATATACTAGTGTCTGGAGATGAAAGACAACATGCTAAAAATATTACAAAAATCAATAAGCTATAAGTGTTTTATTTTAATCAAATAAAATATTGAAAAGTTTAATATATGACACATGTTGCATGGAGCATAAATGAATCAAACTGAATGACACAGGAGAAAACGCCATGGACTCTGAGAATGGCATCAGAAGACCAACAGAAAGCTCTCTCTATCTCCTTCTATCCCAGTACTTGTGTTTGTCTTTCTATGTGTGTGAAGGAGAGGAAGAGGTGGCAAAAACAAGCCAGTCATAAGTGCTCAAAGCTCAAAAAACCCCACCTTACAGCTTCTACAGCTTACATGGTAAGCTTGAAGGCAATCTGAGGTTCTTCTCTGTCTTAATGTTGCTGATTGTTTTGAAACATTGTACACAACGTATAAAGAGATACCGCACTACAGCGCTTTTACTGTAAGTTGTTCTGAAATTCCTTGATCAATTTTATCTAGTTTTGTTCCTGGCCTTCACATGCATGTACACATGCACGCACCTAACGCTGATAACTGCATGTCATTCTCAGGGAAATGGTGAATTGGCTATGGCAGTCTTTCAAGCATCATTCAGTTTGGTGCAAACACAAATCCATGTGTGCTCACTACAGCACACAGCATAAAACAATACTTTCAGAGCTGAAAGAATTAATAATTTCTACCTAGGTTTAACCTTTACAGCTCGTGCATCCCACCATCTAGGATGGCATTTAAAGATCTCCGCGCTCCCTCAGGCTCGAATGTCCCATACGCTAGGACAGCCACAGCCTCAGCCATTTAAATATTTTGCTCTCAATATATTTAGGGAGATTTCACTCATTCTTAGCACCACACTAGAAGTTTTTCCAGCTTCATGCTCCAACTGATCTACCGGTTGAGAGAAAACCACATGTGTCCATTTTTTATATGAGGCTGTTTGTACGCAGCCAGTAAGTTTGTAGTGGCAACCATTTATAGCTTATTTTTTTTGCTCCATTCAGTTGGCTAGTGAATGACTTACTTTATTATCTGGAGTACGTGACTACACACCATTTGGGTTATAGTGATATGGTGACAGGCTACAATAAACAGAACTACAGAGAGGCCCCATGCGTTTTTTTTTTTCACACTTCTGGCTGAGTTGCAGACTCAGTGTTGAAGAGAGAGATTTTTTCATTACCAGTAACCACTTGATCGTGCATGAGTATGTGTGTTGTTATAAAATGAGCCAGCCAAGCAAAAGGTGAAGATTCCTACAGTCCAGCGAAATAGCTGAACTGTTTCTTGACACTGATAGTGGTGATGCGCGACAGTATAAAGCAACGCCAGTTCAGCTGAGGGAAGTCCTGAAGGTGTGCCAGGGGTGTCACATACTCAACCTTACCGCCAAATAGCCAGTAGTCCTAAGTCCAGCAGTTCAATTTTGTCCATAGATGAAGCCGTTGAGAGTGGGCCAGGTGAACAGACTCAACAGGCAGTGACCCTACAATGGACACGCCCCTCTTGCCCTCAGAGCATTGTAGCACACACATATAAAGGGGGCTCCAGAGGAAAGAAGGACAATGAAGCGTCCCACAAAAATGACGGCTCCAGTCCACTTAACGTTTTTCTTCTGTATTTTGCAGAAATTATCAGTCTGTTGGTAGTGGAGACTAACCGCTACTACCAAGATTACATAGACGGACTTGAAGATGGACCCTGTCCTGAACCTGACGTTACTGAAGCCGAAATGTTTGTGTTTCTGGCACTGACAATACAAATGGGACATGGTGTAAGAGACAGACTACTGGTCAACATTGGATCAGCTATACACACCTTTCTACGGCACCATGATGAACTGGGACAGATACCTTCACATCCTTCGTTACTTACATATACTGACAACAGGAATGAACCTGATAGGACAGACGAAAATTTTGACAGACTATGGAAGATACGAGACCTGTTTGAAATTCTAAATGACACATTTTCCAAATTTTACGACCCTTCCGAAAATCTGGCTATTGATGAAGTTATTGTTCCTTTCAAAGGGAGGGTGATTTTCAAACAGTACATACCAAAAAAACGCAAGCGTTTCGGCATCAAAATGTTCAAACTTTGTGACTCGAATGGATACACGTATGACATGAAAGTATACCTGGGGAAGGACAGACACCGCACAGCATAGCACGTGACAGCAACCCATGTGACAGTGACAGAACTGACAAGGAAGATAGAAGGACATGGCTACAAATTATACATGGACAATTTTTTTTCTTCCCCCGAATTATTTGATGATTTGGTGAAGAAACAGATTTACTGTTGTGGTACTGTCAGGCTAAACAGGAAAGGCATGCCACAAGACCTAAAACCGAAGACAACAAAACTGAAAAGGGGAGACATTCACGTTAGAACCAGGGCTGACTTGACGGCAATAATGTGGTGGGACAAGAGAGACGTATGCATGTTGACTAATATTCATAATGCCCCAGCGGAAGGTAATTTCTGCAATGAGAGAGGA
>Ga0123352_10002483_pt1 | contig 25741 bp, 15 predicted proteins | sample TergutLab28metaG_FD_89700 | JGI IMG/M metagenome (GOLD analysis project Ga0123352, IMG submission 89700) | Labiotermes labralis P1 segment gut microbial communities from Petit-Saut dam, French Guiana - Lab288 P1 | ecosystem: Host-associated > Arthropoda: Insects > Digestive system > Gut ...
AGTTATTTATATTTTTTTAATTTTAAAAAAGGTTTGCGACTCATTTTTCCAAAAATGTAGGCCTTTTTTTTTGAACCCCCCCCCCCCCCCACCCACTGTTTTATGCCTTTTTGCTTATAAAACTCTGCCAATATGCACCACTTCTTAATTCATACCATCTCATTTTCAGTTTAAGGCCCTTTGGCTGTCTGCACTCTGTAAGGCTAACCCCTTTCTCTTCCATTATTTCTTATGGGAATAACATTTTTGATTTATCAAAACATCATATCATCAGTCTAGCACAACAATATATTTTCAGAAAATGCTACATGCTTTGGATTAAATAATCTGTCATTGGGCTAAATCCAGAATTAAATTGCAGGTAAAAATGCAACACACACACACATACACACATTGTGTGTGTGTGTGTGTGTAATATAAGTTCCATTTTTACCTGCAATTTAAGTCTGTATTTAGTTTAATGATGAATTATTTAATCCAAAACATGTAGCATTTTCTGAGAATATATAGTAGTGTTACGACTGATGATGTGATTTTATTTTGATTATTTCAAGGACACAACAGGATAAATTCTATTAAATTTATTGATTTATGCTCACTTTTTTTCAGTAACACAACTAGGGTGTAAAACAAAGGCTTTGTGTATTATGATTTCAGAAACCAATTTGAAAAGCAAAAACATACATACAAAACCAGAAATCTCACCTTAAAAATAAATTCACTGGATATACCATGTATCATAAGTTCATACAGCCTGCCGCGTATCTGCAGAAGCTTCTGTGGTGACTGTTCTTGGACAATCATTTTAGCTGTATCTTTAAGAAAGATCTCCCAGTCATGTAATGCTACTGTCTGGTTGGGCTGAAATGGGTACCTATAAGAAGAAAAAAAATACAGCCAGATAAACGAATTAAATTGCAGCTGACTCACAAATTCACTGTACATTCACCTCCCCACCAAAACGTTTCCTACAAAACATTAATAAATGCTGTATATACTGGATTCAATGTAACATTTTACTACTTCCTGTGAAATCATTAGCAAATTTCTGTATTGTACTAGTTCTCTACATTTTGTAATTTAATGGTTCATTCCAAATCCTACTGCCACTGACAAAATTTTGAATCCATGGGGTGGGGTAAGGAGAAGGGAGGGCGGGAGGGAGGGAGAGGAGAGAGAGTGAGTGAGTACGTGCATGGATTATATGTACATATTATTAAGAAAAACATTAAACATCTATCAGAATAGTCAGTGCCTCAGCTGTGATTCAAACTGAAATATTGGGAGCCTAAACCCAAGCAAAGAGATCAGATAATACAAACAAAAATTAAATTTGCAACAAGTTTCCAACTTACTTGTGTGAATTACTTGCACAATAAAGCAGTTCAGAAATTATGAAGGTATATCAGACATTGTGTGAAGGATGAATATTTTATGCAGTGCTGCAGCCACATAGGTGCATAAAAGAACAAAACTTATTTGGACAAAACAACTGATTCAATGGACAACAACTGAAAAACATGGAAGATAATGACCAACACCACCATGGTTATGTGACATAAAAAAGTCATGAAGAAAAAAAACTAGAGAAATGTACACAAAATTTTAGATACCCTCAAGGGAACAGACTACATGGGTAATCTAGACAAAGAAGACAGCATGATTTAAAGTGGACTTTTTAAGAGAATGTGAGGGGTGGGCTGAATTTAAGTGACTTAGAATTGAGTTCCAGAGCAAACATGTACGAACACTGTAATAAACCTTCAAGTTCCATGTGAGGCAATGAATGCCAGCTTCTCAAGAAGGTGCCTGCACCACAGAGTTTGTTACAGAAGAACCTGACAAAACAAGACTCAAATTATTCAAAATTATGGATTGTAAAACTGGGTATCTATGACAGTGAAAAAAATTGCTAAGTAAAGTATTTACTTTCATGATCTGACATGATTTCATGTGTCCATGTTAAATGTTGCTGATGCTACAACATGAAGTCTTGACATGCCCAATACTGTAAAGTTCAGGTGGAAGAAATTGTTACAGAAAACGGTTCTTGCCTTTAAATTGTTGTTAACATGTTTGCTTCCAGCAACAATGTTGCCTGCTGAACTGCCAACTCATAAATTGTTTATATCAGGCTCACATTTTGTAACATAACACTAAAATGTAATTTTCTCCTAAGCTACTGTAGACACAGAAAAATGTTTTTCACAGGGTATAGATTGAAAGTTCTAGTATTGACTTAGAATGTGATATTTCATGTCATACATCCCTGGATGGAGTGGAACACCATACATTTGTTTACCCTACACGAGGCAACACCCAAAGTTTTGCCTTTTTTACTGTCTTCAACACACTCCAAAAAACCAACAAGACCGTTCAAGAGCAAAGAAATTACTTCAAAAGAGTGTCACATACATCACCCAGTGACAAAAGCAAAAACTACATGGCACAACCACATTTTTATCTCACTGTCACACAACACTCCTACACTTCGCCATTTTGACTGCTGTCGACACACTGAACACCAATAGAATTGTTACATTACAAGGAACTTGATGTAAAAAGGTACTACATACCTCTCCCAGTGACAAAGCTGAACTACATGGTAAAACCGCATTTTTAACACACTGTGTTCTGATCCAACCATGGCCAGATATGGTAGCCTGGACAAAATAACCCACCCAACCATGGTCAAATATAGGTGCAAGCATGTTAACATGAACTTCATATTAATTTTCATTAAACTGCTCCATGAAAAGGATGCATAGACAGATGGATGGATGAATGGATGGACACAATTCTGAAACTTATTCTCTTCAGGCAATATCTTAGAGCTGTTATAAAATCAGTATATACATACTGCTGAACTTTGCAAGTCTCCAAAAAGAGTATGGCTCTCCTAAGATTCCCATTTGACTGCACAGCAATTTGTTCAGCCAGTTCATTTGGAAGTGACAAACCTTCCTTCCTGCATATACTCTGAAAATACAGATGATAAGTTACAAGTAACAAGAAGAAACTTGGACATGTAACTGAACAATCACTTCTTTTATTCTAACTAAATGCACATAATATGATAAATACATATATATATATCACCAATAACCTCCTACTTATTTCTATAGGAACACCAAATATAAACTGCTCAAAACTAGTGCAGCCATATGGTACAACAAGACATTTTACATTTTATAGCCCAACCTATGTACCAACATTGCAAAAAGCATACAGTTTTTGAGCAAGTAACGCAATGGTCTCCCTGAAGATGGTGTAACAAACACTGAAACATGTAGGAGGTAACTGGTGATAAATATATGTATTTACCATATTATGTGCATTTAGCTGGAATAAAAGCAGTAATTGACTGCAAGAATGCATGAGGTAGAAAGATGCAAAAAAATGTAACTGAACAGTCAGCTTTCTTGAAAATTCAGGTCTTCTGGGATGTAACACAATGTCAATTGGTTACCAACATTCAAGGAGCACTTGACCCTGAAGATAAAGACATCATGCTCCTTTAAAACAATGGTAACTGCCTATCAGCTGAAAGTAAGTAACACCAACAATGCTGTGAGAACCCCAAATCCTGGATTCAACTTGTAAATGTACAAAACATGAATACTTATGTGGTAGCCTTGACATAAATTGCCAAGATTTGCACACATATAGACAGCATGGTGGTAAACCACACATTCTTAACCTCAACAATACATTAAAGTGAATGGCCAACTTAAAAAATGTTCCAACTACTTTACCTCTACTACCAGTACCTACTTGATAAGAGCTGGTCTCATAGTGGCAATCAAACCCTGGTCATGAAGCTGGCTACCACCCATTTCAAAGACTGAGATATCTGAGGTCATAATAGATATGGACATAAAAGAAACTTAGCCTACCTGAAGGATGCTAATAGTCTCTTCTTTGGTTGGTGCGCCTACACGAACACCAAGACAACGACTGCGAATGGCTGGTATAACTCGAGAAATTGTCTGAGCAACAAGAATGATACGACATGTTGCAACATACTTCTCCATGGTTCGCCGAAGAGCATGCTGAGCATCTTTAGTCAAACAGTCTGCCTCACAAATCACCACAACTGAAACAACAGGATTAATATGCAGTTACTTTAGATGACTAGTACTCTGGGTATTTCTAACACTTACATAACAGTACGTGAAAAAAAACAACTGTCAAAGAGGCAATACTGGGCAGCAAGATGGATTTGTTCTTCAATATTTTTTTTAACTTTAAGACACTTCACAGGCATGTCATATTTATTACTTACAGAGGAATAAGTAGCCTTAAAACTTTTACATGTCACACTTTAACGCCTTTATAGACAACTCCATATCAATGTAACAAACTATGACACACCATGTTTTGGCTGCTACAACATTTAGTGTTTTATAGTGATAAACAGCTGTCACAATTGCCAAAAATAAAATATCGAGTGGTACTCAAATTTGTCTAACACATAAGCTGACTAAATAGCTGAAGATTTTTCACACACTGATACATGTCTGTCTTGCAATGTACAGTGGAAATACATACACAGTTAACTTATTAACACCAATGTATGGCATTAAGAACAAAAATGACATCCTTATCACCCAAACTAAATGTTCACAACTAAGTTTATGCATGAGGACACACAAAAAAATTTGTTAGTTCCTTCCCAGTTGCAAGGATCTGAGGTTTGTAACATTCCTACTACTTCTGGGACAAGCAACAGTTAACCCCAATATTCTGCAACTTCCTCACAACTCAGTCAGTCACTCCATTAACCTCTCAAGTGTGTGAAATATCACAGGTTGTCCACAGCATGCATATATGTGATTTGAATCCTGTACTTGAAAATGCTGCCTTCCTACCTTTGAATTCTCGCTGGCCAGATGGGTCCAGCTGATGTGTCTGAGCCACAGTTTTAATCAGCTCCTGTATAACAACTCTATCATGAAATCCAACATCACTAGGGTTTACTTCCAGGTGATAGTTGCTGCTCACAGTAGTTATATCAATTTTTTTGTTTGATGGAGTCTAAAAATGTGAGAGCAAGTAAGAAATTAAAATTACAAAATCCATGTGCTAGCCAAAAGAAGCTTTCCATAAGACATTTCAAAGACTAATTCACATCAAACTAGTATTTTACATTTATACCTTTAACACATACAAGCCAGCTAATGTAGGTGGTGCGGGATCTAGACTATGGGCTGGACTATCAACAGCTTGAATCCAAACAGGGGCAAGAAATTTTTCTCTTTTCCAAAATGTCCAGACCAGCTTTGGGACCCAACCTCCCCCTTTCTAAAGATTACTGAGGATCTTTCCAATGGGTAAAGAAGCTGGAGAGTGAAGTTGACCACGTACCACCAATTAGTGCCAAGATTACAAGTAACTGGCACCATAGCTCTGCTCCCCCTAAATGCCTTCATGGCATGAACAGGGGACAACTTTACTCTTTGACATTAACATACCTTAATAAATAGTCCTTTACTGTTGGTTCAGTTTCAGTCATTTTCTATACAGTAAATTTGTAACTGAATCCAAACTCCAATGCAGTTTTCACATTCCATTGACATGTACAGCCCTGAGAGTTCTTTGCATGCAAGTTTAACACAGTAAGTGCATGAACTGAATACAATGCAGAGTATCATGCCCATCAGTTAGCATTTATCTTGAAACTAATGAACAGATTTCAATGAAACATGATACTGGGACTCTACACCAATAATTGTTGGGAAAACTTCATGTCAGCCATATTGATCCAACAGAACTATAACAATGGAAGTTACAAATAATTCACTTATTCATCTGCTGAAGGTACATGCCATACATGAGACCAAAAATGTTATGTTTTGTTGGTGTCACCAATTTCAGCCCTATCAGCATATAGTAAATGATCACATATAACCTGTTAGAAAATGAAGCATGAGGCTTGGTAAGGGGAGGAAAGGTCACAGAAAGGAATGTACATTGCCACGGTCAAACTTTGTGTTTTGCTGAACAACTGCTAAAAATGAATACTTTGTTTCATAAAGCTATACTCCAAATATACAACTCTGCTAGTTTCTTCCTTAAATATAAGTCCAATTTTCTGGTGAAAAGGGTCTTCTTCTTCTTGTTGAAAATTGCAATTTCCATGGAAATCCTGGATTTAATTTCCCATCTACTTCTTGCCTCACTTGTTATCACGCTACCCAAATAGTTGAAATAGTCCCCATTCCCCAGCAGTTTTTGATCTATCATAATCTGTATTGGCAGTGATTGCCTTGAGACTCTCATCACAATATTTTTTTCCACATTCAATTCCATTCCATAGCCATCTTGCAATTTCAATTAGCTTTTCGGTCATGCCCTGTAGCACCACTTTTTCCTTAGCCAGCAGCACAAAGTCATATGCATATTTCACAGTGCAAATTACTTGTCCTGTTATTTTGATGTCTCCAAAGCCTTCAAGAGCTTCCTTGGTAAGGTAGTCACTGTACAAGTTGAGTGGAATCAGCAACAAACAGCATCCTTGTCTAACTCCTCTTCAAGTCTTCACTCTCTCGTCTCCCCCTGGTCCAGTTTCAGTTTAACACTCTGATCCACGTACAATTTGCTGGTTTTTCTTTCATGCCAATCACTACCAGTTACCTCTAGGATCTGCATTAATTTGGTCCAGTTTACATTTTCAAATGCCTCTTGTATCTCACCAGAGACTATGACAAGTGTCAAATATCACTTCCTTACCTCTGAAAGTATTGATCAGAGCAAATTAAATTTGGATGTACATTCCCGTTTGCTCTGGCAACTATTGCTGGCGTATCTATCATGTGCTGACTTTAATAAAGCCATGTTATTATAGAATACAGCATAAAAACTAACATTTTGCATTGACATATGGCGTTAATTATGATACCAACATTGTTTTGTTACTCCGTTAAGATGCCCTCCATTTTCTACATATTGGTAAATGCTCTTGAATGATTTGTACCATTCAAGTGCTGAAGACTGTGAAAGGCAAGCTACCCCATATTCTCTGAAAACTCTGATAAAATCAAGACCTTCCAAAATGTTATTTACACAAGCCTTTAACAATCACACTCCACTCCTCTCAAACAGAAATACATGCATAACCAATCTTGTCTGTAACATGGGCTGCTGCAGCAAGTAAAAATTTGACAATGATACACCTGTCATTATACCACTATTACATACACCACCTTAACCAAATGAGCTAGTTATACAAGTTTTAAAAATACGTGGGACACTGACGAAAGAATTACATCCAAGACCCATCAACAGTTTCGAATTGTCTTACTCACCTGGATGTTCATATGTTCCAATCGTAACCGCTCAACTCCAGACCCATATAGTTTCCGAAGCAAGCAAAATATACGTGTCTTTTTGCCTGCACCGGATGGTCCATACACTAAAAGATGTGGAAAATCACCCAGCTCAACCTAAATAAAAATGTAACTGGTAAACAAATCGCTTTGTTGGACTGACAGAAAAATGTATGAATGAATTAACAACGACGACGACTGAACAGAACTGGATATTCTTCCAGTAACAGATGCCTGCTTCATGATAAGACCAAACTGGCTGCCTTATTCAGGCCAAATGGCACCATGGAAGAAAATGTGCGATAACTTAAATTACTATCCTGACATCTGCCTCTAGAAACTGAAGAAATTACAGAAAAGTTGTCAGAAGGGGGTTCAAGGAAATAATGGAGGTAGGTGGTTCCTGTGAAATGTTAGTACACTTCTACCTAACTACACGTCACATCACAGAAAATAGTAATCTCCAGCTTTGTACAAAATTTACACGTCCGTTAATAATTCCTTGGTAATAAAAATTTTCAAGCGGAATATAATTTGGTAGCCATCAGGTATTCTTTCACTGCTATCGTAAACTGCAATTAGTTGATCAACGCTAATTTTTGAGAGGTAATTGCGTATTATTTTTGACAGAGACAAGCAGTCTGTGAAGAACATACATAACAAAATATGCATACATACACAGATGTTTTGTACAATATCAAGGCATACCAGATTTTTTAGATGAAGGGCTTGAGTTTTATGGTAATCCAATTTCGTTAAACAATTCGGCCGGTATTTGTCAACCCACAGTGACATGTTTTAATCCCACAATACAGCGAAGTTAATAACCTTAGACTACAACGCTCTAACAACGACGAATGATCTACATCAACACTCAACAAGCCTAACGAAGCGTATGTTCGAAACGGCTAGCATTACCACACGCAACACACGGAATTTCGCGCGCCAAACCTTAACCTCACATTGTTCATACATGCAGAGCTGCAGTTACACCAACCAGAAAAATTGAAATCCCAGGTTCCCTTCGGCTATCGCTGCCATCAAAATAAAACGTCCTAGTTCAACTGCCTTGTTATTAAAGCAGCAAAAGTTATTAATACAAACCTAAAAGAACAATACCTTACACATAAAAGAAACTCTACAGTGTATAGCTTCTAATTAGACTTGACACAGGGATGTATGGTGTTACCACATACTATCGTGTGCTAAATATGTCCTCATTTTTAAACAAAGTTGAGGTGCAGGCGGTTTTTTCCAACGCCAAAATTGCCCGGGTGTTAACCATCGATCTTGCCATAAAAAATTAATAATGATTATGCAGGTTAATTACGGCTGAAGAGTGTAGAAGAAGTGTTACCAACATTCACATCTATGGAAACCGCGGTTCTTAACCTTGGGTAAAGAGGCATGGGCGCGAAGTTGATCATTACTCTACTTACAGTGCTGAAGTTAAGAATGAACGCAGCATGCTTGTACTGCACTCATATGACTTAATTGCATGAATAGAGGCAACTCTACCCTAGGTGAAAAGGAGAGTTCGCAGTAGTACTTCTATACACTGGGTGAATATTTTAACTACAATAAAAAGGAAACACATTTTGAAGATTTTTAACATATCCTACATTGTGTCTATCATAGAACTCTTATGCTTATTTAATCTTTATTTTAAGTGTTCAATTGTTTTTATGTTCATTACATTATTATTATTCTAGTATTTGATATTGATGTATATTGACAAAAGCCCTTGTATATTTGACCAATTCCATTTCCCATGGAGCTGTGATTGTACCCTCTGAGGATTGCTGGAATATGAAATAAGTGATGATGATGATGACTGTAGTGCATTTTTTTCGTGAATTGGAAACTTCTATTTTGTATGTGTGTGTATATATGTGTGTGTGTGTGTGTATTTATTTATTTATATAGGCAACTCTTCTTTTCACTTATGCTGTAAGACATAATCGAGTGGAAATAAGAAAAAAAAACCCCCATACCTAACACTGTTCTGACATGATCAGTTTTAGAGTTCCTAAGGCATAACATGCAGCATTGATTTTCATTAGATGTGAATCTTTGTGAGCTTTCCATTGTAAGGTACTATCCATTATTATTCCAAGAAATTTGGTGTCTAACTTTGTATGTAAGGAGTTATTATTATATTCTAATTTTGTATCTAAAATAAGTGAATTTTTTGTTCTAAATTGTGAAAAGTTAGTTTTGTCATAATTTAACAATAATAAATTTGCAGACAATCATTTATTTAATTGTGGAAATATCTCTCTGCTGTTACTCAGAAAATTTGTACTATTAGTATCAGTTATGACAACACTAGTATCATCTGCAATAAGAACACATAAGAAATACCTTTCTAGTGTTAATGGAAGATCATTGATATAGATAAGCAGCAACAAAAGCCCTAGAAATGACCCCTGTGGAACCCCAAAGAAACTCTTCTCCATTCTGTAGATGTTATGTGGAGTCATTTTTTTTTTACATTTATTTGTACTTTCTGATATCTGACCTCCAAGTATGTTTTGAATTAGACTTAAGACTTTACCTTTTATGCTACAGAATTTGAGTTTGGATAATGAAACACCATGATCTACACAATCAAAGACTTTTTATTTGGTTGCAAAATATGTCCCCTACAATTATTATTTTATTTAAGGCGTCATAGATTACGTTTAATAAATTAAATGTGACCTTTTCTGTCAAGGAATTTAATGTAAAATCTTATTGGTGTTTTGATGGAATATTACTTTCTGTGCAATGCTGGTAAAGTCTAGCATATATTATTTTTCCAAAATTTTAGAAAATGAGGGCAATAATGATATTGCCCCATAATTAGACATGATATTTTTTTTCCTTTCTTAAAAATGGGTTTGACAATGGAAAATTTTAGTCATGATGGAGATATTCCTGTGGCTAAGGACCGATTACATATATATATATGCATGCCAAGGTTGAGCTTCTTGTTTTTTCACATGCCTTTAATATCCTGGTATGAATCTCATATCCAGTAGCATTGGAACACTTTTTGAAGATTTTAAAATTTTGTCAATTTCTATATGAGATGTAATTTTCATATCAGTGCTTGGTATAGGATTAGTAAAACTATTGAATAAATAAACAATAGGATGACAATTATCAATATGTGATTTATTATGTGTTAAATGTTATTAATTCTTGCTGTTTAACTTATAGTTATCTTAACCAATAATATTTTCCAGTTAATTTAGAGTCAATGAACAAATGAAAAGAACAGGCTATGTACTAATTAAATAAAAGGAGCATGTTGATTTTAAGAACGTACCATGGGAAAGTTATTGCATTTTTATCTATACATGGCATTCCTGCACTTTAAAGACAATTAGTTCAAGAGAAAAATGTGCTCCAGCTAAATTATATTTAACAATTTGTCATGTGATAAGATTCTTGCATATATCAGGGATATTTTCAAAGACAATATACATTGGTAGCAGAACTTATGTTATGTTGCAAAATGTGTTATTTTTTGCTCCGACAAATATGGTAACAACGGGGGATGTAGCAATGTGGTCAGGTACAGGCACATTTACATAACCACGTTGGTGTTTATGGCCATTTACTGTCCATGTAGGGCAACAAGTAAAAGAAGTCTACATATTAAATATACGACCACATTGACGTATTGTAAGTTATGCAAAATAGGTTTGTCTTTAGATCGACTACTTCAGGTGCCAAAGACCATTCACACCCAACCTGCACTTGCATTTAAAAGTTATGAGCATTTTAAATAAAAGGACATTTAAGAATAAGAATTCAAAATTGAGGTCTAACTGGAAAAAAAACCAATTAATAATTACATATGGACATATACAGTCCCTATTTTATGTAGCCAGTTATCACATGTCACTTCTCCCTGCACATGTGGATGGTCACTTGAGGGACTGTATTAATATAAGCATGCTGACAGGATGTGAATACTTACCCATGATGTTTTATGGTGGCCACTTACACGGTGCTTGGAAACACAACACATTGATGAGAGAATACAGGTCTAAGAGAAGTAACACAAGAGAACGGAGAAAACTGTACAACCAGCTTCATAAAGTTTTTTCATCCCTAACTGTGGGTGAATTAAAAATAAAAGGGGTGGTGCATGCAGCATGTAAGGGATAATTAATATTACAGTAAACTTAGTACAGAAAATCTCAAGAGTAAAACCACTTCTTAAGCCTGTTAATAATATATTAAAATGGAGCATATATTATGAACTGGACTGACTTGGCTCAAAATATGGTCCAATAATGAAGCTTTTGAGACCACATATAAGAACCTTGGGATTCATTATGCTGTTATACACCTTGCATGAAAATTCTTTTTATACCAGGTAGAATAGTATAATTACAGAAGCCAAAATCTGTCTGCTCTTGGTACACAGACATGATAAGTTATATGCACTGAATTAACTCATCAGTACTATTTACATTTTTCTTGCTTGTATGGTAAAATGTTTTGCAATTTTTTTACTGCATTCATTGCTTCATAATAATCTGCAAGAATATGCCACCGTTTTCTACACAGCCACACATTTTGTCAGATTTTTTCATCAAATTTTTATGCACTTATGTTTCTTTACCTGTACAAAAATGTTTCTTCATATAAGTCTCACAAAATTTTGGTTGACAATTTCCGTGCTGAAGCACAACACATACTGCAACTGACAGTCTTTCACTAAGTAATATGCTTGCATCCCACAATTACACATTCCACTACGGCATTTAACTTAACGTAAATTTCGAACACAAAATTTTGCACCTGGCTTGGTATGTCTTCTGACAATGTAGTTCATCACGTGATTCTCACGAAATGTAACTGTGGTACATTGAGAGAAATATCTGGTAAGTACTCGTAACAGATTCTCTTGGTATAAACACATATTTACATAACCCTAAATCTAGACGGAAAAACACACATTTCACCCACAAATCCTCTGTAAAGTCCATAATAATCATTAAATAACACAGCACACTAGACACATATAAATATATATAAATAAAATACAGGGAGTTCAGCATTAAGTTACACATGTGAGGGATTACTCCTTACTTTATTAAATCAACAGTGATACAATCATATGATTTTAATCTGCCCAGTACAAAGAAAAACAGTTCATATAGGGCAAATAAACTGAATATTATTTGTTCTTCTTCATTAGAAACTAAATGTTATATCAATAATAATAATAATATTTAATCATTTTACAAACACAATTTGATTTTGGTTTAATTGCTCTTATCAGCAAGAAAAGTATAATCTATCAACTTAATGACAAGCATCTTTTTTTTACCAGACCTGCTTCCTTTAAAAAAAAATGTGTAACTTATTTACTTTTTGTGAGTGAACGAATGGAACTGAAAACAATGTGTTCAACAAACATCACTTTTGTATTCTAATACTGCAAATACAAAATTTAAAAATTACAGATATCCTAAATTTACTGTGACTAATGATTTCTTAATGGAAATATTTCACTTGTCACAAATATTCATCCAACAAAAAACGTTTAAATTATTATTCTTATAAACATGTCAAAAGCAGTCAATACACATTTATAATTCACATATGAAAAAAAAATCTGCATTATTCAAAGTTTGCATTGCTTATAGAGCATAAATGATAACACAATTATTTTTTATATATACACTTCCATACATGAAGTTAGGAAACATAATACTGATACTTCTCAGCATATGGTCCTGTATAATCATGTAATTTTACAAATTTGTGGTCACTACATTTAACAATCAAAGCAGACATTTTCAGAAGAGAAGTTACAATATCACTGCACTACAAGATCTATTTGGTGGATAATTTTTATCTTGAGTGATCCTTCATATCACAGATTGTTTTCTAAATGTTCTCACCACTTTGTTACTTCATACACCTGAGCACATATGGTGAGACATATGTTACTTTCAATTCATAAACAGTAACAAATAATGACATCACTGTCAACTCTTCAGTATTAAGACCTGTTGCTACAGATACTTACAAAGTACTCAACACCTGTATAATACTTACAAAGTACTCAACACCTGTATATGTATTTAGCCTTAAATACAAATTTCATAAATTTAAGTCGAAAAGGACTAAATCAGTTTGCCTGTTACGGTTACGTTTTAATAAATGGTGGTACAATTCATAAAAGTATTGCAACAGTCTAGAATTGTAACAGATATTACAGAAGACATTTCTTTCACATACAATTATGGAACTCAATCATGATAAATATAATGTTCAGCATTGAAAACTGTCACATATGCACCACAACAAATGAGGTACAGTTTCATGTCTATATTAATCTACATAAATCTGAATATTCCGTTCACGGTATATATATGCATGTTCAGATGCATAAGTGATGAATTGTTGACATCATATATGCTTCATGACTTCCAGTTTCTCAGCTGCATTTCAGAAACTTGCATTTATCAAAGTACACAAAGAATATTTTTGTTGAGAAACTCACAAAATCCTCTTCAACATATATTAGCAATATACTGTATATGATGACAAACTGGAATTAGTGGCAATTAATACTTTTTAAGTAGCAGCATTATAAGCAATAGGTGCTCCAATTGGTGCTGTAGGAGGTGACTGTAACATACAGGGTGTTGGAGTCATATGAGGTAGGCTTGACACTGTTTGCATCCATCTTGGTACTGATATGTTAGGGTCAGGTCCAGTGCCAGTGGGATATATAGCAGTAGGTACAGAAGATGACTGCTGGAAAAGCAGTGGCGTTGGTGGCTGAGGATAAATAGTATATGGAGGAACACTTCCATTCTCAATGTTGGCAGATTGCTTCGCAGAATTGTAAACAGATCCTGTGAACTGTGATGGAACTGCTTGCCCATCTGGTACTGTTGCTGAAGCATCTACATTATCCTGTGGTTCCAACTGTACAGGTGAACTAACAGTATACTGTGGGTAGTATGGTACAAGCATCATTCCCTGTTCAGAATCCATGGGGAAATAAAATGGTACCATAGTGTGGTTGTACAACATAGGAGGCATGGGAGTGAAAGCATATGGCACAGTGGGAGATGGAATATTATAGCTGGTAGTAAGCATTGGTGGGGGACTACTGTGCACAGGTGAACCAACAGTACGCCCACAAGTACCTTCCATATCTTCAGAGTGCTGAGTGTTTATTTGTGCTTCATAAGCCTCATTGTGTCTGGTTTCATTTTGATGAGGTCTTCCATTATGAGCTGCAAGGAATGAACAAAGTATAGAACCATGGTTTTCTACATATAATGTTTACATACTTTGGGACTGATAAATGGGGACCAGAAGAATAATCATGCACTCTGAAAGGGGACTTCAAACACTTTGACTATCTGACACCCTTTTCCAGATAATCAGTCAGTAACTGACTGATAGAAACAACAGGTGACTTGCCTGAGTCCTGTCTCCAACTCCTAAAAATGTGACTTCCCATTCTATAATGTGACACAAAATAATATCATAGGTAAATGTTTTTGCTCCAAACGAGATATTTTCTGACAATTTTACACAGTACAGTACAAACAAGTGTTTTAAATTTGTGGCCCACACGCATTAAGCACATGACCTACCAACATAAAACCCATAATAATAAGTACAGTCATGAGGAGGTCACATAACCTATAAAAGTGACCCTCCAGGTTGGGTTTTGGAGCCAGTAAGCCCTAGGTCTTCCATCAGCCATCACTTTGCAACGTTTGAGAAGTATTAGCATATCGATCAGTTGTACTTACAATAAAAAAAAAAAAAAAAAAGGCCCACAAAACACACCAGTTGTAACCTGCATCCCCTCCAGCTGCCCATAGCAAGAGTGTGAAAGAGAAATGGTTGCAAGAATACTCACAATTTTGTATTCTATTGTCTCTCCCATCTGTGGCATTCTTATTAGACCTTGAGGCAACCCCACTGTTAAATGTTTTCTGTACTACATTTGAGGCTTCCATATCACCCTGTTTTGGCTGCCAGGTGACATACTCATTGTCTCCATTATTAGAACGAAAACCAGTTTTATCTGGATCAGCAGATACATGAACAATGTGATCATTTGAGAGCAAAAGATTTTGTGTAAATTCTGGTCCAGCTTGATACAAATTTTCTTGTAATGAAGATGCTGGATCTGTAATGACAAGAGATTAGCACCACATTAAAAAACTGAATTTATAGAAAATTGTAGAAATCTTCTGTCTTCCTTCAAAGAGTAAATTAGGCCTTAAAAAAAAAGATTAGTTGGGTAGCATGTAGATCATGTACAGGTGACATGAGAAATAGTGTAAATGCATGATATCAGTCAAGGAACCTGAATGACAGTGATCACTTAACAAACTTAGGCACAGATGGGAGGCTAACAGAAAAATGGATCCTGAAGAAAGAGTAGAAGGATGTGAACTGATTCAACTGGTTCAGGATAACATCCAGTGGTGGGATCTTGTAAACATGCCAGTTCCTCATGTGGCAGGGAATTTCAGGCACCTTAACAATTATCAGCACCTCAAGAAGTACTCTGCCCTATAGTATTTCTACTGGAAAAACAGTAACACATATTGCTGGCTCATATATCAATACTTCTTCAAAATGTCTCATTATACACATAATTATATCATGCCTAAACTTAGTAATGAATAAACTTAAAAACAGTAAACAATGAAGGGAATTTTGTAGTTAAAGGCATACAAATCAAGACATACATGAATGACTTCTTCCAGCAGAGGCATGTCAAAATTTTGTACTGGGTGTAATATAACAGATCCAGAACAATGTAATGAAGAATTTTACTTACCTAGCATATGATGCTCATTTGTCATGTTGCTAGTAGTCATCATTGGACTACTATAAGCTGGATTTTCAACATAATTTGGTGTTGTCGTGGGAGAAGGAAGTAAATTAGGCTTTGCTTGATGCACAGAGTTAGGCCAATATGTACAGCTGAGCCGAAAGTACTGTAACATTATTTGATTATAAAAAATTATGTGTACACAAATGTCAACCATTATTTACTACAAAAATATTCAATTGGCAATTAATTATGCATGTGGGTTTCAATGATCATTTTAAAATAAACATACGGTAATATTATACATATTCATGCTCGCAGTCTATGCAGGTTTTGGATTTGACATGACTTGAATTTTAAAGTAACCGGGTGTATGTACGCAGACTGGTTTCAGGTGGCTCACAAAAAGGTCCAGTGACAGGCTCCTGCAAACATCATAATGAACCTCCACATGCCATAAATAGTGGGATATTTCTTTTATCAGCTCAGCGACTATCAGTTTCACAAGACATAACCTTGGAATTAATTTCTAAGTAATTACTGTTATTCATATTTGTTAACATTGTTAATGTGTTAATTAATGATGGCAACAACTGCTATGATTATTAGTGTCAGTGATAAATGAAACAGTATGTAGCATTGGTGGAATGATACTGACAGGGGAAAACTGAAGCACCTGCAAATAAGCTGTTCCAGTGCCCCTCTGTTCACCAAAAACTAATAATTATAATTGTTCTTAATAATTACTGGGACCTAGAAAATACTGTTCTTCTGACAGTAAATGGTCAGCTTCAATACAACAGGGAGAAGACTAGATCAGTTCAAAGCCAAGCCTGAGGACCGGTGACATGACACAGGAGTCTGAGACAAATACTGTACAATATGCTCAGTCACGCTCATATTGACCACTGTAGACTCCCTTAATTTTTACTTTCCTCTCATTTTAGGATGAGTTACAATAACCAGATGAACAGATTTTGGTTCTCACCAGGGGTACATTTTGTCTATTTGCTACAACATGCATGCCACTGCCAAAGGCCACCCTGCCTGTCCAGTCAGTACCAGGAGATCAGACACAAAAGGTAAATCACTTGGAACAGAAGTCCTTTATTCAACCTCATTTAGTATGAAAACGTAAATTTTAACTCGACGCTCCCTATACATCTTCAATACATGGTGCTTAGATACACGGACAGTTTTACCTATGCCTTACTGAGTTTTTCTAAAACCATCACAATTGGCCCTAGGGCCCACCCCGCCACCCCTTCCATGAGTACAGCAGTTCTACAATGGGGGTAAAGTGACTGGGCCATGGAGTTGATCACTCATCTCCATCTAGTCCCAAGATTCATAATAAGCAGAATTATACTTCTGCTCCCCCCTTATGCCTTACTTCATGGCATGGACAGCGACAACTTTGCTTCACTTTTTTTTACTTCTGATGTTGACAGCTTAGGACACACTCTCCTGACCAAGGAACCAGTGTAGATTTGGATGCACCCTCCCAAATTTCTTCATGACATGATACTTAGACACTGAGAAAACATTTTCATTTTAAAAAATCTCCTACATAGTTTCAAATCTGAGAAGGTTGACCTTGCATCCAGCAAGTCTTCATGGCTTGATGTTTAGTGATGGTAAAACTTTCCTCCTAATTAAAATTTTTCCTGCACTGTTGCTGATAATGAATATGGGATACATATTGCTGATGAGGATGACACTTCATCAGCAGAATAAAATATAAAAATATCTCTTGAGGAACAGTGTTCTATTTGTAACAAAATATAAGATCACTATGGAAGGCCTTTAATATGTTGTTATATACAATACCTCCATAGATATGTGCCACAAAAAAATAATGCATTACATGTATAGTAAGATTTGGTAGAACTTACATCATGTCCAAGATTATAAAAAAAGCGTACAGTGGACAGGTCTGGAAAAAAAGAAACAAAATGAGTATTCAAATAACTTCTGTGCCTGAAAGCAGCTCATATATTAGTATCAGAAATATTATAGCACTGCTATGCAAACATAATTTTTGTTGCAAGACATGACTGGATAAATCCTGGGAAAATTACTTTAATCCGAGAGAATAATGTCAAAATGTATCTAATGAGACTGAGAACTGAAATCATTTGCCTTAGGAAACACAGCACTGGCAAGCTCTTGTGAACACTGTAATAAACATTCATGTAATTCAGGTAATTTCTTCATGCATTTACAACCATCAGCTTCTTAAGAAGTACACTGCTTCCTTTTAAGTTTCTTTTCGTCTTTACAGCACTCAGGAAACAGTTTCCACATGAACTTGGCTCCCACTGGACAAATCTTCATGAAATTTGATACTTGAGTGTTGTTCAAAATTCTGTCAAGGAAATTCAAGTTTCACTGAAATCTGGCAAGAATAACAGGTATTGTGCATGAAGTCCAACATAATTTTTTATCGTATCTTACTCAGTTCTTCTTAGAATGAGAAATGTTGCAGACAAAAGTTGTAGAGACAATAAATACACACATTTTATGTTCAATAACATTTGTTTTCGACAATTTTGCCACTTATGAGACAATGTGCAAAAATACTGTAGAGGCGAGCAGGCCACAGATGACAATATGGTGCAAGTGCATTTCATGGTAGATACCTAAGTCTACAAAAACACATACAAACACACAGTATGTCATACTTATTGCTGTTTCCCTGCAACAATGGTTGTACCAATGCACCTCAGTGTTATGTTACAGGTACACTGCCTGTCTTGTTATTCCTTGCCACTGTCATGAACCCAGAAGACAACACAATGAATGATTTACAGGCTATCAAAGAATATTTTAACAGTTACTGGAACTGAATACTGAAGGTGGTTAGCAAGCCTGCTTTATAATGGATAGATGGATAGGGGACTGGTTCGTATCTCAGTCCTATGGCCAACTACCCTGAGCTTTCTCATGTGACTTTCTTCAGTTCCCGCAAGCTAATGCGAGAGTAATATCTCAAAACTGGCCATAACTGCTTCCTTCTGCTGTGTTGTTAGAAGCCTTTAAATCCCTTCGGAGCATTAGTATAGTTGTTCCAGCTCTCTCTCTCCAACTGTAATTCACTTGACAATCCTAATCTTCTGGCCTATTACACTGTGTAGTGAGTAGATAATGCCTGTGGCCCTTCTCAAGAACCATTTCCTCAGCTCTTTCCATGCTCATTCCTTCCTTCTGCCCTCCTTGCTCCCTCCTTTATTGCTTTTTCTTTTCTCCACAATTCACCTGGACCTATCCTAACCACAGCGTGCCCCCTACAACCTGACACCCACCCCTCACTCTGCTTCCCCTTCCCCTTGCTACCCTCACCACTTAAAACAAACAGTTGAAAGAATGTAAGTACTGTAAGTTCTTCCCAGAAGTTCATCATAAGCACTTTGTTTTGACAAAATTAAAGTTATGCTGTAAAAATATGAAATTTCCATAAAATGCCTGGACCACTGACTTGGATCAAGAATTGTAATAGGGAACACAACAAAAAAGATTTACGCTCACCACTAATACCTCTTTAAATTAATATTTACCTGACAAAGGCAAATCACTGCCACCAATTTGCACTGATTTCTGTGCCATGAAGTTCACTGGCTGAAACAGACTTCCACTGAAATCTCTTGATGTTTGATCACTTCCTCCCATTAGGCCAGCAACAGCCACATTCACTCCAGACACACCTGTATTACATACCATATGTGGTGGTGTGGTACTTTTAGTACAAACTGTGTCACTGTAACAGGTGGACAGATTCATAATTCCAGTATTAGTAGAACCAGACTCAGACTGCGGCCCAGAGGCAGGAACAGGGGCTTGTGAAACCAGTGTCGGGGGGTTGGAATATGTTGTAAAAGGCATGAACTGTGATGAAGGGAGTGGTGTTGGATCAACAGAATCTGTCATCACAGGCTGCTGTGAACATGGCACATCTGTAGTAGAATCTGGCTGTTGCATTGGTGACAGACACCTCTCTGGACTGTTGTGACCACGATCCCCAGATTTTATTATACTACTGCTTGCACTGTTGTTGGCAGCTGTGGTTGGCGAAGCCAAGGACATGATCATTGCTTGGGTCATCACTGGACTAGCTGTGGAGTTTGGCTGCTCTACAACCATAGATACAGGAATTTCCATTCTAACATTCTGCAAAAAGAAACAAAACATAACTCAGTATACCCAAAATGCAAACAAAACTGAATAAAGAAAGATAAAGTGGGCTTATTTATGGGCATGAATTATTTGAAGACACATGAAAACAAAAATTGGTTGAATGTCATAAACATTTCCCATGTACATCAAACATAGCAGGCATATGACACTATACGAAAATATTCTCAGACAGGTTTCTATTGTAAATATAAAGGTAATACATATTAATTACATTTATTTCCTTCGAAATAGCCTCCTTGTGATCTAGCACAGATACCCAATGATACTGCAGTTGGTATGGAACTGATACTCTATTTGTGGAATGTAGTTAAATTTCTCTGTCCCACTTTGTGTGATCTCTGAGTCTCTAAAATATATTTGCTTCTTCACTTTTTTAGTTGGGGGAACAGAAAAACATCCCTAGGTGCTGTAATATACGGATAGGACTGAAAGTAAGTATTGTGCTTGATCAGTAATCCTTTTATTGAAAGTGCTACACTGTGGAATTGTTGTAATGTAACATCCATAAACTAGACCTCCGTTTTTCAGGAAGTTTCTACCGACTTCCATCTCCGATATGTTTCTGATCACCTGACTAAAATACCCAACTGATGGACCCAACGTGTCAGCATAAATTCTGTCACAAATAAGAATACTTCCTTGGTGTGCAAATAAGACAGAATTATCTTTGATAAAAAATTGTCTTTCTAAATTGAGGAAGTAATAAAACTTTCTACTGCAGAAACATTTCATATACAAATGGAAATTTAAGCACCTTATAGCCTTCTGTGGCTGTTTTTCCAACTGTCTACATTTGCTGATACCAATGAAGTTAACAAGAAAGCAGAAAAAGTAAATACAAACAGAAATAAGTGCTTATGGAAGGATTGAGAGGAGTCACAATGCATGGTATAGACACATATGAAGATACGAGAATGCTGTATGTCTAAACTGCTATAACATATGCTTCAGACCATTTCTGTAATCTGTCAAAATTTCACCAGAAGACATAACCACACAGAGACAGTGGCTTCATACTGAGCCAGGCCTGGTCACCTACAAACATGTTTGTGAACGTAAGAGTAGGAGGAACCAGAGCAGGTACTGGACTCCACCCACCAAACCTCATCTTGTCACCAACTATAACAGGCAGGCATATCATGAAGAGAACAAATATCTAAGGTAGTCAGTTCCCTGATAATGAGGACAGAGATGGTCCTCAAAATGTTAGTGTACTCACTGCTCAAGCATCTGATACAGCTGCTATCCACAGAAAATTTTATCAAAGAATATTCTACATTAAAGGAACTCAACATCAGATCTAAAACATAGCTCATGAGTGAATCTGAATTTGAAAATTTTGACATGCATTTTTCTTTCTTCTATTCCTCTTGTAAAATTACATGACTGTCAACAGACCCATAATATACAAACCTACACTGTAATTCTGAAGATGAGTAAAATTTTCTGGTGAAAAGTTCTGGAAAGGTAGTTCAAGTTGTTGATTTCCTATCTGCTCACGTAAAAATCTGAAAATGAAAACAAGGTTTATAGCATTATTGCACATACTCATTTTGACAGTTGGTATTTTGCTTATTTCCATAGCTGGATGTAAAGGATTGCAGTAATGGTAAAACAGCAAGTAAATGTAAATACAGACAGAAAGAGAAGTACTTATCTATGTTTTGTTCAATGCCTCTGTCAGTAGCTCAAGATAGTACAGAATCAAATGATGGGATTATTAATGAATAATGAATTTGTAAGGAAGTGGAAGGAGTCATGACCTATACTGAGGTACCATCCATCAAGATGGCTGACTGCCAGATCTCACATATTACCACATTTTCCTGGCTTAATTCCAAGGTGGGTGACCACCTGTTGTCACTGACTATCATGTCCGGAGGAAAAAACTGATATGGATCTGTTCCGGGTCTGGTGACTGCCTGACACCAATCACTGTCACAGTCATGTAAACAGTATTAAAAGTATCCACCTCAGCATACACTGTTCTCTTGAAAAGAAGGAATAAGTTGGCACATATGTAAAGGTAAAGATCACTCCCAGACAAGCATATGCAGGCAGAGGGGAGGCAGATGTACAGTTCCAAACCGTTCACAACCTCAATGCTAAAAGGGTGTAGGTGGTTGGATGGTTAGAACAATGCCCCAGCTGCTTTACTCCCAGTAAAGACCTGGTACCCAATGTACAGGAAACTAGGTGGACCTCAAGGCCATCTGAATGGGCAGAGAAAGTCTTGCCCCTTCTGGGAATCGATCCCCGGCCTGTCTAACCCCTGTAACGAGTCACTATACTTATATAGGTAACATGTAGAATTATAGTTTTACATATTCTAATTTTAAGGTTTTCCTACACCTTTGAATATTGTTAACACTTCTACATGCATATACATTTTCAGGCTTCATGGTAGGTATTGATTAGACGTTGGCAGTCCTCTGGGTTTTGACACTAGGGTTGTAGGTTGACATCATCACTTCAAGGTAACATGGTGCCTTCATATATAATATATACACTGACAGAATTATGTCCAGGGATACAGTGGATCAATTCAGAAGAGGAATTGGATCACTTACAAAGGTGTCTTGCACAGAATATGGCAAGGTACACCTGTGATGATGATGATGATGATGACGACAACAACAACAAAAACGATGATGACAATAATGATAGTTCCCGAGCCTCAACATGATATAAACGTGAAGGAGTGAAGTGTGTGTGAAATTACATACATAGAGCTCTTTTCCAGGCTCCAGTGGATGGGAAGTGGAAAGTGAGAAGTGGTACACCCTATTTATGTGGGCACAGGTAGGGCAGTGTTTACTCAAGGAGGTGAGGCTATCCCATCATTAACAATACCCTATGCCTCCTTTCCTTCAGACAATGGATAAGAGGCTTCCATTCCAGAATAGTACTAACGTGACCTAATCAAGGAGATAAGACATTAATATAAAATTTATATTCATATCTGCAAGGAGAGAGACCATTTAGAAGTTCCTACATGACAATGTCAGGACAATCTTAAAATGCATCATTAATAAGGTGAGAAATGGCACAAGATTCAGAGACTTTGAGAATCACTGCCATAAGTGATGTAATAAAGACTGAAGAAAAATTTTCATCTTACCTTGCATTATGCTGAGTGGAATGTTTGAGTGGTCCAGCAGTCATCTTATTGTTGTACTGCAAACGAGGAGACAGTGGTGTATGAATAGTGTTCTCCTTCATCTTACGGGGCTTTCCTACTTTTGACTTTTTCCATTTGCCTCCTTATTAGACAAGAGAGAGAAAAATAAAATTTAGTTTCTGATATGTGGATGAATCAGAGATCAAAATATCAATCAACAGTAAGCAGCAACTCACCAAAGTCGGTCAGGGCTAAGAGAGCTGACTTCTGTTGTGCACTGGATAACTGATGGCAATGTTTGAAAGGCAAAGACCACTGAGGTTTTTCACTCTTTGGTAGAGGTTCCAAGTTATCATATGGAACTGTACACCTAGAAAAAAAATTATAATTTCAGTGTGATGAAAGAACTATATATTGTGTAGTGAACTGAAGATTCCCTAAATTTATTCTTTAATTATGAAGGGTAAAATTGTAGCAAAATATTACTCTTTATTTTGGTACAGGAAGTGGGTACAATTTGTCTGTGTCATTCAAAGTTTCATGGTGGAAAAAATTATGTTCATGATAAAATTAAGGGCAGGTTATGATTGGAAAGATTATTCACTTCAGAATCTTTCCATCTCCTGTCTAAAAGTCTAATTACATACTAAAAAAAATATAAAATTATAAGTTTACTCTCCATTCCATACAGGTGTGGAAGCTTGCCTCTCATCCTAAAGGCAAAAAAATGTTTAGTGTCTGAGACTGAAATGATTAGGAAAGAGAGGAAGTAACAGGGGGATGAATAATGTAACACAATGAACAGCTTCATATTTCTAATCTTAACCCATTATTATTCTTATTATTATTATTATTGTTATTGTTGTTATTACATAAAGGAACAGCACAGGGATGGGACGTGTAGCACACAGGAATGCGATAAGAATCACTTTGAGAATTTAGTCAAAAAGTGCGAAGGAAGGAGACCACATCGAAGCCCCAGGCATGGATGAAAGACAGTATTAATATGTATCTTAAAGAAATAGCAAGTGAGATGTGAAATTGGTTTATCTGGCTCAGAAAAGGATCCAGTGGGAGCTCTTCAAAACACAGCACTGAAACTTAAGTTTGCACAGAAAGCAGTAAATTTCATGACAAAATGAGGAACAAACAGTTTAAACAGTCACCTTCAAGGAATTAAAATCACATAATAGTGAGGTGAACAGTGTAAGTAACTGGGTGAATTCTTTTCATGAAAGATGATGAACACAATGCAGTGAAAGCCTTGGGTATCAACCAGTATGACAAAGCCATGTCTGAGTACTATTATTATGTTTCCTTGTATCATCCTGCCATCTAGTATTATTTCCTAAAGCTCAGATATGAGTAGTGAAACACTGTATAGAAAATATGCATTATAAATTATGATTTAAAACCATACCCAAGCCATACAAATAGCTTGATAAAGTCAAGCACACTGAAATATCAGCTCCCACCCAATATTAAACTAGTGGTTTGTCAAAGCAGCCTGTCTTACAGTAACTCCATAACACTAGGTCCTTGAGGAGCTAATAGTTGCTTTGCTTCCCAAGAAGTTCTTTGCCTTATATGAAAGCTCAAAGTTCATTACCATATTCACAAAATCCTGTACCAGAGTCTATTCTGAGTGAGATAAATCCAATCCAAACACCTTGTTTCTTCAAGATCTATTTAAATACAGGACTTTTTTTTTTAATTTCCACACATATCACTCAACACTCCTAGCATTTTGTGTCACTGCAGGCACAGGAGCAATTGCCACTATTCCAATTTGCTATGAGTAGAGGTCCATGTGTTTTAGCTCAATGTATTGCAGTAAATATTAGGTTATCACAACATTTTAAAGATAATGATGTAAATTATTTGTGGTGTCAGCTGTTACACTGCCTTACTAAAAAGGTGTATGTTCTTGTGTAACTGGACAGATGTTCAATAAATGGTGTCACAATGTGTATTACATATCAGTATCAATTTACAGTCTCAGAAAAAAAATGGGCCCAATAATTCCAGTTCAACTTTAACCTTTTGGCGCCGGAATTATTTTTTTAATTTTAGCACACCCTGTATATAAAATGTGAATAATACAGAACCAAATATGTTAGAATTATGACACAAACTGCATTTTGAAGAGACAAAACGGAGAGTATATACCATGTTTAAAATATTCAGTACCTATATTTGTTGAATAAATATATAAAATACAACTTTAGAGGTTAGCGGTGCGGTACGACCACTATAGTTGACATTAGGCGTCAA
>Ga0123352_10002485_pt1 | contig 25733 bp, 11 predicted proteins | sample TergutLab28metaG_FD_89700 | JGI IMG/M metagenome (GOLD analysis project Ga0123352, IMG submission 89700) | Labiotermes labralis P1 segment gut microbial communities from Petit-Saut dam, French Guiana - Lab288 P1 | ecosystem: Host-associated > Arthropoda: Insects > Digestive system > Gut ...
CTATATTATTATTGGCATTATTGTTGTTGATGTTAGATTATTATTAAGGATAATTGACTATTTCCATATCCGTGGATTTTGTAATCTTGTGAGGATCTGAGGAAAGATAATAATAAATACAAAATAAATACAAATACAAATACTGGTATTTAAATTTTAGCAAATGGTTTAAGAAAAATATATCACTTGAACAGAAAGAGATAAAACTATGAAATAAATGGCATTTTATGGAAAACACTATGGAGATTATGCAGCATGTCTTAAAAATGCAGCAAATTTACTTTGCCTAAATAATATATAAAATGAATTTCTATAGGTGTTTTATATGTATTTGAATATGCAAATGCAGGTCATTTACAGGTTACGAGAGAACACCTAAAATTGTCAACATAATGTGCTATGATATAAAGTAGTAAATTCTACACAATTTCATTGTTAATACCAAACAAGGTTTCTCTATGAAGACAAATGGTGAATTTTTATGATACTTGTTGAGTAAGTGATTAAGCATGCTTGAATTAGATACAGAAGTAGTTAAAAATAATCACATATACTGTACAATACAAAGTGGTAAATGAAAGATGATACAAGGGTAACAGTAAAGTTGTACTTGTACTTAATTAAAGACCACAAAATGCAGTTACATAGGGAACTGTAGTTATAGCTCTACACATCCTTAACCTCAGCATTAAATGGAAGAAAATTTTACCCTTAAGGGAAAAGTCCTGGTGCCCACTGAATAGAAGTTTGCATGACAAAGAATCAGTCAGGATGCCGCAGAGAAGAAAAAGTCTCTGTTCCTACAAGTAACCAAATGCCAATTCCTTGGTCAGCCAGGTCATACCCCAGTCACTATGCTGACTCAGCTATTCCTGCTGTGAGAAAAAGTGGTCAATGATGTTGCAAATGCAAAGAAACGCATGAAACAGATATTACTCTAAGTGATAACAGCCTACGTAGCATGTCATTTGCATTCATGTCTTATGCAATAAAATGTGGGTGTATAAATCGGACGACATTGCAAGACTTATATATGCTCTCCAATAGTCCAATAGTTCTGAATGAAACAAGGCTGAATATCAAGAGTAACAAGCTATCTAGATCAATGATACTTTCTTGAGAAACGTTTTCAAACCACAAAAAACTCTATTCAATGCATATTGGTATTACTACCTCAAAACAGGCATAGAACATGTATCATAGTGGTTACAGGTGTAGTGACCACTCACATTTAGATAGATCAGGTCCAAGAATACGAATAATCATATTTACATCACAACACACTTACAGTAAATCAACAGTTAGTCCCACAAACAAACGTTTTACATTATCAATCCTTTCAACTTTCTATAATTTTTCTGATTACACATATTGCCACTCCATTTTTTTTTACACAAGGAAACTTTAAGCTAAACTGAAAAATCAGTTAAATTTGCCCATGCTCCACTGCATACCAAAGATCATAGATGCTCACAGAAGCCACAGATATGAACTGAGTGTTGGCGCAGTAGGTGGCAGGACACTATGGTAAATAGTGATGTCAACACTGCTGACATATGGCAGAAGAGAGTTACCAATGTGCTGTTCATCCAAAAATATTTTTGCTTAGAGTCTGAACATAGAGTGTCAGTAAAAATTAATCTGTACAAAGTCCTGTTTATGAATTGTGCATTTTTATAAAATTCTATTTCATAGTACTAATGCATAGAATTCTGGTAGGCACTTATAACTTTGTCAACAAATTAGTTGGATGATCCAACCAGCTGCATGTGCAAAAGAGCATTCTGTAGGATACCATATCTTACACTACCCAAAAATAGAGAAATGATGAAGAGAAAAGTTGAGGAAATATGATGACAAAACACTGTGATGGAATATATGAAATTTTAAAAATATACCAAGAATATTACTAAAGAATATCACCCAAGAAATTTAAATGTACTAGATGCGAATGGACAACTGCTGTCTGAAAAGAAAAAGGTGATGGACGGAATGAATATGTTGAAGGAAATTAAGTGATTGGGGTCAATTAAAAACAGAATTTCATATGGAATAAGTTGATTTTAATGTGACAAATTAGGAAAAAAGTGAACCAATATATTTGGAAACAAGGAATATAATACTAAATTTTAAAAACCAAAAAGCACTAGGGATAGATGGAATAATGACAGAGATTTTACAGAAAGTGGGTCCAGCTTTATGGAGGAAGATACATGGTTTAATAAAGACTATATGCAAATACCCATGGAAGATGGAAACTGTATACCCAACAAATAACAAAAGATAATCGGAATAAATATGACAATTACAGAGGAATAACGCATTTAAGTTGTATATACAAAGTACTATCATGCATAATGAGTAATTCACAGAACAGAATATGCAGAAAAAATAATTGGTGATTACCAATATGGATTCAGAATGAAGAGGGGAACAATCCATAATATATATTGAGACAAATATTAGAATAGGCATATGAGTATAATATAGACACATATACTGTTTATAGATTGGAAGCAAGCATTTGATAGTATTTATAGACATGGAATGATAAAAATATTAAGCTACAAGGAATACCCGGCAAACTAACAAGATTAATAAGGATGACACAGACTTTCAAGCAAAAGTAGTTATAGAGAACAACATGACCAAACGTTTTAATGTTAATATAGGAGTAAGACAAGATGATGCATTGTTAGTCATATGGTTTAGCTTAGTCCTATATTATATTATGAAGAAATTAGATATTACGTGAAACATATCAACTAAAATGGCACAGAGCAATACATAAGTGGATGATGTGGTCATCATACCTAGGAAACTCAAAGCCTTGGAAGAAGCATTGCAGGAATTAAATAATACAGCACAAGAAACAGATGGATAATCAATTAAGAAAAAACAAAATATATAGGAGTAAGTAAGAAGACACACAATCAGTGTAAGCAGATAGCAGCAGGAGGGAAAGGGGTTTGAAACAATCCCAAGTTCTCCTTATTTAGGTTCAGTACTAAATGATGATAATAGCATATCAGAAGAAATAACACACAGAACCAAGAAAGGAAACAAGGCCTATAATGGCACATAAAGGATTCATGACCTTTAAATTAATAAATGCACTACAAGAAGATCTGCATGACAATGATAAGGCCTATAGTGACCTACGCATGTGAAACCTGAATAATGTCTATAAGGGACTGATAGTGTTTCCATTTTTGAAGGACAAATTTCAAGGAATATATTTGGACCAACTGGGTCTAAGGAAGGATGGAGAGTAAGAAGTAATAACAAATTGAAAAACTTGAGAAAAGGAGAGGATATTGTTAAATATATAAAAGCACAAAGAATAAAACGGTGGGGACATTGTAACAGAACTGAAGATATCGAACTAGTGCAGAAGATTACTGACTGGAACCCTACTGGAATAAGAAACAAAGGATGACCAAAGAAAAGATGGAGATATGAAGTAATAAATGATTTAGAGAAGGTAAAACTGAGAAGTTGGATCCAGCTCGTTACAGGTGGAAAAGACTGGAATGATCTGGTGCAGAAGACCAAAACTCATGTAGGGTTGTAGTGTCAGAAGAAGAAGACACTGAAATGTTGATACTTTTACTACACTTTCACTTCTGAACAGGTTAAGGTACAAAGGTAAAGTTGCCCTTTTCCAGGCCATGAAAGCATGTGGGTGAGTAGACATATAGGTTCCCCCCGTTCTTAGCCTTGATACAAGATGGAAGTTAATGGCTAACTTCACACTCTGACTGCTTTACCCCCAAGAAAGAACTGCAGTACCCACTGAACAGGGGGCTGAGTGGGCCCCAGAGCCAGAAATATCTTGCCCCCTACTGTGATTCAAACCAAACCCTCTCCATCCACCCCATAGCCTGGTCACTATACTTACTACATTACCCTGACTCCTCTTTTAAACAGTAATGTTCAATTATACATCAAATGCATTTTTCTTTTTGCAGTAACAGTTGAAACAAACATTTTTTAATACTACTATATGCTTATTTCTTTACTTGTATATGTGTAGTACTTCTTCCCTTCACTGTTGCACACCTGCCACAATAAGCAAAATAGCACACTGCATGTTTATACTACAGATACATTTACTTTCAGAAATAGTAACACTACTACCCAAATTTGTAGCTTTCAAAGAGAATGCAACAAATGAGGACCCATTTTTAAGTGCACTGGTCCAGATGTAAATACCATCCACATTAAGTGAAAATTTTACAATCAAACATGGAATAAAACCACCTTTCCAATACTGTACTGTTCATGTGTTAACCACAGAAGAAAATTCTTGAGAGAGGGATAAATTCATTAAATTTATACCCATACTATACCTTGACCTGGATATATAGGCTAACTTCATTTAATGTGCACAAATGCAAAGATATCTACTATTACCTGATGACTCAGAACCAGATTCCAAAATGTACTTCTGCAACCAAATGAGATGCTGGACAATTTCCAATATGTTGTCACTTCAATAGAACACCCTTATCACAAACCTTCAGACTTGACAAACAAAATTCTATTCTGAAAATCATCATCATCTTCCTCCATGGATTAGGTCATTTTACCTGTTCCAGCATCGACGCATTGCCATCTTTTCCTGGGGCATCCACGATCTCTTCATCCTCAGGGTTTGTAGTTGAGGGCATGTTTCGGGAGTCTGTTGTTATCCATTCTTTCAAGGAGGTTGATCCAATTTTGTTTGTATTTGGCTCTTACGTCTTGTATTCCAGGGCTCTCTAGTTCTTTTCTTATGATTTCACTTCTTATTTTGTATCTTTAACACTTCTTAGAAAGTGCATCTCTGTCACTTCTAGGTGAGTCATGTCTTGCTTTGTGGTTACCTATGTTTCACTACCATAAAATAGTGTAGGTCTAGCTACACCGTTATAAAATTTCATTTGGGTGTCTGTACGAGTTTCCCTTAAATGTTTTCTGCTAGTGCCGCATATTCTTTGGAATCTGTCAATTTTTTGGTCAAAATCTGGGTCACCGTCTGAACTCAATTCACATCCCAAATAATTAAATTTTTTTTGCCACAATCTGGGTCACCGTCTAAATTCAATTCACATCCCAAATAACTAAACTGTTTCACTTGTTCTAATACTGATTCGTCTATTTCTATTTTAGAGTGCATTAAGTGTTTTCCTTTAAAAGCCATAATTTTTGTTTTGTCCGTGGATATTTTAAGGTTATAGTCTTTGCTCATTTGATTTAACACATAGACAGACATCTGGAGTTTGTCTTCAGAGTCTTGTATAATTACTTGGTCATCTGCGAAGAGTAATGTGTTAAGGTAGAAGTTCCTTTTAAGCACTATACCAGCGTCAACTTTGTGTTTCCAGTTTCTTAGGAGGTCATCTAAATAAATAATAAAAAGAGCTGGTGATAGATTACACCCTTGTTGTACTCCTTGATTAATATATATTTTTTCAAGAATTGTCTTTCCTGTAGCAATTTGTAAACTGGTATTTTTATATAGGCTTTTAATTACGTCAATTAAATGATAAGGTATACCCCTTCTATTAAGAATTTGCCATAGTTGGTTTCGATCTACTCTATCAGAAGCTTTTTCTAGATCCAAGAAGGCCATGTGAGTTTCTAAGTGAAATTTTCTTCTTTTTTCCATTATCTGTTTAATGATAAATACATTATAAATGCATGATCTGCCTATTCTGAATCCATTTTATTCTTCAAGTAATATTGTTTCTGATACTGTTTTAAAGCATTGTGCAACTATCTTGGCATATGTCTTGTAACCACTATGTAAAACAGTGATGCCTCTGTATTTCGAACAGTTGTCACATTTGCTATTCTGAAAATAAAAACTATTTACTTCTTGTTGTATTCTTTCTTTTGGGTGATTCCTGGCATTTGAATTTCGTGTGCCAAAGTTTTGGAACAATATGTCAGTTCCATCTTCAATGGTGGTGTAAGCAGGAGGATTTACTTCTTAATATATCTATGGTGAAAAAACAAATATCTTTCCTTGGATATGAAATACATACTGTGAATAGTAATTTATATCCACTCAGCAGTTCATTGCTTCAGATTAATTTTAAGAGATGTGCAAATAAGAACAGGCACAAAGGATAGCACCCAACTTTTTTCGTCCCCTTCAAGTCACACAATACAGATGTTGTCAATATTCATTTCTCATTAAGTTAGGGTGAAGTGTATGAGAACTGTACCTTAGTTTGCAAGGTAATTTAAGGTTATGTTGCTTTACCTTGTACTCCATATCTAGATTACTTTATTTTTATTTTTCCTGGCATACTTCCATGGTTTAACTTTATACATTAATACTCATTAGTTATGGCACAGGAAAAGTTATAGCCACATAAAACACCTGAGAATGTGAAATAAATACATGACTAATAATGTATCTAGAGTATTACTACCTACATTATTCGTACTACGCTGAAGTCTTTTCCACACTATGCAACACATAAAACTGACAATGTCATTCAGTAAGATATGACACACCAGTCACATGACTGTTATTGTATACTGCTCATTACTCTTATAAATGAGAATAAATTATGTTTTAGTGAGGTCATATATGCACTTGTACAGAATATTCAAAAGAATTTGTGTTTGTGATAGACTAATTAGGCTGCAAACTCACAGTTAATATGAGAAACACAACACACAAACCTCTGCAGTACAGCAATGTTACATCACACATTGGTATGTAGGTCTGATGTTTACAATAGGCCAAAAAGAAAAATATACCTGTACGCAGCATTTTAGTTGTCTCTTTTCACTAGGTTTAGTTTCACTCAACTTCTGAAATGGAATGCAAGGTAACTCCAACTCTGACATTTCTGTAACAAAATTGGTATTCACACATTTCTGGATATTGTCCATTGCCCAGTATTCTGAGCAGAACACATCATTTTGAAAACTGTATCTCCTTCAAGAAGGCCTTATTGCAATACAACACATTCACAGAATAGAAAGATGCAACGTGCATGGCCATCTGCTTGAAACTCAAGCTTAACATATTTAAAATGTGCTGGAATGATCAACTCATGGTACAGACATGCTGTTATGAGGACCGCATAATTGAAGTGAGGCATGTAGACTGTCTGCTGTGCTGATAAAACTACATTTAATAGAGATACAAAAAAAAATGTGTTCAAAAGCTATTTTGTTACACTGATGTTCCCATGCCTTTACAGTAGGTTCCCAACTCATTACAGGCTGGATGGTCCAGAGATTGAATTCCGGTGAGGTAGGATTTTCTGCACTCATCCAGACCAGCCCTGGGGCCCACACAGCCTCCTGTATAATGGGTAACAGGTCTCTCTCTTGGAGGTAAGGCGGTAGGGTGTGGTACTGACCACCAATCCCCATCTAGCAGAGGTTAAAGGAAGAGTAGAGCTACACCTCTACTCCCCCTCAGGGCCTTCATGGCCTGTTCGAGGGTGAACTTTATTTTATTTTACTTGACTGTCATGTTCTATGATAGTTAATAGATCTTTCTAATGGCAGGTGGCACCCCACATTTTCAGCAGTGGTTAGAAAGAGATACAGTTTGTGGAATAGTGTGTTTTGTTCAGGCTATCAAATGAAGGACAAATCCCAGACACCCTGTAATCCTGAAAAAAATCACCGCACATGAATAACGATTTTTCCACTATTCCAGCAATTATTATTACCATGTTCTGGCAACATTGAGAAGTAACTTTAAACATGCTTTTATGCATAAAGTAAGATAATATCACAAGCCTTTTTCTGAAAATATATCTGCTGGTACTCAGGGTACAAAAATAAAGAGGGAACTGTACTGGACCAGCAGATATGGGACTTCTAACAATAACAGTTTGCCAGTATGATCACTGGCTGATGAAAACACCAGTAATACTACCATGAAAGAGTAGAACGGTGAAATAAATGAGAATATAAAGAACCTCCAACTTCAGGAACTCAATATACAAATTTTAGCTTGTTCCAAATCCCTGCAACATACCTCCGCATTGAACAAGGATATGAATTAAGAACTTTTACTGACTTGGATGACTGTTAATACAAGTGCTGGGACAGATTGTGCTGACCGCATTCAGTATACTTCAATATTATATGGTGACAAAACATGTACGTTAGCTACAAGGTTAACACCTCTTCTCTGCTGACTCCAAGACTCCTTTAATATGTAAAAGTAATGAATCTTTGACCAAACACACTATTGGTTTCTTAGGATGTTACAGAAAGAATAAAGCGGAAATACATATATTACTTCTACAAAATGCATGATAACTGTTACATACCTGACAGGCTACAGAATATAAATAAGTTGATATTCCAATCCAGGCTGACATTCTCAATACCACATTCCACTCTCTTTCAATATATATCAGTATAGCAAAAAACAGCTTAATGCAATATTTATGAATTATTTCATAGAAATAGATCAACAAACATTCCTCACAAAGGTGGGTGCCAATGTAATAGTGTAAAGAAAACCTTATTAAATTACCCATTACATGTAGTATTGTCAAGCTTATTAAAATTATTGACTGGTGGAAGTTGGTGCTGCATGGATTTAAGCAAGTAGAAAACAAACTGACTTCTCAAACAATTCACTGCTGAAGCCAGGCTGGCAGAGTGGCAAGAGATGCACTTCTTCCACCATTCTTTGATATGTCAGTGCAACCTGTTGAACCAACATGATAAGACATTAGCACAGCTAATGGTCTGGCATCAGTTTCAATGCATAGAAGTCAAAGTATAAAAACACAGCCTCTGTGAAAGACACACGGACATTCAGCCTCCAAAATTCTATTTGGCACTGATAACATCTTGGTAGATTTTTTACAGTTACAGTATGAAGTTTCCATCATAAAGGTTAAAGATGTTCAACATAAAATTAGGTTCCATAAGCACAGAACAATGGACAAGGTAATGGTACATCCCAGTCCACACTGAAGGTTTGCACCATGTCACAAACAGTATGTTGGAACTTTACACCATATTTTAAAAATAATTATAGCACCACGCATAAATGTACATAAACCCAGACTCAATATGACTTCAAAAGTAGCTGAAATTAGATCTTTCTTATATATCCTTGTTGCACAGGAAGAAGACACTTCTTGGACAGCTTGACTCTGAAGATGAAGGCACTATGTCCTTTGAAATGTGAGCTACCTGCCCAGTGATACGATGTAACATCCCAGATGACTTGAATTTAAAAACCAGAACTTCCCTATGACAGACACATTCAGTAACTTGGGAATGTACAAATCCCAGATGACAGGTCACCGCGACAACTCAGTTTTATACAGTCGTGCATAATATTCACGGATCATCTGCATGGAATTTCATTCATGTCACTCCTCTGGCACCTAGAATTTTGAGGTGGCCCCTAGATTTTGGGAAAATTTGTACACCCTTGCACTAACTTAGGTAACTTATGAATCTGCCCCAAGAAGTGAAGTATTGACAAACATAACACCTACATATGAAACCCAAAGTGACACCCCAGATGTAGAAACCCTGCATAACAGAACAATGGAGCTAGTTCCTGAGCCAAATAACATACCCTTGTAAAGCTGACACTGCATGTAAACATAATGTAGTTCAAATGGGAGATATATACAAGATACTGAATGATGACAATGTACAGTTAAACAATTAAGGTACTTGTAATCACACTGCAACAGTAATTATTAAAAACAAAATTATAAATTTGGAAGCTAACAATATTTGTACATGTCCCCTTATAATGCAAGTAAAGAAGGAATATATAATTTGACTTAATACCTGAAAAGTTTTAAAAGGCAGTGTTCACTTGAAACTAGAACCTCAGTCTCAGAGAGATGGGTGACAAGATGACCTATGCCCCAGAACTTCATTAGTTACCTGTCTCACAGCTCACATGGAAAGCTGCATCTTACACTGAACTGATAACAAAGCATTCTGGCACTCCATTGTTAGGTTATCCATACCCAAGCCTAAACAATACTGCACACTAGAAACAAGAATCATATCAACTTTCTTAGTAATGTCTTGTGTCATTTCTAAAAATGCTGATAACAAATAAATTCACCGTTCTTTGTGACCAGGTATTAAAGCTTGTTCACTGTCAGATACTTCTAATTCTATTACAGACAAAACAAACATTCACAATATTCATATGTGAGAAAAAACTCTATTGTCAATTTGCTACATATTAAGAAGTGTCTTACCTGTATCCCTTATGTGAATTTCACTGGACTTTCCAAAGAATCACAGCTGCTATTAACAGTAGAGTACCAGCTGAACTCGAAGAAATGCTGAATGCAATATTCATAGGTGCATCTACTAAAAATCCATCAGTTGGATCTGGTTCATCTAGGCACTCAAATTCACAGCATCTCTCTCCTACTCGGAACCTCTTGCAAAACTGTAAAACATGGTTATATATTATGATAGCAATCACCACTAACTTGATATCCAATTATGTAGGTATGTGATCCCATTCACTTATGTAGGAGCTAGATCAATAAAAACTATAAAGCATACACATAGAAAATCACATTCAATAAACATGGCAATTGCAGTGAACTAATGGAAAAGGCCCATTAAAAATTCAATAACAACACTGTTAAAGAGCAAAAAAACATACACATAAACACCATCTGTTAGACAGTGACTACATCCTCTAAGAATGAATAAAATAAATATATAATAACAAACCATCTCTTATTATATAGACTCTGTAGTTTAACTGGCCCATATAATTGATCATTATGCAGACAAACGTATGAGACAACAGGCAGAGCAGCATGTGCTGCTATTAAAATTGTCATCAATTAAGGTCCACACCTTTTAGATCAATGTACTGCAGTTAATATTATGTTTGTACTAAGTACACTTAAGAGAGACACCAGAAAGTTGTAGTTCCATGTGTTGAAGTTAATATTAGGCTTTTCATAATCATATTTCAGGCAGGTGCTGGAAACGGTTCCCTTAAACTTGCAGATACGTATCACACCTAACAAACACAATGTCCATTGCATGTTGAATTCTGCCTGTGAAATTAAAAACACAGTACTCCAATTGCTCTCTGCCACTGTAAGTATCCAAGATAAACACTGTCCTTGACCTAGTTCCAGCAGCTTCTTCTGTGCATCATCAGCCACAAAACAACCCAGATTTGACACATTAGTGTGTGAAAGTACATCCTCCTGTACAAGCGTATGACTTCATTATCATCACATATTTCAAACTTATCTGTTGTTAGTGTTGATCAGTCTACAGAACCCATCACAACTGGACATGGTCAGTTACACGTAATGGAATAATAAAAAAGTTATGTAGATGTCAAGTTACCATTTAAATGATTAGAAAATAATGATAACCCATTTATAGCTGTAACAAAATAAGGTACTGATGTACTACAGAGACATGTGCAAACAAATGTGCCACTATCTTTCAAACACACAATGAAGGTGAGGTTCATGGAATCAATGCATGCATGGGCCTTGGCAATTAAGGTTCAGCTAGCCTGAGAAATTCTTTCATGGTTCTTCTCAATAACTCCAGGCAAGTAATGGGATAGCACCATGAAGCAAGCCACAAACATCCTTGGGCCCTCCCAAGTGAATGATTCTACTGTATCTACATTTGACACCATATACCTTGAAATATTAAAAACAGCATTATAAAACCAAACAATGCAGCAAATAATCATATGGATTAATGTCATACTTCAAAATTTTTGCAAACAGCAGCATGGTATTTCCTAACAGGTTACAAATTTCATACTATCCATTAAAAATTGTGAACATTTGACAGCAATTTGCACTAGTAAGTTCCATTGTCTGAGTTGGTTGCCTCACAAATTAAGCCGAACTGTATTTGGGCAGACAAGAACACAGTTACAGCAAATTAACAGTCTTCATCACTTCTGCCATTCAGTCAGATAGCATAAAAGCCTGTAATATATAAGCTGTCCTTTAGCTGTCAAGGCTAACACTAAGACGTGGGAAGTGCTATTTAGTGATATCTGCCTACTGGAAAGTGGTGCAGTGGATTACACATGAATTCTTATACTGCCATAAACACTATATTCACAAAAATAGGAAATTCAGTTTCCATAACCATGCCAAACTACACACAGATACTCTTTATTTACTTCTTATTCAAGAAGACTACACATAAAATGGTAAAATCTTATATTTTTGTTATGAACAATTTAGTAATTTAGTTCATTAAAAGTTCCCTGACATTATCCAAAAACAACATTGAAAATTATTGTGTTTCTAAAAAATTTCAGCACCAACAAGTAAGAAACTTTCATGTTCCATTCATAAAAACATTTCTCAAAGTACAGCTCTTTCAGAACCACAAATCAGGGTGAGAGAGCAACAACACTCCTTCAGTATTACAAAGTAGGTTGATAGCAACAGTGATTCTTCAACACTACAAAGCAGGCTTAGGTAGCAACAGCAGTCTTTCAAGAATAAACAGCAGGCTGAAGTAGTGATAACCCTCCCTGAATACTATAAAGCAGGCCAATGCAGCAGCAGTGCTTGTTCAACTTGCACTTGCAACTGTCTCACCATGCATTTAAACTACCTCACTGGCCATTCACACAAACGTTCATCGTCTTCTCCTGGCAACTTCCGCAATACTGAATCGAAATAAACCACAGTTTCCCCACTTATAATCTTACTTTTATTCAACATTACATACCATCTGCAGCCAAACACTTTCATTAAATTACCAAACAATTAATCAAAACCTTATTTTTAAAAACAAAACCATATACAAAGAGAAGTGATATACCATATTTTCAATAAACATGGAGTAACCCAATCAATCTGGTAACAAAACTATGCCCTTTCAGGTCTGCTGATAAACAAATTTGTGCATCTCGCAGTAAAGTCTCACAATACTAAAACTGATGTATATAAATATCAATACATAAATATGTATACATAAGTATATATAAACTCTCCTCAAACCCACAGGAAAAAAAAAATGTATTAAAATGCAGTGTGTGTCTCACTGTCTAATATCTGAAAATAAGGAAAAGTAACACCTTCTGCATTGTGACACCATGAAGTTTGGTAAATAGGTCACTACAGTTCAGAGCAACATGTTACTTTCATCTTCAGAACAGACACAGCTCTTCAACCCAGACAAAAGCAGCAGATTCTTCCCAAATGTTGGAACAAATCTGCCAAATTATGCAGCATCACATTCTAAAACACAGTAATCTTCAGCAACTGCCACCAGAAACTCACATTTTTCATCAGACACTAATGTTCATGACCACATACCCACCTTGTGTTGGACGCGCCATTGTTCATTACTACCCACACCAACCTCAATGGCCACAGTTACATGGCTCTTCCACTACATCAGACAGCCACACAGTACAAGTTCATGTACAGACAGTTGTCTTGCTTTCATTAAGATTCTTCTGCATTTGCAAGAGTTAAAACCAACATCCATCTCAAGAAACACTTTTCTAATTGTTTTCATTATTTTCCTCCTAAACTTGTTTTCATCTTAGAACAAAGATGTCTTCACACTATGGCCATTTCTCACCAAACTTGAATGAGGAACTATTTTCAGCACCGAGGACGGAAGTAACCATTACCCAGAACATGCAACCAAGTGGTTTATGAGAATACACTAATATATGCACACCATCATTAATTTACATATCTGCTGACAGCCAGGCACAACTGTGTTCTGGTAGAGCACAAACTGCACATACAAATTCTAATCAAAACATTCTACATGCCCAAGTAACTTTTAAAGCAGATTCAATGCAAATTTTCATAAAACTCTGTCTGAAGTAAAAGTATACAATGTTGTGCAAATAGGCAGAGAGACATAATGAAACTGGAAGCTGTCTGCAAATCACAGTCAAAGAAGAAACCTGCACATTAAAATTCCTCATTTAATGTGGCTGTGTTGGTTGCAACACAGAGTACAGAGGTGAAGTGGTCATTCACTTTACCCACAGCATCACCAACATTCTGAAAGCAAAACTAATTCCCAAGATGCCTAAAACCAACCCTCTCCACCACATGACATACCAAATTTTGACACACAACAGGCTTGTCTAAATGTTCATGACAATGTCTGATTCATTAGCCTGCAATTACCATACTTACCCGAATAGAAGATGAGAATCTATTTGTAATTCATCATCTGAAAAATGGGGGAAGGTGTTCTTTTATCATATAGGAAGTTAAACATGTTCTCTCTGTATACGTATTTTCCTAAAACATTAAAGACTGTAAGCGGATATAACCTTATACACAGAATCATCTTTTAATGGGGTACATCTGGTATACAGACACAGCCACCATATATTTTAACAAGCAGTAGTGGCTATGCTGCTGGCTGAATTACCAAGAAATCTGGATTTGGTTCCCAGCAGGACAAAGGCTTCCCTCTTTAAGGTACTCTGCTTTACATCCAATGAGTAGTGGGGGCTCTTGTCCCACGTGGTAAAGCAAACTGGGCAAGAAACAGACTACTGGCCTCTATCCAGTACAAACTTAACAAATGAAGCTACTAAACTACACTACAATGAAGGATACATTATAATAATTTAAAACTACTAACCACAACACAGTCCCAGATTGAAATTTTAAGCACTGATAGGATATGAATTGGTGCACAAAATATTACATATTTTGAAATAGGAAATACAGGTCCACAATTTTAGCAGTTGCATGTCAAGGGTCAAGTTAGTTGGAGTTGAAAGTTTTATCACTGGTAACTTCTTCTTCCTGATACAAACAACATTGGGATTCTGAATACACTTGAGATATATCTCTTATGCATAACAGGGTAAAGTCATGCCCATTACAATACAAAAACTCCTGCCCAAAAATAAGATTTGAGAATTTCAGATCACCATTATTTCAAAACACAAAAGTGCCAAAAAATTGGTATGGATATGTATATTGATTACATACGGTAACTGCAATTTTAATCAAAATTGGTAGTCAGGTTGTGAGCTGTAGTGATTTGGCATTTAGCTAATTATGCTTCAGTTACACACACAAACGTGCGTAGGTTACCATGAAAAGTGTCCATTATTTCTGCCTGATTTTAGCCAAAATCAGAGAGTACTGACACATTCTGGTATAACACCCATATGAAACATTTTTATCATCAAGACCTATTCACAATTTCTCAAGTTGTTACATGCAGACAGACGGACATGATGAAGGTAAGAGGTGCAATTTTTGCAACTGTGACATTCAGTATAGCATGGACGTGAATAATAGGAGCAGAATATGATTATGATTTCTGTAGCTCACATAGGGTGGATCACAGTAGATGGCCTTACACCACAAAGGCTCACTATGGTAACACACACACAATGAACAAACGCTGGGACCTGGGACGTACAGGAGTCCATGGCTAACTCTATTGCCTTGGAAGTCTATGCAGTCTTCTTCAAGAGCATCTGTCAACATACCACAACCACAAAACACACCATTTACCACCAGCTACTTTCTAAATATTTTCAGGTCTTCCATTCTGGTAGTGACACAATGTAGTCTGTATCCTACAACACAGTGTCACAACCACAAGACCACAATCTGGGCAGCCCACTTTCTTGGTAATATACAAAAATATAAAGAATTCCTGGATAGAACCCAGGGTCAGTCCGTATATTTCTGGAGAAGAAATAAATCTCTTCTCCCTGCTGGGATTCGAAGTATGGATCGTCCAGGCCATAGTCTAGTCACTGCAATGACTAAGCTATCCCGGCTCACAAACACAGGAAAAATTTGTAACAACAAAAACAATTCACAAGTGTTAAAAAAGTGCAATCCTAAAAAACTATTAAAGAAGAAACAGCAGTTAGGAAGAAATATTGCAACTATTCCCTGATCATCTAAAGCATTTAATTTAACGATGCTGTTAGTTACTTAGATTATATAATGTCGCTGTTAAACGAAATGTGAAGATGAAGAATTGAAGGAAAGACAATGGCAGGGGAAAACACAACCCAGTGCCACTTTCTCTACCACAAATCACACATGGACACCTTCATTCAAATCCGTCTATTCAGTGCTTGGCCAAAACTGACCACCTGAGCAATGGCATGACTCTCATCCAACCACCAAACAGTCATCTAACATTACAGTGACATATATACTGTTCAAACGATTGCATTGTGCTTTCTACTGATGAAGACTCTCCTTATTGGGAATATACCCTAGCTCCTAATCCCTTTCTATTGCTACAACCCACATCGCATGAACTGAAGTACCATACACACACATGCAATCTAAACTCTTTACAAAATGCAATCAGATGATTTATTCCATCAGAACACTACAATCAACAGCATCATAGCATGGCTACAACTTTAGGTCCCTTCCAAGACCATCCACATGGCCAATATTTAATGTAAAAGGTACTAACAGTGTGCACTATACATTATGGGATCCCATATGTTTACAGAATGTGCATAAAAACAATTATAAAACTTATTTAAGGTTAAAATACTGTAGAACAGGATGTAGTATATCTAAAACGGTATAAAGATGTTTACAATCAATAAGAAAGGTGCTTTCATTATATTCAAGTGGTGAGTAATACTAAAACATGTAGTCATACAAACAATCAAATTCAAGGACCTTGCTTATTGATTGTAAACATCTATATACCGTTTTAGATATGCTACATCCTGTTCTACATTATTTTAGCCTTAAGTAACTTTTATAATTGATTTAATGGGCATTCTGTAAACATACGCGATCCTATAATGTATAGTGCGCACTATTAGTGCCTTTTACATTAAATGTTGGCCTCAGGATGGTCTAGAAAGGGACCGAAACATGTAGCCATATTATATGATGCTGATGAACGTATGTGTTGTTGTGTTCTCACGGAATTGATCTTTTTATTTTATTTTGAGAATTATAGTACAACGGGATGTCTTCTATTAAAATTAACTCTTTACGCTAATGAACACTTTTCACAACCGCACTCACCTAAGTAACCAAACAAAACCGAAATATTCAGCAAAAACAATTTCAAAGTGGACATATCTACGGCCGGATTACACGCGAACCTCTACAGCAACATCTTCCACATTTGGCATTCAAACACGATCAATACGGCACCACGTGTCCAACGCCTAAGAGAATCATAGTCGCACTGCGTAAAGTCGTCTCATCCACAGATTACTGATCCACGGTAACGTCGAATTACAACACTCACGAGCCAGTAGCAACCGTGGATCTGGGTTCTACGTTCCAAAGCGGTCCAAGAGGCACTCTAATCCATGCTATTTACCGTTCCAAGTGTCACGGATTACACACAAAGACGTGGTACCATCTGTGCGTGGGATGATGTTATGATGGCGGTAGTGTATGAGAGTTTTCAAACGTAAATTGTTAACGTTTATATTAATGTCGTCGATCCCAATTTTCAGTTGATATATTTAAGTAAAAAATATATAATTAACTTGTAAAGAATGGCGGAGGGACAGGTGTTGTTCATACGAAGCGAAAAGTCCAAGGTGTGATGGTAACACAACAATGTAACCTATCATTAAAGTTCTATGAATTAATGTAGTGCTATAACAGATACACACTCATTGTTTTTCGTTAACGCGTATGAGTGGTATTAACGAACATTTGCATGACAGTGTGAGCAAGCAGATGTGCCACACGACTCATATATAGTGTAACTTTTATGGAGATCCTAGAGTCAATTCTTCACTCGTGAGTTTTAGATTTGAGGTTCTTGGCCGTGGCTGTAAAGAATAGTATCTACTGAAATGTGTCGGGGTCTCTTGCGGTATAATATCCTATCATATTCAATTGCGTCACGTTCCAGAAGACAGCATACGTCTTTAGAGTATGTTAATTATTTGGTCGATGTGCCCGAATAACTTGCTGATTAGAATACTGATTTCTTTCTACCGTCCTTCAGTTCCCCTTTGTAGCAATGTGCCATGTGCTTCACACAAGACCGTGATGGAAGAAATTATTTAAAAGTAAATGGTATTGGGGTTAATCTAAAAAGTAGTTTTTATTTACATTCAGCACAAATAGACAGCTTCAAACTCAAAACATTGTCACCATGGTCTGTAGTTTTATTGTGCCTCTTGTAACTTATATTTGTAATTAATGAATGTTTAGTGTGAAGATGGGACAGCAGACGAAGGTGGCTCTGCAACAGCAGATGAAGACATCTGGGATGATACAGCTTTAGTGCAGGCATATGATCGTGCTGTATCTTTGGCAAAGGAGGAGGTTGCACGTCGTATGGGAATTGGGAAGGAAAGCATATCTGAAAATGACAGTACTATACCTAAGAAACCTAGAAAGAAAAAGAAGCAGAACAAAGATGTAAGGAACTATAGGCACACTAGATGAAAAATTTTGATGTAATGTATTTGATTGATTGGCACAATAAAATTTTGTAATATTATATAATACTAGAAATTTTGTAGTAAAGACAGAAATGGTATTCCTTGTTTTCCCTACAATAGGCTTAAGTTAAGTCTGTGATCTTGGCTGGAATATGAAGTGCATATTTTCCCAGAAATATCTGAAAAATGAAAGGCACTGTTCTGTTGAATTAAATGTAATCTTGTCTCCTTTTCAGTTCTGTAACTTAACAAAAGTGAGAGAATGGAGAGTCTAACACATGTCACCTCTCATAACTTGCATTAAAAATTTTGATTGCTTATACTATAGCAAAGTAAAGAACTTAAGAAATGTACATAACACATAACAAATCTGATACATTCATGCTAATTATGACTTTCAGAAAAAGTGTTTTGCTGAGCTAAATATTTGGTGAGTTATGTTTGATGTGCACATCGAAATGCACAGAAGCTTTCATGTAAAGTGCACGCTATTATTGTCCAGTTCCAAGTTGGAATGTTTGTTACAACTTCTAATGACACTGTCCAATAACAAATTTCATGAAAATCCATTGAGGAATTCTTCGAGTTCCAACATGTAACACAGACATGGCGAAGGTGATAGTCACATTGTTTAAACTTCTCATTGTTAAAACACCAAAATTATCTGTTTTGTAAAAGAGGTTATGATGAACAAATATGAGCCAGAATGGAATTAGCTTGTTCAGTGTTTCTTTCCCAGTCAAATTAAATCAAAATATATTTAATGTTTAGGGACAAGGAATGTGTGGCAGATGGATATATAACAAACATCTCATTGTGTCTGGATGTGTGACCATAATGATGATCATGCTGTAGTAGTGTGAATTGTGAGGTTTTAGCAGTGATGTGTTTGAGGATTCCTTTTTCTAGTATATGATGCTGCATCACTGGGTAATTGAATCTTTATATTTGGAAGGAATGTAGTGCCTTCTTCTTCAAGTGTTAGTAGGTCCTAGAACACAATTTTCTTCAGGAACCTATTGACTGCTGCAGATAAAGGCACTGTGCTCCTTGAAAGGATTACCCAGTATTGCAGCATCATATCCCAGAAGAAAGGAATCCATGTGATACAGTTCTGTTCATCGGATGTGTTTTTAATTTGCAGGCAATACTACAGTGGCAGGTTGGTGCTCCCTGCCGTGCAGTGTACAGTGGAGATGGAGCTGTTTATGAAGCTACAATAGATGCCATTTTATATGACAAAGGAACATGTGTGATCAAATACATAGGTAAGTGCAAGGCATAACCTGAATACTGCTTGTTGTTTTTCCTAGTGCTAACAAATGATGGGTCTTTTCTGTGGTCATTGAATGTTTATCATTGAAATGTATGATGACAGCAGAGCAAAGATTGTGATAGCAAATACAGTGAGAATATCCTTAGACTGAAAAGGTAAAGGTAAAGTTGTCCCTGTGCATGCAATGTGGGTGTGTGAAGGAGTGGAGGTCTAGCTCTTGGTGTTCTTAACCTTGGGACTAGATACAGTTGAGTGTAAGCTGTCATACCCTGGCTGCTTTACCTCTCGGGAAAGAGTTCTGAGACACATTAAATAGGAAGTTGGTTGGCCCCATAACTGGTCTGGACACTGGAAGAGTTAAAAATCTTTTTCTTTAGACCCAAGTAAGTAAATAAATGTACCTCCTGATTTCTGTTGCATTGGTATCTGGCCTCAGGCAGATGATTTCATTCCCAGTATATTTTTCAGAGTGATATTGTCTGCAGTGCAGCTGCAGTAATGGTTTGTACATGTTCAACATGGAGTTTGCTGTGGTTATGAAATTTGGTCTTCCACTTTCAGAGAGGAACAGAAACTGAAAATAGTTGAAAACAGGAGGGTTGCAAGACAGTGGAGAAAATTGTATTATACTATTTGTATAATAATGTTAAGAAGAGCTGGGAAGATAGTGTGGGTGTATTGTATAGCAGATGTGGAGGAATTGAGAAATGCACACCACATACTTTTCTGTGTAGCATTATAGTAAAGATACCATCTGGAAGTACTAATGTTAAAGTGACTGTTAAAGAAATGTGACTTGGTTATGTGGACTGGATTTAACTGAGAATATGTTCCAGTTGTTGTACCCTCTGTTCGTAGTAATTAACCTGTAGATTCAAAAGAGAGGTGGTGATTTTTTTGATAGGCTGAATGACAGTTGAGTTCTTAAAGGGACTGTGCCTCATGCACATAGTCAGTCTTAGAGAAGTAGATTGTACTGGTGGAGAGGATTGATTTGGTAATCTTTTGTAACAATGGTGATGCATGTTAAAGTGCAGAACAGCATGGAATTTCTTGACCAAACATGACCCTGTACTATACAGTAGGTTGTTAGAGCAGCTGTACAGCTGAACCATGCATGTCACATAGTTAGGAGCATGTTGTAGTTTGTCTACATAACGCCAGAGTGAGCAAGCATGAAGTACTGGTTACTTGGCTGCTTGACCTTTGGCTGAGTAGAGGGAGGGGTTTTTGCACCATGGCATGGCATACCCACACTGTGGGCACAGTGAGTGGAGACTCTGGTGTGACAACATGTGGCTGTGAAGCAGGCTTCACCATCAAGGTAGTGTATGGTGTCTCACAAAAGGGGAGTGAGAACTGAGCCTTCCAAAGTGACGCTACCAGCAGTGAGATTGTTTCCAACATACAACACAAAAGGTTGGCAGCAGAAGTCTCCTTGTGTGATGTAAGAAGAGGAGAACCAACATCCTCTGTGTGTTGTAAGGTAGGACAAGTGAAGGGCAGTGTGTTGTGAAAGCGTGGAATAAGAGCTTACTGGGTGGCCAGAGAACAGAACTAGGCAGAAGTGCTGGTTAATAAAAGCCCAGGATTTTTACTGCAAGAACTGTGTGAATTAACACAACTCCCCCCCCCCATTACCTACGTATAGCTTGAGAGGTGTACCCCAACATTTTTGTATCTTTAGTTGTAAAATTGTAGTGTTTTTAATTTAGTATTATTACCAATTAAACATTAGCCCTCTGGGATCCCAGTTCGAAATAACTGTAATTATTAGAGTTAAAATACATACATTCGTGTGTTACATTGTATGTTATCATAAGTAGGGTAAAATGTAGTCAAACACAACAAGTTGTCTTTGACTACATTTTACCCCACTTGTGATCCTATCAACACAACTGGGAGTCTCACCTGAAAGTTACATTGTTATGTTACTTCATTTCACACCTTATATTTACACTCTGGGTGAGCTCCTGAAGGAAGAGGGGTCCCGAACCAAGGAAATGACGTCCCCTGTGGTTCACAGCACTTGTCATGAAAGATTTTGGTGCTGTAAATGGTATGTTTTTTATTTTTTAGTTTTTTTTAATGTATTTAACGTCTGCAGAACCTGTTTTCAGTGTTCGCAGTTTCCCTTCATAACTCAGTTTTGAAATGTGCCTGTAATACAATGGAAATGAAAATTATAGTGTAATTGCAGGATACGGCAATGAGGAGATAGTCCCTTTGAAGAAACTTCAGCCATCACAAGGACAAACAGCACGGAAGTTACAAGAGGCAGCAGCAGCACAAGATGTGAATGAACAGCCGGTAAGTCCTGTGGGTTTGAAGCTTTCCTCAATTGCAGAGGGATTGTGTCATGTATTACAACACTGTGCACTGTCTTCAACCCCTCCCCCATTCTGTGTGTCTGTACATTTGAGTGAAAACAGATACAAAGAAAAATGTCAAAAATAAGATATAGTTATTGTGTAGCACATTTTCATGTTTAATTTGTAATTTTAGTGTAAATTTGTGTTCATTGTAAGAATTTTAGAGGATACCAATTGTAAAAACTTGTTTGGTCAAATGTGTGTGAGAAATATATGTGAATGTTAAACAATTTTACTAATAAGAACTAGTAGTGGAACGTAATCCCTGTATTTAAAAAACGGAAAATATCTAATATAGGTGCCCTTGTTTTCCATGGTCACTGGGGCCAGAAAAATGCCCTATAAAGCACACCTACTAAGTGGGGAATTTCCAGTTTGGATGTGAAACGGAATAACAGGTAAACAGAAGCTTGCAGAATGAGGAATTGCAGTTTATACTCTGATTCTGGTGGCATTAGTGTATGTTTATGAAATACACTGCAGTGAGCTGGACTTGTGTTTGAAGCGATAGTCAAGAAATGAATAGGGAATTTTGCTGGGGAAACTCCATTAAGAGTAGGTATATTTGTGCTTATCTTACTAAAATAAAGGTGGAGCATTTCAGCTGGGGACTTTACACAAAAATTGTTCCATTAGACTGGACAGTGTGAAACCATGTTTAGTTTTCCCATGTAATTTGAAAAAAAAATGGTAACTTGGGTTCTTCACTTGCAGATTGGCTTGGAGATGGAATTCAGTGATGGGGGATCTACAAAGGAATCAGTTTTTAAACCCAAGTTTGGAGCAGTTCCCAGGTCCCCTCAAGGAAGCAAAATGGATTGGGAATCTCGAACAGTACGACCTCCAGGTCATGGCTACTTTTCCCCTCGTTACAGACCTCTCCGAATGCCACCTATGGTAAGTATGCTTGTTTAAGAGGCTAAACTGATTCCAACTTTTAATAGTGTTTCATAGCTAATTTTGATACTGTTTTTGGGGGTTCTCTTTTGTGTGGTGGTTTTGCTAACAATTCAGAGGAATATTGTGCATCCATCTGCAGGGGCAAAGTGCAGAACATCAGTAACACATTCCATTGCTACAAGATGCAAAAACCTCATGACAGGCTCAACATTACTCTAAGACTATTCTTTTGTTTATGTGCCAGTGTACACATGTTCGTAGGGTTCGTTCAGTGTTTCAGGTGATGGTATGTCAGTGTAAGCTCAGGCCAATCCCAGCCATCATGCAGCTCACTTGTAATGCAGCTCAAGGAGTACTACGTTGCTCTGTCTAACTACATTGACACATCACCCCCAATCAATTTGACTGTATTTATTTTAACCTAAATTTGAATTCATGACAGAAGCAACACGTAAAATATGACACATAATATAATTGTAAAAGTAACTTTCATTTTTGCAAATACAGTTTTATATTTTTTTAATTGTTGTATCCCTCTAGGGTTGAAACGTAACATATAAAAATTACCAAAACAAATTTGTGTTTAATGGTTTTTACTTCTTAACTAATGACAGTCCTTAAGTTGAAAGAGTTGATAGTTGGCAGGATTTTAACATATAATTACAGCAGCAATAACAGCAGTGACACATGCACAAAAAGGTTGAGTGGTCTTAAGTCAGGACTTTATGGGGGACATGCAATTGGCCCACCTTATCTTATCCACTGACCTGGAAAGTGCATGAAAAATTCTTTAACCTGAAAAACAGGAGGTCATAGACCATCTTGGCTTGTAGAGCCCTATACATAGGAATTGAGTCCAGACGTCTTATGGTACAATAGTCAGTCATATTGCAAAGTGCAGCTGATAAACTTATTGCAGGGTGTACCCCCAATGGTACTTCCACCACCCCCTCCACCTCATTTGACTGCCAGCTTTCCAGAAGAAGACACAGAAGCCCTTTCAGCAATGTTGATGTCCTGGTACATGAGCGGTTTCCATACAGGTGAGCATAACCATGAACCGAAGTTATACAATTAAAACTTTCATAGAGATAAATTTAATAGAACCATCAGGTTTTGACTTTTTGGTATGTGCGTGTTGATTGCATAGATCTGTACATCTGTAAAGATGGATGTACCACGTGTTACCTTTACATGTTTTAGTAAGATCATTTTCTAAAATTTCATTGTCAACCAAGCTTCTACAAATCTGGTTCATACATAGAAATTGATCAAAATATAATTCCCAGATACTTCATGATTTAGGGACATGTGTCTAAAATGTTTAAATCATCACTGTGAATTATAGTTCATATTTACAAACATACTGAACAAAATTTTTGTCAGTAATAATGTGTCAGGCCCCTCAGTAAAGGTGCAAGTACTTTACCTTCCTTCACTGCTGACATTATAGTTAACTGTGTTTTGGTGGACTGTGGGCAGGGGGTAATTTAGAACACTGTTGGTGTCAGCATCAGATGGTAGGATGGCAGGTAAATTAGAAAGGTCTTTGACAAACCAGTGATGGTCAAATCAAGGTACATATGCCTGAAGGAACCTTGGAAAAAATTAAAGATCTTGTTGAGGTTAGCTGACAGTGTGGGCGGTTTGCTGTTTCCGGTTATGTGCATAATATTGGCATAGAGAAAAACAGAGAAACTCCACAGCACAAAAGCTCAGCATAAATTCTTTTCTTAACTGCTACAGACTGAGCACAAACAAAACGATTTTGAACTTCATTTCAAAATAAGAAAGATACTCTCATGAAGAGGAATTTTAATGGATAAATTTATATTTTTATATATATATATATATCTTTACCTTACCATAAACAGTAAATGAGAAGGAGTTACAATATTTCAGTTCCTGCCAGTTTTACATTTGATCTTTCAGTGAGCATTTAAATGTCAGCCATATTTGTCTTAAAACTTGTGACTACTGTACACATTACATTTTTTTGTTTTGTAGGTTACTATCAAGGTTTGAAACAGGCAAAGAATTTCCATTCTGTTGGTGGTAATTGCAGCAGAAATTCTTCAGGAAAAAAGTAAAATCGTGAATACATTTCATGGGAATACATGAATGAAAAAAATATTTCTTTGTGAAATTTTGATAAAGATGTAATAGTAATGGACACTGGATGTGTGGTATGTATAAAAGACTGGAGATGATGGATGTTGTGATCTCTTGTTGTGCAGAGAAGTTTTTTTACAAGAGGGGACTGACAGTCTGTACTGTATGTGAGAAGTGTTACAGGAATTAATTTTCAGGAGACGTGAGTCATCTTGCGCAGTGTGTTGTCTTGTAATGTTGAAGTGCATGAGTTCATTTGTCATTTAAAATAAACAACAGAACTCTAATAGGAATATTGTGATGTTACATATTTCAATTCTGTTTTTCAGAATATGGCCAGTGCTTTAACTTTTTTTTAACCCTTAGGCTACTAATGTCGTGTGTGTGTGTGTGTGTATACATATATATATGTGTGTGTATGTGTATATATACAGGGTGTTTCACGACTTTAGGGCATAACTGCAGGAGGTGATTTCCTAGGTCTTTGTGATCAAAAAAGTTCATATAAACATGTGTCTGATTTTGGACGGTTACGGAGTTATGACAGTTTGAAACTCAGAATAGAAGGTAACGATTACCGACAATAAACGGAACAAAATAATGAACCAGCATAATACATGATACATTTAAAGTACGAATGTAAAGTTAACTTCGTGAAATTACCTTTAATTTGAATTTATCGGTGCTTAAA
>Ga0123352_10002491_pt1 | contig 25714 bp, 15 predicted proteins | sample TergutLab28metaG_FD_89700 | JGI IMG/M metagenome (GOLD analysis project Ga0123352, IMG submission 89700) | Labiotermes labralis P1 segment gut microbial communities from Petit-Saut dam, French Guiana - Lab288 P1 | ecosystem: Host-associated > Arthropoda: Insects > Digestive system > Gut ...
CTATGCGCAGCTGTGGGTGTGGTTATAGCTGCCGTTGTTCATCTAGCTCGTACTTCTCAGCAGGGGGGGGGGGGGGGTGGGGGTGGGGTGTGTTCCTCCTTCCTGTCTATTCTTCTGCATTTCTTATTGGTGCAGATCTATATTACTTCCTCTCTGCAATTTTGGAATCAAGTGATTTTTTATCATTGTTTAGCTGTGATTATTTGAGTGTGTGTGACTATGTGGGTTTTGCTGAGGTGTACTTACAGTTTTCTCAGGGTTGTGGTCGGGTCCCTCAGAGCGGTGGCGGGACCCAACCAAATTTGCAAAATTTTTTGAAAATGTTAGTGCTCAAGACAGATCCTAGATAATATTTTGCTGATGTGTTGTACACTTTCAATGGTGGCCAGTTTATAATGTAACTGCAAATTGTATTACTACACAGGTGGCTAAAGCAGCGTGGAATAAGGCAGCAAAGTATCTCACAGTTTTTGATGGCTGAAGAATGTTCAGCAGTGTCCTTGGAACATCTGCAGTCAGATATGAAAGTGGAGGATTTGCCACATCAAAATGAGGAAACCTGGCTTCTGAAGGAATGTAGTCGTAAGAATGCAGAACGTTTGCTGGCTGGCCAACCTGATGGCACATTTCTTGTCCGTCCAAGCCGAACTGGGCAGTTTGCGTTGTCCATTGTGTAAGATATTTTTTTCTGAAAGAATCTGTTTGTCCTTTTTTTTTGTGTGTGGCTCTTTCAGCTAATAGTAACAGATTAAATGTACCTTGCATAATAGGTTGTCCCAAAACACTGGTAAGGAATTACCACTGCTGGCTGCATAATAACCCAGAAGAACACCGTTATCTTCTTAAATGTACCTTGCTAACACTAGTTTAAACTTGCAGGTTATACTAACTGTCATGTTCATACTGTCTACTCAGAAAATTCACTTCAATTCAATATTGATGTCACAGACCCTTCTGCTAATAAGAACTCACAGAAATGTTGGCACTCTTATCCAAAAGGTAAAACCTAATGATCAGTAATATTTGATCAAGAAAGTAGATTAATGTCACCAAATAAACAAACCATTTCATCATCACAGCAAAATATAAATCAGTAATTTCAACTCCAAACAAAGAAAAAAATAATACAAGTGTGATGTGTTGGTTGTTTGCAAGCAGTTCAGTTTCATGAATGAAATAAGAATGTTTGTAAAGTTGTAGTTAACAAATTTATATTGTTCTCAAGGAACACAGTTATGTGATAAAGGAATTCACCTTTTATCTCATAGGTTGTCACCTCAAGTTCTCTCCTGTTTGGAAAGAGCCAACATACTGCCAACTCTTATAAGCTATATTAATTTTTAGCCACCACTTTTCTTTCATAATGTGTATAGAAATTTGGTAAATAGTCATGGTTATAGTTTTGTCATAAGCAGCAAGATAACTATGGCAGTGGATATGTGTAGGAAATAATTGCAATGGAAGGAGAGATTGCTTTTGAAGCACTAATTGATGTGTGGACTTATACTGGTGATGCAAATGTCACCCTTTAAGCTGACATATACTCAGTAACTAACAGGTAAAAGGTAAAGCAGTCCCATTACAGGCCTGGACAGGCCCAGAGGGTTACAGGAAGTTAAGGTTCCCAGATTTCGTGACAACGGCACAGGATGGTGGTAGGTTGTCAGCCTTATGCACCGGCCGCCTTCACCCACAGGAAATACTCCTGGTACTCATTTATGTTAGAGGCTGAGTCGACCCCAGGGCTATAGTGCGATCAGAAGGATTTTATGTCAATGAAAAATCCACTGACACCAGCTGGAATCAAACCAATGACCTTTTGATTTGTAGCACAGCACCTTAACCACTGTGATACCGTGGTCCCCAACTAACAGGTACATCTCTTAAAATATAAGTGGACTGAGCAGGTTAGCTTAGAACGTGACTTTTATGCAAGGGTGTACTCAGTTATTATAATTTTGCCTATTGTTTTGTATGGGTGTGAAACTTGGTTGCTCACACTGTCGGAGGAACGTAGGCTGAGGGTGTTTGAGAATAGGGTGTTGAGGAGAATATTTGGGCCGAAGTGGGATGAGGTAACAGGGGAATGGAGGAAACTATGTAATGAGGAGCTTAATGATCTGTACTCCTTACCCAATATTGTTCGGGTGATAAAATCAAGAAGAGTGAGATGGGCAGGGCATGTAGCATGTATGGGAGAGAGGAGAGTTGTATACAGGGTTTTGGTGGGGAAGCCTGAGGGAAAGAGACCACTTGGAAGGCCCAGGTGTAGATGGAAGGATAATATTAAGATGGATCTTCAGAAAGTGGGATGTAGGGGTATGGACTGGATCGAGCTGGTTCATGAGAGGGACAGTGGTGGGCACTTGTGAATACGGTAATGAACCTTTGGGTTCTGTAAAATGCGGGAAATTTCTTGACTTGTTGACAGCCGGTTAGTTTCTCAAGAAGGACTCTGCTCCATGGAGTAATTAAGTAAGTAAATGTACTCAGTTATATGTCAGCTGGGTCACTGTCCTGCTGAGTGTTTTGTGGACTTCCTCACAGAGGTCATTGCTGTTTCCCCTCATCCATCTTACTATTTATGTTAACCCAGTGGCAAAGCTAGGGGAGGGCAAGTGGTGTGGCCACCCTCAGCAGCAGAATCCATAGGGTGGCAAAATGAATATTTTAAATAGAGTGAGAGAAGAAAAGTTGGTTTTCTGCACTTGCCAAATTTTAAATTCTTAATAAAAATTAAATTAAATGCCATAAAGATTGTTATTTTGTAAATTCATAATATTTCTTCAGGGTGGCTACTGTGATTACTCACACCAGGCACCAAAAAACTAGGTGTGCCACTGTGTTACCCTAGTACTTTCTATACTTCTACATTATGAAGACATAAAAAATAACCTTGCATGTAATTAATTGGGACCTTTGTTAGAGGAGCAGACAAGCGCCGTAAAGTGTTTCTCAAACCTTCAGGACAAGTGTAGCATTTGTTGCAACCTTCTTTGTTATGTAGACTGTGATCTTCAAGCTTATGACATTGTGTAGCCTGGTAGATAATTTAGGTAACTTTGGAAGGATCAGCTGCTTCAATATCCTTGTACCCAATTTATAACCATGTAAACCCCAAATCACTGTTTTGAATTGGTAACACATTTTCCTAAATTTGTTGGACTGAATAGTAAACTTCTTTTAATAGTAGCTTTTGTGTGATTTCAGTTGTAGTGGTGGTGTAAACCACTGCATCATTTTTGAGACGGAGCATGGCTTTGGATTTGTTGAGTCTTACACGATTTTTTCGTCACTCAAGTCATTGGTGCTTCATTATGCTCAGAATTCATTGGAAGAGTATAATGATTTGCTTTGCACAACTCTTGCATTCCCAGTGCATGGGATGTCACAAAACCATCCTCTGTTTCCACCAAAGGAAAGTGTGAAAGATAAATCAAAGCAAGAAGAAGAAAAGCAGAAGTACAGTGAAAAGCAGGAGAGAGTACATGGCCAAGTGACAAGGAAGGAGCAGAGTGAAGAGAGTGCGGATCGGGAGTCAAGGCAGCAAGAGAACCAAACACATGTGAGTGGCGTGGGGGGATATGTATTGGCCCACCCTCGATGATGTTCCTCCTCCTTCTACATTGTTGAACAGTTCACTGTGATAGAGATTGTTAAGACAAATAGCTGTTGTACAAATAAAATTAGTTCCACCGATTATTAACTTTTTTTGATCTGAAGTGAAATAGGAAATGATAAAGTAATAAACCGTTCTTGATTTTAGTGAAATTAAACAAAGTGGAAAAATGCCAGTCAAATCATAAGTGGAAACAAATTTTTATTTCACCAAACATGTGCTTATTTTAACTAACATTTTAGAGTGTTAATTACAGCTTTGATAAAAATTTTATGCATTAGGCCATTGTTATATAAATTTTAGACCATCATGACATACAAAGTAACAGAGAATAACTACAGAACAATAACACCGTTGTAAGAACAATAATCATCATAATATCTTCTGGAAGTGATAACATATTCAATATTTGTGTAATAAAACTGCCTCAATAGGATTGTGATAATTTTTTAATTTCTTTTTGGTTTAAAGGAAAAATGCACAGTGAAAATGGAAAAGAAGCATGTGAGTTCTAGACCTTGTTGCAAGTAATGCTGTGAACTGGGGCAGGCATTAGTCTGAATTTTCTCTTGTGTATATGTATTAATTTTTTGTACATATTGTATTTTGCTCTGACAATTACTACTAGCAGTATATGTCTAGCTTTTTTTTTTAAGAAATATAAAATCCTTGCAGGATAAATATTTTGATCTCTTTTTCATTTTGTTTGTTATTTATTGTGTGTGTATGTAATTTTGTTTGTTTTGAATGGCACAGCATGAAATACATTGCTGGGGTTGTATTGTAAAATGGAATATAGAGAACGTTAAAATTCATTGGAGTGCACTGAAGTTGTAGTGAATATTTCCTGCCTACTGTATGTGGCTACAGAATGGAGCAGCACATTGGGTTGTAGCTGTGTGAACTTCATTTAAAGTTGGTGCCCAGAACTGACTGTATAAAAGTGCAATAACTATAAAAGACATTAGTTGTATAGATTTATTTCATTCATTGAGTAGTAATGTTAGTGGTTACACATGTGTGCTCTATCTGTAAACAGTGTGTTTCATCAGATCAGTAGTTCACAAGGGAACCAAACTTCAGACACCCATGTAGGCCAGCTGTCGTGCAATACTCTTCTCTTCTTTTCATCTGTAAGCGTGATTAGGCTAGTTCTGTGCTGAGCTATCGTAATTTTGTCTCCATGAATGACACATAAATTGAAGACTGGTAAATTTTGTTGCTTATTCAAATTGGTCTGAAATGTCACCAGTACTTCTCCAGTATGTTTTGGAATAATACTATTAGGAGGGAGCAAGAAGACCATGAGGGACCAAAAATGAATGGGACACATTAGTTTTTTGTCTGTGCTGATAATATGTAGTCGCCAAAAACATAAATACTGTGAAGGGAAACAAAGAAGCCCTGTTAGTTGCTAGTAAGGGGGTTGATCTAGAAATAAATGCTGAAAAATCTAAGTACATATCCAAGCCCTCTTAATGTAATGCAGAACAAAATTACAGCATATTGGTAGTTAATAAATGCTTTGAAAATATCACAAAGATGCAATGTTTGGGAATGGCACTAAGATATTAAAATGTCATTCGTAAAAGAATTAGGAGCATCTTAAGTTTGGGGTTTCCTTGCTCAGAATCCTTTGTCTTCATGTCTGCCATCTAAGGACATAAAGGTTAAAATACATGAAACTATATTTCTGCCTATTGTTTTATATGAGTGTGAAATAATGTCACTCATGGTGAGAGAAGAATGTTTCGACATTAAGAGGGAGAAGGTACAGGAGACTGGAGAAGACTATATAATGAGGAGCTTTATTATTTGTACTCATTGCTAAATACAGTTAGGATGGTCAAATTGAGGGTTAGACAAGCAGGGCATGTAACCCACATAGGAGAGAAGATAATGTGTAGACCTACAAGGTGTTGGTGGGAAAACCTGAAGGGAAGAGACTGCTTGGAAGAACTATGCACTTATGAGGATAATATTAAAGCAGATCTTAAGTAGGATCTAGAGGTGTTTACTGGATTCATCTGACTCAGGGTAGAGGCCAGTGGCAGACTTTTTTAATGCGGTAATTAATCTGCATCTTCTATAAAACTTCAGAAATATATGGACACATAAGTAAAGTTATCCCATTACAGGCCTGGGCAGGCCCTTAAGACTCAAAGAGGTAGAGGCTCACAGAATTTCTAGACAGTTGGCACATGAAGGTGGCAAGGTTGTCAGTCTAATGCACTGGCTGCCATTACCCCCCAGGCTGAGTTGATCCCAGGTCAATAGTGTGGCTGGAAGAATTAAGTATTTATGGACATAGGTACTGTGATTTTCCAAGAAAGATTCTCCTCTGTGGAGTTTCGTTATATGAAGATCTAACTTTCAACATTTTTAACATTTATGAGGATTACCATTTACTTTGAGGCATGTCAGCTTAGCCACAGGAACTTAGAAGTCACAACATGAAAATTTTGAATTTCGGAATGGATATAAATATATTTTGATATTTAGCCATGTGTATGAATTTTTGAGATTGTGAGTTAATTAAAGATTTTTTTTTCTTACGGGATTTGTTCCATGTGAGAAGTTAGCTAATGGATGGAATTTTAAAAGTGTTACTGTTTGACTAAAACACAAAATACAAAACAGTAAAAAACACACAAGTATATTACAGCACTTGATTTATTTTGCTTTGTTTATTTTAACCTGAATATCCTTGAAAGACCATTAACCCACAGATGATTCTCATTATTCTGCTCAGAATTTGGTGCTGTGCTGAGATACATGTGTGTTTTGTTTCAGTATATTGTTTGTGTGCACTGTTAGTACCCTTGACATGTCACTTCTTTAACTTCTAATCTAACTGGGTGGGTATTTAAATTTTGGCCCAAGGTTTGTGAAAACATTAGTACTATTTGAACAGAAAAAGATATAATTAATAAATGACATTTTGTGGGGGAAAAAAAAAAAGATATCAGGAAACATGTCTTAAAAATCCAATAAATTTCCTTGTTGCCTAAATAAAATTAATTTCTAGGGGTGTTTTCCTACATGTTCGCATACAGGCTATACTGGATCAATCTACTGCAATTGCACCCAGTTTATTTCAGCTAGTTTTTATATGTGAATTGGGTTGTCACATTAATTTGAGACTCTACTGGTATATTTCAGTATCTGTATATTGTTCACTTTTATGGATCAGGGTATACTAGGAACATTCATAACTCCCTTACTCATCAAGCTGAACATTCACCCTGCCGTGGAGGGTGAACATGGTGTAGACCTGGTGGGTTCATGCCATAACTTCAGTTTATTTTCTGAATGTTCATGTAGACTCTTATATGTACACGGGAAGAGTAGAAAGTTTCTGGAATTGTCATATCCAAATAACAACACTTCTATTAAAAGCAAGGGGGTGGATTTCACAGGGATACACTGTGTCCTGTTTGTGGAGAAAGTTGAAAAAGGTTGAGGTGTGCTGGTATGCCACAGGTGGCCATGGAGTGAAAGTGTGTCACCAGTGCTTGTTGAAGTGTCATTGTTTGAAGAGTGGGTGAACTTAAAGTTCTTTAGGAAAATAAGGAAAACAGCAGCAGAAATTCTTGTAAGCCACATATGGTGCAACTGATTTAAAGATGGTCAAGAGTAACTAGAAGATGAGGCATGCAACAGGAGGCCAGCAATGTGAAGAAAACAATGGGACTGTTTGCATGACTGTGACATCATGGGTGAATTACACTATTTACATTGAAGTTCTGAAGCATTTTTGGCTGCCATGTGGTGCAAAGGCCAGAAAAGTTGAGGAATAATTGAATTATGCACTACAACAATGTACCATATCACACATCCTTCACTGTGCAGCCAGTTGTAGACGATGACCAAAATCCAACCATCTGCCAGCCACTGTATTCCCCAGATCTCGCTCCTTCTGTGTGACTTCTGGCTCTTAACAAAACTACAGATTTAGCTCAAAGTCAGTGTTTTGCATCCATAGAAGAAATGTAATAAAACATAACAGGTGGTCTTACAGCCACACGAGAAGAGAGCCTCTAGAGCTGCTGGCAGCAGTGGGAGTACCGCTGGAGCATGTGTGTGAGTGGAGAGGGGCAGTACTTCAAGGAAGACCAGGTTAGGTTCTATACATATCCTTTTTAGTACAGATTATTCCTGAATTCCAGGAACTTGTTTATCCATCCATGTATCCCATTCCACTAGTAGATATTAGTGCTATGGGATGGTAAGAACTTGTGGCAATTTGACCGCAAGTTGGCCACACCTGTCCAATATGTGACCATCATCTGTCTGAGAGCCTGCATCCAACAGGAGCATCATGTAGTATGTGCCTTAGTGTTTGGCATATTTTGTTTTTGGTGTGCAATATGTAGTGTAATGAGGCAAAACAGTTTTGTGTGCCAAGTATAGTGAATGAAATACTGTGATGACCATAACATTTAGAGCTGAATTTTAGCCCTTGTACAAGCCACTGACATTTCACATCTTTAATGACTTTTTTATCTCCATTTTAATCTGAGACCTTTGTGGGGCTCATGACCAGATGTGAGTCTGTGTATTGAATACTGCTGTCTTGCAATGCCATTTCTGGGGGTAGTATTTGTCTGTTGTGTTGCTCTGTCACTGATACTAAACTTCTGTCTGTTTTGATACTCTGTGAACTTCTAAGATATTCTTGTCTTCATAGTGAATGGCATTGTTATGTGTGCCTGAAACTTCAAACGTTTGCGCCTTCAAAGATTTAAAAGAAGGGCGTAAAAGGTTTCCGATGCACTACATATTCTCACATGTTCATGGTTTTAGATTGCAATGTTTAGGCATTTTAAGGTGTGATTTTGAGACATCTGCATCTCCTAATTTTGTGCCAGAGAGACTAGAGAGAATCCATTCCTTTCGTACATTTATGAAAATCCCATTAACACATCAGTTTGTTCCACAGAGATAAAAATGTTGGTGCTAAAACTGCATTCTTAATAATCCAATACAGATATGTGAAGAATATAGTTTGTTGCCATTTATAACAACTGGAGTTTGGGTAACATAGGATTAATCCCTTGATGTGTGTAATGATATCATTATTCACTCTCTCAAGTAACTGTGTACTCTTGAGTAATTATTCTGTGCAACATGCTGATTTTTGTGTAACTTGCAAGTCTTTGGTTACAGAACCTGAAAGGACCTATGAACTTCATTCTACTTTTAGAAAGACTATGCATATATCTTGCACATATTGAATTTATTATGTCCATGCTGAAATGAAATGACACAAAATGAAGCACTTATCTGCGTTATTGCAAATTGATGTTTTATGCAATATACAGTATTGCATGATTTCTGCATGCTTAACATGAATTTACAAGACAGGCAGTGTATATATAATATAACATTGAGGGGTATTTTTGTAACCATTGTTGCCATGGAAGAGCAATAAGTATGACATTCTGAGTGTGTGTCTGTAGCCTTAGTTATGCAGCATGGAAAGTGCATGTGCCATATTATATTGTCATCTGTGACTTCTCTGGCTGTATCGTATTTTTCCACATTATCTCACGAATGGCACAGTTCTCATGAAAAAGTTATTGAACATAAAATGTGTTCTGGTTTTCTCTACAATTTCTGTCTAAAACATTTCTCATTCTAAGAATATAGCAAGATATTGTAATAAATGTACATAGGTCTTCATGTAAAGTGCCCATTTTTCTTGTTAGATTTTCTGAACAGATTTAAAAAAAAAACTCAAATATCAAATTTCATAATCATCCTGTGGTAGCCAAGCTGTTCCATGCAGATGGATAGACAGACATTATGAAGCTAACAGGTGTGTTTAGTAATTCTGTGGAACACACATAAAAATGATACACAGACAGGACCTGCATCAGCTTACATCAGAGTATGGAATGACATAGTACTGATGTGAGAAAATTGTCAACTGGAGTGGAATGTGATGAGAGTCTTAAACAAGAAAGAGGGGTATACCATGATCTGCACATCATTGTTTGGACTGTGGGACTTACGGTAATGTACGCAGGTGAGTCAAAAATTATCTGCAATCTAGGTACATGTTCTGCTGCAGTTGGCTACACAGCTGGTTGAGCGTGACATGATACACATGGTCTACTTCTCTCTTACCATTGTGGTGCAGGTGTGACCTTGATAGTCCATTTCTATCATGAGTTTTGTGCCATAAATATGGATGCTCCACTTTTTACTTGCATGAAAGAAGAGCAGAGGGCAGTGATCTGTTTTTCTGGGCTGAAGGTGTACCACATGCTAAAATGCATAGAAGGATGTCAGTGCAGTACAGGAACAGCATCATGTTGGAACAGATTGTCTATGAATAAATCAAGGGGTTCAAGAATGGTCACACAAGCATTAAACATGAGGAAGGAGCTGGATGTCCATCCACGTCCATTACTGATGCAAACACGGAATGAGTCCATGACATGATTCTGCAGAACAGTTGATTGACTACTGATGAAGTGGCACGTCAACTGCAAATTTTTCATGGGTCAACCTATGAAATTATGCACAACAGGCTTGCCTTCCATAAAGTCTGTGCATGATGGATATCAAAGCAACGCACAGAATTGCACAAAGAGGAATGTTTGGGAATCTGCAAATGGCTTTTGGATCGCTATGGTGCTGAATGCGACCACTTCTTGGAATGAATCATCAAGGGAGATGAAACATGGATCCACCATTATGAGCCAGAGAGTAAACGCCAGATTATGGAATGGAAACATTCTCATTCACATGCCAAAAAAAGCTCAAAATGCATCCCACCACAGGAAACCTAACGCTTACATTTTTTTGGGGGCTCACAAGGGCTACTATTGGGACATTATGAAGAGAGGGGTTCAACAATGATCAGTGCTTGCTACATTGAGATGCTGTGTGACAAGCTAAAGCCAGCGATTTGAAGCAAATGAAGAGGACTGCTCTCAGAAGGCGCTGTGTTGTTGCACGACAATGCTCATCCTCACACTGCTGTCCAAACTGTTGAAACCCTTAAGAAACTAAACTTTGAGGTATTGGAGCATCTCCTGCATAGTCCTGACCTTGCCCCTTTGGACTCTCACTTGTTTGGTCCACTTAAAGAGGCCCTCAGCTTACCACGGACCGGCAACTGAAGGAAATGCGGCGTGCACAACTTGTCCTTCAGCCCAAAGCTTTTTTTTTTTTTGAGGGCATAAAGAAGATTGTATGGTGATGGACAAAGTGCATTGAAAAGCAGGGGACTATGTTGAAAAATAATGTACTTGTAAGATCTCTACCCTTGTTTTAATAAATGCTAAACGTACAGTGCAGATAATTATTGACTCACCCCATGGTTGGCGTAGAGACTAGGCTATTAGCTGGATGTCTGAGGAATTCTGATTTGATTTGAAGCAGGAGCAAGAAATTCATCTTTTCTTCGATGCATCCAGATTGGCTCTGGAGCCCACCCAGCCTCCTATCAACGGGTACCAGTTTTTAGGTGGCCAGGGCATGAAGTTGACCACTCACCCCATCTAGTGCCAAGGTTAATGAGAAGGATAATCTCGCTCTCTTTCACCCATATTCATCTCACCTTCATGTTTTGAGCAGCATGTTGGATTATTCAGATATGCTGGACAATAGCTGCACATGCTACATTAAATTCTTATTTGCACATTTTTTTCTCCCTGCTGAGAGTTGTCAATTAACACAGCACCTAAGCCCCTACTCTAGGTGTAACCACATGTAGATTTTGTTTCTAGAGGCATTATTCTAGTGTCTAGAAAATTCCTGGAGAGATCTGGTCCATTATGCAGGGATGAACAAACAGTAAATGATATAAAGTAACTGCAACTTGAAGGGTTGGACAGTACAACATTTTATATGTTGTGATAACACCTGAAACCAGTTCTGCTCTTTGATAGTGACAGTGCTTGTAAGTAATGGTGCTCTGGGTAGGGAAGGTAAGGCTTGTAACTTTTGTCATGGAAATGTTATATTTTATTCCAGTCATGTAAATTATTTTGTCATGTTGCTAATTAATGTGTATGATTCCCATTACATTAGTTGGCACTAAATAACTTCTTTTCTTCAGTTGCTTTGTGTACAAAATTATGTTTACTAATTACTACTAAATTCATTTCCATTTTTAAGAAGTATGTATATGTGTTTCCATATGGGATACACAGAGCTGCATAATATAGTAATAACCAATAAGGAGTTGAGAAACTTACATGAATGAACCCAGCTTCTGATGCTACTTGGAACAACCCCAGATTCATGCAGAGTACATATCATGTTGGCTAACAGGATAGTGCATTTGTGTATGGTCAGCAGCAGCAACTTCAAATGAATCTGTGAGTGAGAGTGGCTGTGTGTTGTAAATTTGTGCATTTCAAATCTGTGTCAAGATGATACCTTGTAAATTTTCAGCATTTTTTGAATGTCCATTTTCTCACTTGCAATTATTTCTGCATCTGGTGTTATGTTGTGACTCTTTAGGAGATCTTCAAAATGCTGTGTAGTGATAAACAATCATTTTAAGCACAGGAATTCATAACTGTGTTGATTAGTATTAATAGAAGTGCCACATTTATTAGTATAATTGTGGAAGTGCCCAGTTTTGACTATGTACCATTACATGCTGTGATCTAGAGAATATCTTTTTTACAACATTCCTAGAAATTTGGGTCCATATTAAAGTAAGGGCCAGCTCTGAAATATGTGTTGTATAAGTATTTAAAATGCCTTCACAGACAGTTTTGTAAGATATTTTATTGCTGTCACAGTTGGTATGTTCTTAGTGGCAGTATTGAAAAACAAAACAGTATTATGTATGATGTATACACGAACATTAATTAGTATTATAATTTTGTACCAGCACAGTTGTTGTTCTGTTACTGTGCACTATATATCTAATTTGAAACACAAGAATGCAGAACATCAGTGCTAACGAAACACAGGTTGTACATATTAAAATGTTTTGAATAACAGAAAATTGTTCCACACATGTAAATATTTCAGTTTTAATTTTTGGTGGGTAACTGCTCTGTAGCAACTTGCATTTGATTCACAGTTGGAAGAAGTATGGTATGTGCAGAAATGAGAACTGTTTATGTTTTAAATGGCAGTTGACAATTTTAAACTCCATGTATTTTGCATTTGGTAGGAAATCCAGATTATTACTGTATTTTGGGCTTATTTGCCATACTGTATTGTTGATTCTTAATTCCAGTAAAAGTCATTCAGAAAATAAATGTGTCAATTTCTTACCAATTGTTGACAGGTGAATAATGGCATTCAGAAATCACTGTAATGACTTTTGTATTAAAGAGCTGTGTTGGTACTGATGTACTAAGTCCTGTAAGCAGATGGAAATGAATGGGCGAATGGAGTACAGTTACGGTTGGAAGGTGTCCACTTGCCCAGAGAATGTGGATATTTCTTCAGTAGATCATATATTTGAGTTAGTGCAGATCATTAATTTTGTTCTGTTGAATAATATGAATATTTTATGCAAGTGTTGCCTTCTCAGTTTTACCTAATTAGTGCTTTACTTGTTTAGTATGTACATTTGATTTCTGTGTGTCAATCTTGAAGCTCAAAAACTGTTGGGTTTTCAGTCAATGCTGGAGTGAGTGACAGAAGTGTAACACAAATAAGGGGGAGGGGGAGGAGAGACAGGGAGAGCAAAAGCCTGAAGGATCTTTACCTCCTCATAGGAAGGAAGTGAAAGTAAGTGAGTTAAAAACCATAACTGATAGTTTTTCAGGGAATAGCTGCTATTCTTCAGTCCCGCTTTTTTTGTCTTAATGTTGTGTGCAACCATAGGGATTCAAATATACAAACTATAACTTTGCCTGTTGTTTTGTTTGGATTTGCAACTTGGTCTGTTACATTAACATTGGCTGAGGGTGTTTGAGAGTGCAAAAGTTATGTAATTTGGAGCATCAAGATCTCTGCTTACCATAAAATATTATTAGGGTGATCAAATTAAAGAGGATGGGCAGTGCATGTGGCACATATGGGAGAGGAGAAATACAGGATTTTGATGGGGATAATTGAACAAAAAAGACAATGTGGAAAACCTAGGCATAGATGGAAAGGTAATATTACAATGGATCTAAAAGAACTCAGATGAGAGATCAGGACAGATCTGGCTCAAGACAGGGACAAGTGGCAGGCTGTTGTGAGCTGGGTAATGAACCTTATGGTTCCATAGTCCAGGGGTCCACAAGTTTTGCAAAAATGTAGGAGCTATTTCCAAATGTTAGGCACAAGATGGATAACACAAAGAAAGTGCAATACTGAAGACACACAATTCCAGAATGGCCTGTGAAGCTGCGATGCTTTCTGCTAGGTGTATGTGTAGTGATACACACTTTTGTATGTAAGGAAAAAACTGCCAGAGTTGTGCTGAAAATGTTAGGTGCCACCATACAAAATTTAGTTGTCTTGGGTGCCCAGGCACTGGGGATTTGTGCATCACTGCCATAAGATGTGGGGAATTTAACTTGCTGCGGAACTATATGTTTCTCAAGCAGGACTCTACTCCATGGAGTTAGTCTGAAGAGTTTTAATTGCCCTGGTTTATAGGTTTCTAAGTAAATAGCATTGTGGACAGTTTTGTGTAGTATTTATTTAGAAGTACTTATTATTACCTTTTAAAGATGACTATGTATTTTACATTACATTCTTCTTTCCTTTGGTACACTTTTAAAGTAATCTCGACGGAAAGTCTCATTCATCAGCCCACCGATGTATGTCCTAATCCATACTGGAGGGATCACAGTCAGGAAATACTGGAACAGAAAGCCATACAATTATTTCATATGTTGGCAGGAAACAAAGCTGTGAAAGCAGTGGTGACCTCTTGTGATATGACATTTGTACTAGGTTTTAATGGAAATCTGTAAATCTTATAAGAAGGATGTTGTGGGGGAACATACACAGACAAATAGACATGATGATACCATGGTTTTGTCTTACATTATATGAGTTTTAGTTCAGGAAATTACAGGCTGCTGCAGTGGGGAACACATATGATGGAAGGCCATTTGATATTCCCACCTGAAGAGGACAAAAATATGTGTTACAACACCCTCATGCATCTATAGCTTGTAAACAATACCTGTATTTATCCATGGCAAAAGTGGTGCGTGAGAGGTGATTAATGCCAAAAATTGTTATGAGTGTTGTAACCACATTGTAAGTATGTAACAATGCCCTATCATCATTTTCTTTACTGATGGAATGGAGGACCTGTGCCATAGTTAGATGATTAGTTGCTGTCCTCTCACCGCAGAGTCCTGTGTTTGATCCGAGGCCACCAGGGCATTAGCAAAGTGGTACTGGGACAGGTTTTTGTCTCCATGAATGCACCATACTTATTCATTGATCTAGTTCTGATGCCATGCAATCTCAGCAATTGTCAGCATAATTAAATAACATACTGAAAAGAGTTAACTGCTGGAGTTCTGATGGGACTCTTTAAAAGTATTGTTTTCTTTGCCACATTTTCCACTTGTGATTGATGCCACTTAGTTTAGGTTGTAATGGCAGTGACTGTCAAATAGCCACAGTATTTTGACTTGTCCATATTCACGTCACATATTTCAAGTGTTAGGCCTGAGCACACTTTGTGTAGGCTGTCATAGTGACGACAAACCCTCATGCTGGGAGTCAGTCATATTTTATGTTTCATTCAGTTATTTTTCAAGGGTTTTGTGCTTTGTGTAATGACATTGTCAAAATTAAAATGTTATAAAATTTTAGCTGCCTTTCTGAAACTACAGTGTATTGGTAACTTAAAAGCAATTCTGATTATCATGGGGAAGAACAAATGTTAAAATTCGCAAACATACAAGCATATTGTGTCTACCTTGCCCTTGGCGTGATTTAGTGTGTAACAGACTCACATGCAGCTTGTCATTGCTACAAGGTTTCCATGGAAAACATATGACAGTCTTATTGACTTATGATAGCACCATGAAATGACACTAGTCTGATGGAATTAATGTTTGTTTTGTTTTTGGCATCTGATGGGGAGCATTAATTCTCTGTCTGTAGGTGGAGTCACACTCATACTGAGGTTAGTTCATCATATAACAGGCCAATTTCTTGTGTTGACAGAGTATGGACACCAGCAGCACTTGTTAGTGTAAGATGTTGACTGGTTTACCTACAGCACGAGAGACAGTACTTAATATTCCTTGTTACCGCACATACATATGCAACCTGACATCATATATACTCCCAGCTTTCTTGATATTTTCAACATTTACAGTAGTACTTCAGACTGTGAACTGCCATGACACTTACCTGCAGACCATGGGCCCAGTACCCTGTTGTTGTATTCACTTTCCCTAGGGTGTTTACAGCATTATGTGCATATGTAGCTGCATCTGGCACAAACAGGCTAGTTTCTTGCAGACGATGGCTGAATGCATTCATTTTTGTATTTACAAAAAGAGGTGACAGATGCTGAATAGTGATACCATATCGCTGATATTCATATCTAAGTGCATCGGAGAAGCTTTTGACAAACACCTATAACCAAATAAACCAGATATGTAGTAGGACATTATAATAATAGGTCCACATCATAATGTCCTGCATATGCATTTTTTTTCTGAAATGATCAAGTTTATCCACACACACTTGCTATGAGCTACTTAAAGTATTCCTTTTTTATGTGTAAGTATTAACCCTTATCAGACCAATGTTGAGTTAAGCATGAAGTTGCATTATGCTGTACCAGGTCCAGCATCAAGCTCCAATTGACATGTTATTTTAAAGTGGTTTATGTTGGTTTGCCTTAAGCTCCAGTTAGCTAGTGCCTGCTTTTGAAGTTTGAATATTAGGGATTTTCTCAAAATTTATTTGGACCATAAGGTTTGTATTCACAACAATAATTTGGACCATAGAGGGTTAAATTTCAGAAAATGGTTGACAATACAGCGTGTGACTAAATCTTCATGTATTGCACATAATGTGTAATTTACCATTTCTTTAAAATGCAGAGTGGTGCAAAAGTCACACATCAAGTGACTTGCATCGCACTGTATATCAACGCGGTGATGACATTCAACTTGGTAGTTGGAAGTACTGCTATTGACAATATAAAGCTGAAGTTTGATGTTGTTTGTCTGCTTGCTCCATCTTAATACTTTGTAATTTGTGGCATATACAGGTGTCGGTGCACTGATGTTACTCAGGGAACATATTGGTGGTGGTTAGACTTTGTCCACTTTCGAATGCCGGTTCAGTTCTTTCAATTTAATTATTTATTACAAGGATCTACTTTAATTCCTTATAAATACTAATCACTTTAAATTTACTGCACTTCCTGATGAATTAGTAGGAATCCTCCCTAGAATATTAATGATAATTGTAGGTTATAATTGAATAGTAAGATATTCACTTGATCTTGTGTCACAATGCAGTATGGGCCCTTGATGGGTACACTGAGTACATGTGATGATACTGTTGTATGCATTCACACCCTTGTTTTCACTCACCAATCACATGTGAAATATTAAAATTTAGATTACCTATGAACAATGTTTCTTGTATTTGCACTTGAAATTGTGAGTCCCTTATAGTTTGTAAATGTGCGACTGCTGCCTTATGCAGCTACCTTTCAATACATCCTACACTTGTGTGATTGAGCTTAGACAGACTCTGTGCACTAGCGTGAACTGAACTCAAAGAGACAGGTGCCACTGCACTCGTGATTATGAGTCACAATGCTAGTGGCATGGCTTGGTGCATAATGTTGAGCAATCACTTCAGGCATAGTGTAAATCAAAATTTATATATAAATTTTGCCCTATGAAGGTGTGAGAGGTTAGGGGTATTGAGGGGAATTATACTGTAAATCAATGATAGGAGTGGGATTTGGATGTCCATTAATAGGACCTGAACCAGGTGCTGGTATCTCAAAGAGTACTGCCAAACAAATAATAAGGGACTGAATGTGCAGAGGCTATAAGAATGCCAGCAGTCCACACCTGGACAGAACCATACAAAAAGTAGCTTTTCTGGGAACTTGGTGCTGCAGGAGCTAGGGGTCTATTAGAGCTTGTGAGAGACCAGGTAACACTGGTGGCAGGACTGCTCACAGGACACTGTTACTTGAAGTGATACTTACTTGACAGACTTGAGAGGGTATTGTTACTTGACAGGGTGGCGTTACTTGACACAGCAGTGTTACTTGATAGGGCACTGTTGTTTGATACTTACTGTTACTTGACAGGACACTCTTAATTGACATAATATTTGACAGGCAGAGTTGCTTGATAAGGCACTATTGCTTGACAGGATGCTTGCTTGACACTTACTTGACGGAGTTGTGTTACTTGATAGGGCACTGTTATTTTACAGGATACTTGATATGGCACCTGTTACTTGACAGGGTACCTATTGAAGACATAATTAGCAAATGTTACAACTGTACAGGATGTCAAAAATAAAAGGAATTATCTTCACACTTACTGTGTGACTGTGAGGCCTGGCTGAGCAGATATATTGCCACTAGGTAGAGTACTGAGCTATGTTCAGAGTTCATGACTAGCAGTGGACTAACTTAACATGGTAGATCTTAAGTCATGATGTCTAGGTTAAGAGTGACATCCACCAATTTTATCCTGATCGTAATGCCTTTGACAAAATATTCATAATCTCAAGAAACTTTTCACAATGTACATATAGGAGGGTTTACTTTATCCATATAACCCTCTGGCTTTCATGATTTTTTTCTTAGCCTTTAGCAATTAAAAAATTCATGTCTTGGAATATGACTATGTTATGCCAATTTAAATAGATTCTGCTAGGTAGTATACCTTTGAGGCAGCATAGACTGTCATAAGAGGCAATGGCTGTAACTCCGAGCCTGATGACACATTCACTATGGCACCCCGTTTCCTTTTTTGCATTTGTGGCAGGACAATACGTGTCATCATAGTGGTGGCTCCAATGTTGATGTTCAGTATGTCCCACAACTCCTGTTGAGGAACTTCACCAAGGTACATGGGATATGTGTATTGCCTTCCTACATTGTTCACTGCAAAGTGAATAGGAAAGACCTCGACTTTACAATGCATGTATTGTGATGCTGACTGAATGACTAGTGGAAAGCAAAAATTCCTCTAGTTCAAATATTGTACAGGCAAACAAATTAATTCATAAATATAATTACATTTATTGACCTGTTATCATCATAGTACACCACACAACTTCATGTATATATATATATATATATATATATATATATAAAATTTTATTTATATTCGTTCTATAAGTTTTAATGCATTTATCATTAGAGATGTTCTGTCAAGACTACAGCTATTAGAGATTTATGCCCTTGATCACTTAACTTTAAATATCTTTTCTGATGCTGATAAGTAAAATTGATTAAAATGTCAGTCTTAGAAGGGGTAGTTTAGGGTTAAATTGTAGCAACAACATAAATTTTCAGTTTCTGTAGTCATGGTAAAATGCCCCTAAGGATGATGTTATTCTTTCCAAGAAATCAGAACTACCAGGACTTCTGGTCCACCCTTGTATGTATGTATGCATGTACCACTAAGTAATGTATGCCCAATGTATCAATTTCCATCTCCATTGAATTAATCCCCTTTGGAATAGTGTCCTTCAGATCAAACACGAAGGTTTTTGTGGTTCTGCTACTTGTTTAAGTGCTTTTGATGTAATCTTCAGTTTCCATAATTGTACTTCAGGTGACAGCTATTGCTCTCTGAAATCTGTTTCTATGTTGAGAACCCCTCATTTTGTGGAACACAAACATGAGTAAGGGAAGCAGTGGAATACCATACTTGGTCCAGAATGCTTTTACAACGTTTTCTGAGTGAGCTGGTTCACTGATGTGTTACAACATCTAAAAATCCATCTCCCATTTCTTATCGCCATTTCTGTAAAGCCTATATGTTACGTATTCCAGAACATCCCATTAAAGGACATGACCTTGTCATCACAAACACAAATGGCAATTTTACTGGTTTCTAGTCATGAATGACGTACATCACATTACCCATCAATGTAAAAGTTATTTTGATCAAACCATTCAAATATTGTTAGGTTTTGGTTTTTGTAAGAGGCAAGAAAATGGTCTTCCAGCATGTGATGGCATGTAGTTTGGTATATAGTTGTCCCTCTAATCAAACTACATGCTTGTCACCACAGAAGATACTCTTTGCCCATATATTGCAGTGTGAGTGATGGTTTCTTTTCACTATGCAATGAGAATAATGTCTCCTGTTTCTGTGGCAATTTTACCATCTTTGACCCATAAACTAACACCAACATGATAGTTAATAATGCTTTCTGTTTCAAAGTGGGCTGACCTCTATGAACAATCGAAAGTGTTTTGCTCACAACTGATAAAAACTGTCACTCCCTCTATCTCTGAGGAAGCCCAAACCACTTAAAAATGTAAGTAGTATATTGTGTCTATAAGCTGTGTTACTAACATACAACCAAATCAATTGGAAAACTGTACTGATTTTTGTATTAGTAAGAGGCAAGTCGTGTATTAGTTGTACATTTATTTTCACACCCAAACATTTGTATATACTGTACCTAAAATTCCAACTGGAATGTCCCTTAGTTCTTCCTCAATAACATCAAATGCAGGTTGGCCTTTACTGAAATCAGCTGCAATTGTCTTGGTATTAACTCGGAATTTTGACTCTGGCAACAATACAATGAAATTATTTAAAGATCTTTTCACAATAATAATCATGTTATGGTTATCACAGAGGTTAAGGATGAATATTTTTTTGATTTAATAAATATACCCAATATAATTATTTAATCATTCACCTTAAAGCTGGTCTGCATCAGACTTACTCAAAAAGTATAGAAATCTTGCTGGTGGTTGAAAACAAAATTATTCTTCTGAAAAGAAAACTTGAAAACTGCAACATTTGTTGGTTACTTATTGTAACATAAGTACATGGAGTTACTATAACATAAGTACATGGAGTTACTGAATGAGTGATACATATCGAGGCTGAAAGCCTCAATGTTTGGGAGTTTCTGAAAATACATAGGTCTTCATGTAAAGTATGCATTATTTTTCTGAGATTTTAATGATGCTTGAATTTTCTTGACATATTTCTGAAAAATCGTAAAATATCAAATATCATGAAAATCCATCCGGTAGGAACCGAGGTGTTCCATGCGGACAGACTGGTTTTAAAAATTATTATTATTGTTGTTGTTGTCATCGTCGTCGTTGTTGTTGTTGATGATGATGATGATGATTATAGCACAATATCAAAACGCGGCACGCGGTGGCGCAGTTGGATGATGCACTGCGCTGTAAGCCGGATTCGATTCCCGGTGTTGCCATTTGAATTTTTCTTTGACATAATCCTTCCGGCCGCATTATGACCCTGGGTTCGACTCAACCTCTGACAGAAATGAGTACCAGGAATATTCCTGGGGGATAAAGGTGGTCGGTGTGTAGGGCTGACAACCTTGCCACCTTAATGTGCTAACTGTTTGAAATGTGGGAGCCTCAAACTCCTGGAACCCTCAGGGCCTGACCAGGCCTGTGCAGGGATTACTTTACCTTTTTACAATATCACAACCTTGCCCGTTGCACAGGGACTAGAAATTCAAAGATCTGACCTACGGGAATTAGGAACATCAAAAGCAAAAATTATCGGATCGCAACTCACACTGAAGAATTTAAATGCCTCTTAAAAAAGAAACAAATTTTAAACTGCCATTTTATAGTCAAAAGTACAAAGAAGATGGGTTTGAAAGAACATACCAATCTCTGCTGCTACCTCGTCCAATTTCTGTTGTGTGCGGCTAATGAGAACAATGTTCACGCCTCTCTTTGCCAATTCCAATGCGTATGCCTTGCCGATGCCATCAGTTGATCCTGTCACCACTGTAACATCCAGATATTTATGTCTGGAGGAAGACATCTCAGGCAGCTGTCTTTGACAGTACTATATACCCTCTTATGAACGGACCTCTTATGTATGAATTTCGGGGAAAAAAAAGGAAGAAATCCGTTGGTTCCGAAATTTTGGTTCGCCATGGGAATATGTGAAATTAGCGGTCTTGACTCATAATTACCGAAGCGGCCTCTAGACGGCGGACAAGGACGAGTGCTCACAACTCTTCTGACATCGAATGAGTTACTTACACTTCTTTTATGTTTTATTTTTAAAATAATATGTATGAGTACCTACACAGACTTGTATTTTTAATTATTATTTACTTACATTCACTACACGGTGTGTTACGTGTAGGCATGTGTGTTATTTATACATTATTGTATTACTGTTTTGGCGACATTTTGAGCTAGGGTGTACACACACACACACACACACACACACCACCACACACACACACCACACACACACACACCACACACTCACACACACACACACAATTAATCCTTTCATAAGAAGGTATAAAGCGGAGCTGGCGAACCTTGGCAGGCGAAAATTTTTCTTGCCACGCGGCATTCACTAATCTCCCATTTTTTTTTATTATTCTTTTTCCCGACCAATATCTGTATTTACACACATCTGACTGCATAGAGAATGTATATGAATTACCGTTGCTACCAAATAAAACTGCGAGTGAAACATTTTGACACAAGTCGGGAGCGGTGCGAAGTGTTGAATGAATATTCATCACTGGGTCGCCGGCCTGGCGGTGACTGGGCGAATACGTGATATTGCACAAAAGTTTTACAATCTTCTTTTCAGACAGGAAGTTGTAACACCCCCAACTACTCCCACATTTTCTTCCTTATTGCTTTCCTCGAGGGGGGCTTTCAGGAGAAATATAATATAATAATTATACTGTGGATTAATTATACAATTGTGATATTTATTAATAATGCAGTAATTAATAATAATTTATGAATGAATTCAAGGCCTTATTTTGCTCTTCAAAATTCCCATGGGCACGCAAAATAATTTCTTTGAAATTTGTAGACAGTTTCGTCATGCGCCTTCAAAAATTTTCGCCAGCGCTGGTCTAAAGTACCTGAAAATACGCCGACCCAAGTACAGAGAGGACCTAGATTTAGTTTTGACAGAGCTCAAATATTGAGAAGGGAAGCTCAAAGATATCGTGGTTGTCTTACAAACAAACTTTCTTCTCAAGAAAAGAAAGTGGTTTCAAAAGAAAGGAGGGCCTAATATAAGTAATTTACTCTGAAGCTCTTTTTTATTCCCATGAGTTAAGAAGTACTAGGAAGTGATATGAGAAGAAGTGGAATCTTCCCAATTCAAATGTACTTTGGTATTCAACTTCAAGACTAAACCCTTTCGGCCACACACACAGAGTGAAACTGGCGTTACTTGACCCTCCTGTCACAGAAGTGTGTCACCTCTAGCCAGGAGCTTAAATGTAGCTGTGGAGACAAACACAGCTGCAGACTATCACTGCTTCAGCAGATGGAAAGAGGCCAAGGTGGCTGCTACAAAGCAAGCTCAGGGGCAATTCAGCCAAAAGGAGAAGGCCCTGTCGCATCTTTTTACCCACGAATTGGTCCCACTTACGCTCTGTACTGAACACGGGTGATTGAAAGCACTTGTCCAAAAGGGCCGTTTAGTCAAGACACAGACTGCTGCTACACCGAAGTGTCCCGGTCAGGCAGGCCAAGCAACAAACTGTGGCTGGAAACAGCCAGACGAAGGACGGTGTCGGTCATGCATATGCACCCTCCAAACAAGATGGCGCGTCACTCTTCAGTCCAGCAAATCAGTCACCTCAAACTCCTTGTCGAGGTTTATGTAGAGATGACTTCTGACGACATCCCCTAATAGGGGAGGCTCCTATTCAAGCGCTATTCAGTAACAATACTCTTGTTATTGCCAGCTACAGCAGCACCTTCTAGGAGGACTAATGGAAGGGAGCCGCGCGGCTTAGCCTGTTGGGATGCCAGAGGACTCCGCCGCCCGAAAGTACAACTCGACATTTCCTAGTTGGTGACAGCGTTGACATCTGCTTCCTGATCAAGACATGCCCGAAGTCGGATGAAGTCCAAAGTTTCGCGTACCTCGTCAGATGGTGACGCGGCCTTTCTTGTCCAGAAGAGGCACGGACGTCCTCGACGTACAGGTGGTGCTGGCAATCAGACCAGCGAAACTCGAAGGCCCTCCATTGACCCGGATCTGACTCTGCCCACCTTGACGGTGGCACATGAACTAGAAATCGAGGACCATCATCTGCCGGGTTTTCCAAGTCCCTCCAGGGAAATTCCGATTATTTCCTCTATTATATCAGGCAATATTTGCTATCATTCAGTGCAGAATTTTTGTCTTCCAGTTTGCTACCCAAAAATATAAACATCAAGGTATACAGAACTGTAATTTTGTCAGTTGTTTGGGATGGTCGTGAAACTTTGTCTGTCACGTTGAGGGAGAAATACAGGCTAAGGAGGATATTGGGGCCCAAGACGGACGAGGTGACAGGAGAGTGGACAAATCTACACAACGATGAGCTTTATGGTCTGTACTCCTCTGTATTCTAGGCCTGGGATGTACAATGATCACACTGAACAGACAAGATATCAATAAAATCAGTGTAAAATATGTCATGTTACCGCCTTGAATTTAGCAGAGCATATGTCCAAAATGTATTATTCCTTTTCCGCTTATCTAATTTCTTGTGCAAACGAGAATTCGCCACTTAGATGAACTGAAGCGCCACAAAATCTTTCCAGGAAAATGGTTTATTTCATACGCGCCACTTTTTATCGCGCTACATATAAGCTCGTGGTACGCTTCAGACGCGCTACTATTTATTGTGCCACAAACACGATCGTGTAAAATGGTTCCTTCAGACGCGCCACTTTTCATCATGCCACAGACGTAATCGTGAAAATAGGTCTAAGGCATGGCTCTAAACAGTGTGGTGAAAACACGAGTCAGAACGCCCTATGGATGACGTTATTACCCTCCAAGATTCATTCCTGTTGCTTACGACTCTCAAACATAAAATAAATCATGGCTTATTAATGCAGCCATTCACTACTATTAAACTCATAGTATCAGCAGTAATTAAACTCATAGTATCCGCAGTAATTAAACTCATAATATCCGCAGTAATTAAACTCATAGTATCAGCAGTAATTAAACTCATAGTATCCGCAGTAATTAAACTCATAATATCCGCAGTAATTAAACTCATAGTATCCGCAGTAATTAAACTCATAGTATCCGCAGTAATTAAACTCATAGTATCCGCAATAATTAAACTCATAGTATCAGCAGTAATTAAACTCATAGTATCCGCAGTAATTTTTCGTAGTGCTGTATGAAATAATTTTAAAAATGCGGAAAAGGAAAATTAAATCAGGAATGCACAGGTGTCCATGTAGACTAAATATTGTAAGGTGGCCCTTGGTATTCGTGGATCCCATTTTGGCGCTCAGAATTTTGAAATATCTCCTAGATTCTTGGAAAATTTGCACATCCCTGCATTCAATTAGATTTGTAGTTGTAGTTGAAAAAGGTTGGGCCACTTATGCAAGCGTGTTTGTTTCACTTACATTACTTCTCGACTTTTAGTGGACGCTAAGCAGCAATAAGTCCGAACAAAAACCAAATAAACTTAAAGAGTTCGCATGCCTTTCTTTGGCATTTCTTTTTCTAATGTACCTCTGCCAAATACTCGCCCCGCGGAGTATTATAAAGTGTCCTGCTTACGTTTTGATATTTAAAAACTTTATTTTTTGTCCTGAAAGTTTCATACAAGGAGTATGTTAGAGCCTTTAACCTATCCCCATTGAAAAATCCAACAAATGAAGAACTACCTTATGTGTTGCGGCCCAAGATTCTGTTATAGCATATCGACAAAACCTCCAGGAAAACTCCACCCGACACTACCGCGCAAACACTCCAGGAGGCGATACCAGAAAACTAACACAACTATCCACAATAAATAAGGAAAGCAGAAACATCCCAACACCAACTGTAATATGCCAACGGCATCCCACAGTTGAACATCCGGTGAACATCAGCGCACTAAAAAGGAAGGAATTTTATGCTTTAGTGTTTTCATGCTTAAACAAAGCCTGCAAATAACACACTCTGTAATTATAACTTTTCTAGAAAG
>Ga0123352_10002492_pt1 | contig 25714 bp, 15 predicted proteins | sample TergutLab28metaG_FD_89700 | JGI IMG/M metagenome (GOLD analysis project Ga0123352, IMG submission 89700) | Labiotermes labralis P1 segment gut microbial communities from Petit-Saut dam, French Guiana - Lab288 P1 | ecosystem: Host-associated > Arthropoda: Insects > Digestive system > Gut ...
CTCTGGCCAATATCTCCGTAACCATTGAACTTTGGATATAGGTGTTTTGGGTTATATCGGTATAGTTTGACCTAAGGAACACTCTCCCGAAGTTAGGTCCTTTCCTCCTGGGACACCCTCTATGTGTGTGTGTGTGGGTGTGTGGGCTTTGTGCAACACGCACTCCGGGAGAATGCTCATGTATCATGGTCGCCAACATGTAGGAGTAATCTTTACATAGGAGCTAGTGCAATACGTTGGAAGTAAATTAAGCTGTCCGTGTTCATTGCACAGAAGATGCAGAGTATCAGGTCTGTAGCCGTTACAGCTACGTTCCGTGTCTGTCAACATAATGAGTGCTGATCACCTGAAATGCCAAATTCCGGAAGTCTGGATGATACCAAAATGTTGTGTATGACATTTGTTGTTGTGTACGAAGAAATGTTATTTTAGCAAAAGCATCTGATACTAGGATTTCGTTCACGGACTTGAACAACAATAACGAAATATATTGGCAAAATACGACATGCGCACGTTTGGGTTCAAGTGGCCATTCCTGAAGACAACCGCCTAACAGAACTGCAAGTTTTCAAACGTACGAATTGCGCCTGATGAGAGCAAAAAAAAGTGAAACGATTTTAGCCATTATGGGTGATATTGGCACTGAACAAGGGACACAACTTGTACTCAGAATGCCAACACATGTTCAGCTGTATTTGGCCGTACAGAGTTACTGGCAGCTCAGTGAAACAGTTACTGTTTAACGGTCGACAGATCAGACGGTTTAAATATTCAGAACAGTTTCTTTAATTGAGGTGCCTCTAGCCAGAGGACCAAGGAACATACCGCTTTTACTTACTCACTCCATGGTGCAGAGTCCTTCTTGAGAAGCTAACTGATTTGCAGCTAGTCAAGAAATTCCGCGCATTTCACGGAACCCGAAGGTTCATTACCGCACTCACAAGCGTCCGCCACCTGTCCCTATCCGGGCCAGCCCAATCCAGTCCATATACCCACATCCCAGCTCCTGGAGATCCGTCCTAATATTACCCACCCATCTACGCCTAGGTCTCCCCAGTGGTCTCTTTCCCTCCGGTTTCCCTACCAAGACCCTATACATCACCCTCTCCTCACCCATACGCGCCACATGCCCAGCCCATCTCATTCTTCTCGATTTTATCACCTGCAAACATACCGCTTTTAGTCTCCATTAAGAGGTCAGTCAGCACGTACAACACGCAGTCGCCATCCCGCTCTGCACTCAAACCTAGGACTACGAGTTAGCCCCACCCAACACATGGCTACTCACAGCAATATATAGTATTACTATAATGCAGTGTACATAGCTAGATTAGTTTGTATGGCTTGCTGTGTGTTAAGATGATTGAGGTCTCATCATCAGTCTATTTGCATAATGTATAAACTCTTGAAGCTAATTAAACACTTTACTATCCAACCAATGCACAATATATAATAAGTATATATAATTAAAATTATAAAATATTTAAAAGTGCTCCAACATGTTTCGGATCAGAGGGGATCCATCATCAGGGAGCCTTGTACAATGCTTGGCTAAAAATTACAAGAATGATTTTATCGTGTCCGTTGGCATGGACAAGGTCGGTGTTATGGCAGCATATTGTGACCGTTGTGCTTGTGTGTAGTTCACTGTATATGAGTGCCTTCACACACAGCGAACTACACACACACACACAACGGTCACAATATGCTGCCATAACACCGACCTAGTCCATGTCAACGGGCACGATAGAATCATTCTTGTAATTTTCAACCAAGCACTGCTCAAGGCCCCCTGATGATGGATCCTCTGTGATCCGAAACATGTTGGAGCACTTTGAAATATTTTACAATTTTAATTGTATCTACATATTATATATTGTGCATTAGTTGGATAATAAAGTGTTTAATTATCATTAATGCACGGTGCAAACATGAAGATTCTTGAAGCTAAAATGCACAATACGGTGATGGCCATTAGATGGGCCGAAACATGTAGTTGCTACTTGATTATCACCATTAGCTAATAAATTTTAGTTGTGTTTTGATTAATTTTCTACCATGATTTAATCTCATAACAGGTGTCAGTCACGTGTGGAAATGAAACATTGTTTGGAGCACGTGCAGGCGACCTTGCGACTGGTGCAGGCCACAAGGTGCCACTGCCACTCCGCTGGCCGCCTCCAGCCTACTCTAGACATGGCAACTTGCTCCCCTACTGTTCTGGTTCCTAGTAAGGAGATACTCCTACCTTGCCCTCTTATGGAAACACGAGGCTACAAAGCACGTGGTTTGAAATGAGAGAAGAAGGTTTCAAAATATAAAATATGATGTGGCTAAGACTGGCAGAAACTTGCCGGCACAAGGAATGCTGTCTCGCATTAAGATGGGTCCACACTTGAAACGTTACCGCGTAACGTTACAAGTGTGGACCCACCTTTAGGCTTGTTGTCATGACTGGTGTACTACGACAAGCAAGTCATAGGTGCTCTGGGTTGTCCAGTAAACTAGTGGTTTGTTCCACCTGTATCCATGACGAGTCAGAAGACACAGAGAAAGACATTACTTCTACAAAACAGAACGCAATCAGAATACTACACAATCACCGCTCCGCTAAACGAATCACAGGCGCCCTTTTACGTCTGCTGCTCATACAATGCTCAGTTTTGTCCCCACATTTTCCGAAAAACCGTAGAATCCCGACCATACATTATCAGCATATGTTTGTTAAGCACAACAGCACAAAACACAAAGTGCAAAAAGTCTGGTGCCTGTGACTCGGGCTACATACATGCAGACACAACACAACTACGAGTATATTCTGACAACACAGTCAGTGTACGTACATCATAACAACGAGGAGCTTTCGTGCAACCATTGTTGCTGTGGAGCAACAAAGGGTAACGCATATTGTCAGCGTGTGTTTGTAGTCTTAGGTATCCAGCATGTAATGCGGCCTGCCCCGCTGTACAACATTTTTCCACATTATCTCACAAACTGCGCGATTTTCGAAAAAAAGTGCATTGTACATGAAATATCAGTTTTCATTTCCTCAACAACGTTTGTCTGAAAGAATTCTCCTATGAAGCACTGAGCGAGATATGATCAAAAATATCTGGCGGTCTTCATGTAACGGACGCGCTATTCTTCTCCGATTTTCATGAAAACTGAATTTCCTCCCCAGATTTTTTAAAAATAATCAAATATCAAATTTCATTCCGTCTAGTGGGAGCCGAGTTTTATGCGGACGGACGGACAGACTTAAGAGGCCAATAGTCGCTTTTCTAAATTTTGCGAACGGGCCTAAAAATTGATCCAACTCTATGCACATAAAATGATCCAAAAATTTCGCATGCAATCAACTAACATTGCAACACGTTTCGGCGGCACTTACCACCACCTTCATTAGGGAAGTCCACCTGTACGAACCAAAACACAGCTTACAGTTGTACAAGAAGTATTTTGAATAATTTTATGTGCGTATTGTTGGATCAATTATTAGACAGTAACTTGAAAAATGTACGCGGAACAAGCAGCATTGTGAAAACACAACGAGATTAGTGAAGAAGGAGAAGGATTTAGAATTCTTTACAAAATTTCATGTTATTCTCACGAGTTCACGTGTGTCAATACGTGATTCGGGCTGTTGGATGCACGTGTCTTAGTTCTGTTTTGTCCTGTTGAATTCACACTTACCGCTGTGTCTTATCCCTTATCATGAACTGGGCCGCAAGTAGCCACTTGCCACGCGAACGCAGCTGTTACAGCATTCTGTGACACCGGCTCGTGCTTGTGCGTTTCTGTGGTGGATCCGACCGTCGCGACGTTTGAAGATAATTGTGTTTAAAAGCGTCTGAGTCAAACAAGCGAAAGACGTCGTTACATTCATAACCAGTGTGAGTTCAATGTCAGGACGCAGCCGCGTGTCCACTGCAACTGACTGCACAGCCACAACACGACAACGCTGAAGATTCCGGACCGCGATAGGAAGAGAGAGGGACCTTCAGTGATTGTTTGTATGATGTCTGAGACCATGTATCTGTGGAGAATACTGACAATGTGGACAGAATTTACGCTACAGGAAAGTTGAGGATTTTGTTACACCGTAACATTGCTTTATGGGCACGGCTGTGGGGTTATGTCGATATCTGAACACAACTAATCAACTGAGTGTACCCAAATTCTTTCATGGCTGCCATTTGCGGTTCATTTCTCTGGATAAACTGGTCACAACTGGAATCAAAGCCGATTCCAGCGCGTGTACACATACGAATTACCTTCATAATGACGTCATCAGCGTCCTGGACAAACACGGTCTACCGATGTTGAATTGTCTGCTGCGTCCTGAGCAGGCTAATGCAAGCTACATGGCTGTTGCTTGCAGGGGTGTGGCATTGGGTCCGAGCTTTTAACAGGTCCAGCAACCAGGCCTACGTTTTGCTAGGAATATTATGGCGTTACTTCAGGTCTGATAGAAACAGAACACAATTATGGTAGCTCCACGCACCACGTTGTCAGCAGAACACAGACCTCGACACCGACACACGTCACTCAAAATGGAACCGCCACACGACACCCGCCAGTAGAACTTTACGCATAATTCCACTACCGACATCTGCTAATTCTTATGTTTGAAGGTTTTAACGACGACTTTTACAAACATTAATCTTGTAACTGAATGTACAATACTCTGGACTTATAACATACTCTGTGAGAAGTGAGATCTCTGTTTTGGACATCAGCCTGATGACGAACTCCAGAGGGCAGAAACATGTAGCCGAGTGAGCCATTATTTTATAACGTTGTGTTTTGATGGTTACCAACTTTACTTCTTCTTTATATTCTTCAATTCGTTTTGTTGTGTTTCGTATAAATGAAATTTAGAGACGTGTCTTGGTAAGTCGGTAGAAAAGGGTACAATTGTAATGTACGCAACATTTGACAATTACTTGGTCTCCTTGTAAATATTGGAATGTGCTTGTATTGCAACTTTATTTGACGTAACTGGGAAACTTTGGGCAGCTTACCTCACAACTGTTTGTTGAGAGGTGTATTCTTACCCCAGTTGAGTGATGTAAATGTTAAGTAAAATATTTGAGTCAGCACAACGCCACTATAAAATCCCAAGGAAATTAGGTCAAAAGGGACTCGCAGAAAGACTCGCAAGATTAGTCACATCGGACAGAAGAAATTTAGTCTAAGACACGTCGTTACTCTTTGGCCTGCAGTACAGTTATATTTTGTAATATTCATCGGTGCCATGTTGGGCTTCTCCATATTCTGGCTGTTAAGAGGAGGTAAGCTCGACAGACCGATTATTAAATTGTTTGTGTTAGCGAGTCATTTACGGAAATTAAATAATATTCTAAATTGTACGATCACAAATTGGGATTAATAGTGGCGTGACGGCTAATTGACTTACACATTTGTAACGAATTATTCAGCGTAACGAGGGACTTAACCAACCCATTTCGGCTAGTGTAACTTACTTGTGTATTAATGTACATATAGTAGGCAATAGAATTTACAGTTACATTTGTTACGCGGCTGGTCACTTATTTAACCCCAAAGGTGTCCTCTGACCCTCGAAACCCTAAGTAATCACGAAGCCCCTGACTGGCTAAACGTTACCGTCATTATTCTGACCCGTGGGAATCTCAGGATAGGCCGCAGTACAATTACCCAAACTTACCGCTCGGGTTTGGGCACTGCATAAAGTGGTGACAGCATTGTGGACACAACCCCCGTGTCATTACAGGAATTGGTGACAAGGGTGCGGACGCAACACCTGGTCACTACATAAATTTGTGACAGCGGTCTGGACGCAAACCGCTGTCACTACAGAATTGTTATTGGTGTTGTGAAGAGAGACATAGAGCGAGCTAATTTCATTTTATTGAGAGAAGTACTTTTGTAGTGAAGAGTGGACAGTGAATATTAGGTGGTGGACAATGGGCACAGGACAGTGAAAGGTAGACATTGAATAGTGGATAATGGAGATTTAAGAGTGTACATTGGACTGTGTGGAGTGGGAGATTGGGAGCTGACAGTCGACACAAGACGGTAGACAGTAGAGAGTGAATGCTGGAGAGTGAACAGTGGAGAGTGTACAGTGACCAGTGGATAATGGAGAGCGAAGAACAGACAAAGGACAGTGGACAATGAACACTAAACAGTGGCGAGCGAGGGTACATTGTGGACAATTGTCCGTAGAGACTGAAGAGTGGACTGTGGACGGTGAACAAGAGACAGTGCCAAGTGAACGGTACAGTGGACAGTGTATGGTGCACAGTAGCGAGTGAAGGGCACACAGTGGCTAGTGGACAGTGGACGGCACGATCGGAGAATTTGAACGACCAGCCTCAGGATGCTGTGCCATTTTGTGTACGTTGGTGGACCGGTAATTTGGAAGCTTCGATAAACGAACCGAGTAAACGCCAGATACGTTGTACAGTGTACTGCAGCTGGTGTGTTGACTTCACTTGGGAATGATTACTGACCCCATATTCGATTTTCGGTCGGTGAATGGAAATGTTAACACCCGAATTTAATTCGTCTCACACAGTATTTGATCTATTTCGATGCAATGCTGGGAACTAAATTGCTCTCTTGCGCGATTTTGTTATGGCCACACTGCGAGACATGTGTGTACTAGTAACTGTGTGTTCAGGGACCGTTGTATGTGATTATAAGATGGAGCGTTGAGTGGCCTAAATAACAGCACGCACAAGAATTTTGCTCCAAGCACAGATACAGGACAGACTGAAAAAGTAATTTGTATAGATTGATGGGAGGATCAACTGGGGTGTCGGGCGGAGTAGGAAAAACGAGTCAGTGATGCGTGCGTATTGTGACTGAGAGTGACACCGTGTTCAGAATGACAAATGGGCCAAATCGTTCATTTCTTTTTAGAATCTCAGAACCTTTGACATTTCTAAAATAAATAAATGAAATAAACTTGCAACAATATCCTTTATCAGTTAAGAAAAGATGTCACGAAGGCGTAAGGGGCAATGTAGATACTGCTTCATTCATTCTTAACGTCGACATCAGGTGGAACTGAGTACTAAGCTTCACGATTCGGCTGCTTTACGGCCTCCGATATCCACTGAACATAAGTCTGGTGTTTCCACATAAAAAGTTTGGACGATCTGGTGAGGATGCAGGCAAGCGCCATGCTCCTGTCGGGGATCGAATTCGAATTGCTGAGTTGTGCATAACTAAAGAAACAAACACACAAGTCAATAAATAAAAGGATAAATAAGTAAATATATATGTATGTAAATAAATAAATAAATAAACTCAAATCTGACGTGTGACTGTGACCCCCAAATAAACACCACTTAATTAAAATTTGAGCGAATTTTCTGCAGAGCAGCAACATTGCCGCCGTAATATCGGTGTTGCTACGCAGCTCAGTTATATTCGGTAGGCTGACAAGATACTGCTTTCCCAAAAGTCAAAGCAAGTGCACAAAACATGACCGAACATTACACGTAAAGTTATATAAAAAAGGAGTCGGTTGTGTGGGGGGCCAAAGGCTGGATACAGCTTTATTCGAATCGACGTTTCGGGAGAATCTATGGTTTAAATTAATTGTCACAGTATAAAGAACGTAATATATATAAAAGTGTGAAGACAGCGATATTAATAAACTTGAAAAACTGAACTATAAAAACCTGGGGTCAGATGTGTGCAGACTGTCTACTACAGAACAGTTAAGTGCTAAGTGTCTGCTACAGAACAGTTCAGTGCAGACTGTGTGCTACAGAACAGTTGAGTGCAGACTGCCTGCTAAAGAAAGTTGAGTGCAGACTGTCTGCTACAGAACAGTTGTGTGCAGACTGTCTGCTACAAAACAGTTCAGTGCAGACTGTCTGTTACAGAACAGTTCAGTGCAGATTGTCTGCTAAAGAACAGTTCAGTGCAGACTGACTGCTACAGAACAGTGGACTGCAGACTGTCGGCTAAAGAACAGTTGAGTGCAGACTATCTGCAAAAAAAAGCTGAGTGCAGGCTGTCTGCTACAGAAGAGTTGAGTGCAAATTGTCTGCTAGAGAACAGTTCAGTGCACACTGTCTGCCACAGAACAGTAGAGTGCAGACTGTCTGCTACAAAAGTGTTCAGTGCAGACTGTCTGCTACAGAACTGCTCAGTGCAGACTGTCTGCTAGAAAACAGTGGAGTGCAGACTGTCTGCTACAGAACAGTTCTGAGCAGACTGTGTGCTACAGAATAGATTAGTGCAGACTCTCTGCTAGAGAACATTTCAGTGCAGACTGTGTGCAACAGAACAACTGCGTGCAGACTGTTTGCTACAGAACAGTTCAGTGCAGACGTTTTGCTACAGAACAGTTCAGAGCAGACAGTCTACTACAGAACAGTTGAGTGCAGACTGTCTGCTACAGAAAAGGTCAGTGCAGATTGTCTGCTACAGAGCAGTTGAGTGCAGACTCTCTGGTAAAGAACGGTTCAGTGCAGACTGTGTGCTAGAGAACAGTTCAGTGCACACTGTCTCTTACAGTACAGTTGAGTGCAGACTGTCTGCTACAGAACAGATGAGTGCAGACTGTTTCTTACAGAACAGTTCAGTGCAGCCTGTCAGCTAAATAACAGTTGTATGCAGACTGTCTGCTACAGAACAGTTGATTGCAGACTGTGTGCTACAGAACAGCTCAGTGCGGACTGTCTGCTAAAGATCAGTTTAGTGCAGACTGTCTGCTAGAGAACAGTTGAGTGCAGACTGTCTGTTACAGAAGAGTGGAGTGCAGACTATTTGCTACAGAACAGTTAAGTGCAGACTGTCTGCTACAGAACAGATCAGTGCAGACTCTCTGCTACAGAACAGTTCAAAGCAGACTGTCTCCTATAGAACTTCTGAGTGCATACTGTCTCCTACAGAACAGTCGATTACAGACTGTCTGCTACAGAACAGTTGAGTGCAGACTGTCTGCAAGAGAATAGTTCAGTGCAGACTCTCTGCCACAGTACATTTGAGTGCAAACTGTCTGCCACAGAACAGTTGAGTGCAGACTGTCTGCCACAGTTCAGTTGAGTGCAGACTGTCTGCCACAGTTCAGTTGAGTGCAGACTGTCTGCCACAGAACAGTTCAATGGTGATTGTCTGCTACAGAACAGTTGAGTGCAGATTGTCTGCTACAGAATAGTTCAGTGCAGATTGTCTGTTATAGAACAGTTCAGTGCAGACTGTCTGCTAATGAATATTTCAGTGCAGACTGTCTGCTACAGAACAGTTGAGTGCAGACTGTTAGCTACAGAACAGCTAAGTGCAGACCGTCTGCAACAGACCAGTTCAGTGCAGACTGTCCGCTACAGAACAGTTCAGTGCAGACTGTCTTGTAAAGAACAGTTCGCTGCAGACTGTCCGTTACAGAACAGTTCAGTGCAGACTGTCTATTACAGAAAAGGTGGGAGCATACTTTCTGATACAGAACACTTTAATGCAGACTGTCTGGTACAGAAAAATTAGTGCACACTGTAAGCTACAGAAGAATTCAGTGCAGAATGTCTGCTACAGAACAGTTGAGTGTAGACTGTCTGCCACAGAACAGTTGAGTGCAGATTGTCTGCTAAAGAACAGTTGAGTGCAGACTGTCTGCTACAGAACTGCTTAGTGCAGACTGTCTGCTAGAGAAGAGTTGAGTGCAGACTGTCTGCTACAGAACATTTCAGTGGAGACTGTGTGCTACAGAATAGTTCGGTGCAGTCGGTCTGCTACAGAACAGATCAGTGAAGACTGTCTGCTACAAAACAGTTCAGTGCAGACTGTCTGCTACAGAATAGCACGGTGCAGACTGTCTGCTGCAGAACGGTTGAGTGCAGACTCTCTGTTGCAGAAACTTTGAGTGCAGAATCTCTGCTACAGAACACCTCAGTGCAGACTGTGTGTTACAGAACTGCTCAGGGTACACTGTCTGTTACAGAACAGTAGAGTGCAGACGGTCTGCTGCACAACAGTTTAGTGCAGAATTTCTGCTACAGAACAGTTGACTGTAGACTGTCTGCTACAGAACAGTTGAGTGCAGACTGACTGCTAGAGAACACTTCAATGCAGACTGTCTGGTTGAGATCAGTTGAGTGCAGACTGTCTGTTACAGAACAGCTGAGTGCAGACTGTCTGCTACAGAACAGTTAAGTGCAGACTGTCTACTACAGAACAGTTCAGTGCAGACCGTCTGTTACAGAACAGTTGAATGCAGACTGTATGCTACAGAACAGTTCAGTGCAGACTGTCTGCTACAGAACAGTTGATTGCAGACTGTCTGCTACAGAACAGTTGAATGCAAACTGTGTGCTACAGAACATTTGAGAGCATACTGTCCGCTTCAGAACAGCTGAGTGCAGACTGTCTGCTACAGAACAGTTCAGTGCACACTGTCTACTACAGAATAGTTCAGTACAGACTGTCTGCCACAGAACAGTTGAGTGCAGACTGCCTGCCACTAAACAGTTGAGTGCAGATTGTCTGCCACAGAACAATTCAATGCAGACACTCTGCTACAGAACAGTTGAGTGCAGACTGCCTGCTACAGAATAGGTCGGTGCATTCTGACTACTACAGAACAGTTTAGTACAGACTCTCGCTACAGAACAGTTGAGAGCAGACCGTCTCTTACAGAACAGTTGAGTGCAGACGGTCTGCTACAGAACAGTTCAGTGCAGACTGTCCGCTACAGAACAGATCAGTGCAGACTGTGTGCTACAGAACAGTTGAGTGCAGACTGCCTGCTAAAGAAGAGTTGAGTCAGACTGTCTGCTACAGAACAGTTGTGTGCAGACTGTCTGCTACAAAACAGTTCAGTGCAGACTGTCTGTTACAGAAAAGTTCAGTGCAGACTGTCTTCTAAAGAACAGTTCAGTGCAGATTGTCTGCTAAAGAACAGTTCAGTGCAGACTGCCTGCTACAGAACAGTGGACTGCAGACTGACGGCTAAAGAACAGAGGAGTGCAGACTGTCTGCAAAAAAGGCTAAGTGCAGGCTGTCTGCTACAGAAGAGTTGAGTGCAAATTGTCTGCTACAGAACAGTTCAGTGCACACTGTCTGCCACAGAACAGTAGAGTGCAGACTGTCTGCTACAAAAGGGTTCTGTGCAGACTGTCTGCTACATAACTGCTCAGTGCAGACTGTCTGCTAGAGAACAGTTCTGTGCAGACTGTGTGCTACAGAACAGATTAGTGCAGACTGTCTGCTAGAGAACATTTCAGTGCAGACTGTCTGCTACAGAACAACTGCGTGCAGACTGTCTGCTACAGAACAGTTCAGTGCAGACTTTCTGCTAGAGAACAGTTCAGAGCAGACTGTCTACTACAGAACAGTTGAGTGCAGACTGTCTGCTACAGAATAGTTCAGTGCAGACTGTCAGCCACAGTACAGTTGTGTGCAAACTGTCTGCCACAGTACAGTTGAGTGCCGACTGTCTGCCACAGAACACTTGAGTGCAGACTGTCTGCAACAGAACAGTTCAGTGGTGATTGTCTGCTACAGAACAGTTGAGTGCAGACTCTCTTGTACAGAGCAGTTCGCTGCAGACTGTCCGTTACAGAACAGTTCAGTGCAGACTGTCTACTACAGAAAAGGTGGGAGCATACTGTCTGCTACAGACCACTTTAGTGCAGACTGTCTGGTACATAAAAATTAGTGCAGATGAATTCAGTGCAGAATATCTCCTACAGAACAGTTGAGTGCAGATTGTCTGCTACAGAACAGTTGAGTGCATACTGTCTGCTACAGAACTGCTTAGTGCAGACTGTCTGCTACAGAAGAGTTTTGAGTGCAGACTGTCTGCTACAAAAGAGTTTTGAGTGCAGACTGTCTGCTACAGAACATTTCAGTGGAGACTGTGTACTACAGAATAGTTCGGTGCAGTCGGTCTGCTACAGAACAGATCAATGTAGACTATCTGCTACAAAACAGTTCAGTGCAGACTGTCTGCTACAGAATAGCTCGGTGCAGACATCCGCTGCAGAACGGTTGAGTGCAGACTGTCTGTTACAGAAAATGTGAGTGCAGAATCTCTGCTACAGAACACCTCAGTGCAGAATGTGTGTTACAGAACTGTTCAGTGTACAATGTCTGTTACAGAACAGTTGAGCGCAGACTGTCTGCTACAGAACAGTTGATTGCAGACTGTCTGCTACAGAACAGTTTAGTGCAGAATCTCTGCTACAGAAAACTTGAGTGCAGACTGTCTGCTACAGAATTGATGAGTGCAGACTGACTGCTAGAAAACATTTCAATGCAGACTGTCTGCTACAAAACAGTTGAGTGCAGACTGTCTGTTTCAGAAGAGCTGAGTGCAGACTCTCTGCTACAGAACAGTTATGTGTAGACTGTCTCCTACAGAACAGTTCAGTGCAGACTGTCTGTTACAGAACAGTTGAATGCAGACTGTCTGCTACAAAACAGTTCAGTGCAGACTGTCTGATACAGAACAGTTGATTGCAGACTGTTTGCTACAGAATAGTTGAATGCAGACTGTCTGCTACAGAACATTTGAGAGCATACTGTTCGCTCAGTACAGCTGAGTGCAGACTGTCTGCTACTGAACAGTTCAGTACACACTGTCTACTACAGAATAGTACACTGCCGACTGTCTGCCACAGAACAATTGAGTGCATACTGCCTGCCACAAAACAGTTGAGTGCAGATTGTCTGCCACAGAACAATTCAATGCAGACTCTCTGCTACAGAACTGTTGAGTGCAGACTCTCTGCTACAGAAAAGGTGAGTGCATACTGTCTGCTAAAGAAAGGTTCAGTGCAGATTGTCTGCTACAGAAAGCTAAGTGCAGTCTGTCTGCTAAAGAAGAGTTCAGTGCAGACTGTCTGCTACAAAACTGCTCAGTGCAGACTGTCTGCTAGAGAACAGTTGAATGCAGACTGTCTGCTAAAAACAGTTCAGTGCAGACTGTGTGCTACAGAACTGTTCAATGCAGAATGTCTGCTACAGAACAGCTGAATGCAGACTGTCTGCTACAGAACAGTTCAGTGCAGACTGCTACAGAATAATTCAGTGCAAAACTTCTGTTACAGGACAGTTGAATGCAGACTGTCTGTTACAAAACAGTTCAGTGCAGACTCTTTTGTACAGAAAAATTCAGTGCAGACTGTCTGCTACAGAACATTTGAGTGCAGACTGTCTGTTACAGAACGGTTGAGTGGAGACTGTCTGCTACAGACCAGTTCAGTGCGGGCTGTTTGCTACAGAACAGTTCAGTGCAGACTCTCTGTTGCAGAACAATTGGTTGCAGACTCTCTGCTACAGAACTGTTGAGTGCAGACTGTCTGCTACAGAACTGCTCAGTGCAGACTGTCTGCTACAGAACAATTCAGTGCAGACTGTGTGCTACAGAGCCGTTCAGTGCAGACTGTCTGCTACAGAACAGTTGAGTGCAGACCGTCTGCTACAGAAGAGCTGAGTGCAGACTGTCTGCTACAGAACAGTTCAGTGCAGACTGTCTGCTACAGAACAGTTCAGTGCAGAATGCCTGTTGCGGAACAGTTGAATGCAGACTTTCTGCCACAGAACAGTTGAGTGCAGACTGTCTGCCACAGAATATTTCAATGCAGACTGTCTGCTATAGAACAGTTTAGTGCAGACTCTCTTATATAGAAAATTTCAGTGCAGACTGTCTGCTACAGAACAGTTGAGTGCAGACTTATTGTTACAGAACAGTTGGGTGGAGACTGTCTGCTACAGAACAGTTCAGTGCGGGCTGTTTGCTACAGAACAGTTCAGTGCAGACTCTCTGTTACAGAACAATTGAGTGCAGACTCTCTGCTACAGAACAGTTAGGTGCAGACTGTCTGCTACAGAACAAGTCATTGCAGACTGTGTGCTACAGAGGCGTTCAGTGCAGACTGTCTGCTACAGAACAGATGAATGCAGACTGTCTGCTACAGAACAGCTGAGCGTAGACTGTCTGCTACAGAACAGTGCAGTGCAGTCTGTCTGCTACAGAACAGTTCAGTGCAGTGTCTGCTGCGGAACAGTTGAATGCAGACTGTCTGCCACAGAACAGTTGAGTGCAGACTGTCTGCCACAGAACATTTCAATGCAGACTGTCTGCTATAGAACAGTTTAGTGCAGACTGTTGGCTACTGAACAGTTCAATGCAGAATGTCTGCTACAGAAAATTTCAGCGCAGACTGTCTGCTACCGAACAGTTTAGTGCAATGTGTCTGCTACAGATCAGTTGAGTGCAGACCGTCTTTAACAGATAAGTTAAGTGCAGACTGTCTGCTACAGAACAGTTCAGTGCGCACTGTCTCTTACGGAACAATTCAGTGCAGACTGTCTGCTACAGATCGTTTGATAGCAGACTGTCTGCTACAGAACAGTACAGTGCAGACTGCGTGCTAGAGAACAGTTGTGTGCAGACTGTCTGCCACAGAACATTTCAATGCAGACTATCTGCTATAGAACAGTTTAGTGCAGACTGTTGGCTACAGAACAGTTCAATGCAGAATGTCTGCTACAGAAAATTTCAGCGCAGACTCTCTGCTACAGAACAGTTTAGTGCAATGTGTCTGCTATAGATCAGTTGAGTGCAGACCGTCTGTAACAGATAAGTTAAGTGCAGACTGTCTGCTACAGAACAGTTCAGTGCACACTGTCTGTTACGGAACAATTCAGTGCAGACTGTCTGCTACAGAACATTTGATAGCAGACTGTCTGCTACAGAACAGTACAGTGCAGACTGCGTGCTAGAGAACAGTTGTGTGCTGACTGTCTGCTACAGAACAGTTGAGTGCAGACTGTCTGCTACAGAACATGTCTTTGCAGACTCTCTGCTACAGAACAATTCTTAATTAATACAGTGTTTTGACTTTACTGAAAATAAACTACGACGCCAGACTTCATTCTTTTTGATTGCGTAAGAAAAATATATTATAAACATCACCACAATCACGAATTTATATCAAAATATTTGTAACTTTACGTACAAAAAGTAGTCTCAAAAATGGTGTTACTATAAACACTAGAAACTTTTAGACAGTTTTTTATTTCAAGAAAATATGAAACTGTCCCTATTTTCAAGGAATGCCAACACAAGCTTAATGTGCAGTATTTGTGCCAGCATTAAAAATAATGTCTCACGCCATTTGGACTTTGACAGTGACAGAGGCGACCATGAGTAAAACCTTGTGTTCATTTTGCATGCGCAACTTCAGAACACATCAACACACATCAAACGAAATTCAGAACTTTCAGTCTCGTGCAGTTTCTGTCTACTGCACAGTCACGCATAGGCTTAAATGATCTTGTTAAGAGCGTACATGTTCAAGTGACGGTATGTATATGGTCAAATGACGACATGTATATGGTCAAGTGACGGTATGTATATAATCAAGTGACGGTATATATATGGTCAAGTGACAGTATGTATATGGTCAAGTGACGGTATATATATGGTCAAGTGAAGGTATTTATATGGCCAAGTGACAGTTAGTTTATGATCAAGTGACGGTATGTATATTGTCAAGTGACGGTATGTATATGGGCAAGTTACGGTATGTATATGGTCAAGTGACGGTATGTACAAGATCAAGTGACGGTATGTATATGGTCAAGTGATGGTTTGTATATGGTCAAGTGACGGTATTTTGTCTCCGCTATTGGTCTAAACGAATAGCAGCAGGTTTCCTGTTGACATGCAAATGAATAGTTTAGACTTAGCATTAACAACCGATTTCGGTTCGCAGAAACTGCGGTAATTTGCTTTGTTGGCTTTGACAAACACACAGCGCTGCCAAACTTCTCAGCAAGATCCAGTGGCATCGTTACGACAGTTTCGGTCAACAACAGAGATATCCAAGTCTGATTTTGGGGGTCTCATATTTCGTGTATTTTCCTGCTGCTGCTGCAGAGCGCACTTCTTGTCTCATCTTAACTCAACTTACCTCGAACATGTCTGCTGGTTAATACTGGGATGTGCAGTTTGTGTGATCAGATTCCACCAGCCGACTAGCTGTACCATCCAGAACTGTCCTACGAATACACGTAACATGCTGTATGAAGGACCAAACCAAGGCAGCATACAAAGCACATCGCTGTATCAGCACACACATCACACTGAATTTATTACATTTTACAAACATTTACAGCATGTTACAAAGGATGAATATGTGGTTCAGTTCTACATGACTTGACGGCGTTCAGACCGTGACTAGAGCAGAACGACTTGGCTACGAAATGCTCACCAATTGTGTATCATTGTTTCAGTCATTCTTGTTATCAAATGAGGGAGATGAGATGGGTGGTGCATGTAACACGACTGGGTACATACAAGAAAAGTTTGTACACCATTTTAGTCACAGAACGCAAAGGAAAGATACCACTTGGTAGACCTACGTGCAAATGGTGAGATAATATTACTATGCATCCAAAAATATAACGTTGAAATTCCATTATTGCATTAAACCAGCGTAGGACAGGGCCTACTTGGGGCTATTGTATACAGTAATGGGCACGCGCTGGTTCAGTAAAACGTGGGAATTTTCTTGATCAGCTGAACTACTATCAGCTTCTACAGGAGGAATAGCCTGAAAGTTTAGTTTATCCTAACGGTCCACTACATGCAGCGCATCCCACAGCAGTTGCCCAGTACGATGCAAAGCTTAAACCGGTAATACACAGCGATGTCCGTCTATCGCCGTCTGTATTCTCAAATTACTGGTAATAGCCGCTCTTATAAAAGGGGCTAAGATAGTACGCGTTCCCTTACGAACAGAATTTGGGTCGCAGCTTTGTATGTTGATAAAAATTGGACACTTCTGGAAGATCAGAAATACTTAGAAAGTTCTGAAATGTGGTGCTGGAGAATGATGGAGAAGGTCAGTTGGACTAACGGTGTGAAAATGAAGACGTTACGAAACGTCCGAATACAAAACACAAAGACAGGCCAACAGTCAAGTTGCAACGCCAGACGCACTGACGCTAACGCCAAGCCTCCCAAAACACCGGTTACTGCCTTGGCGCGGTGCACACCCATGTCAACACGACATCCATTGACACACATAAACAGGCAGCAGAAACAAAGAAATATCTGCATTTACCATCCGGAACTCTGCGTATACGGAAAATTCAAGAAACCTGGCTTCACATATGTGTACCATCTTGTGGCTCGAGAAAATATATACGTGTGTACGGCTACACCGTCTGTGACGATGGAACCTGCTGGTGCACATGGACACTGCTGAGCAGCAGTTTGTTACAGACAGAATATCGAGCTACGTTGAAAGAACTACAATTATTTTCAACATGTCTGTCAAAGTGTCACGATCACTCTCTGATATACTAAAGCTCCTCCTGAGAACCTGATAGTTCACAGCTAGCACTCCAGGTGCCAGCCACCGGCCGCATGCAGTATACACTCTACAGTCCTACGAGCTCCATTTTAATATCATCATCTTATCTGTATCTGTCTTCAATGTCGCTTCCCACCATAACTTCGGATACGTATAATTCCTGTCCTGTGTGTGCTACATGCCCCTTCCATCCCATTCTTCTCTCTGTATCTGGACAGCATTACACGGTTGGGGTATCAGGAAACAAACTGTGCGATGTGACACCGTGTAGTAGTGTAGACACAGACAGATACCACACTGTACGGCATCACATCCCACAACAATCGGTCCACATATGTGGAACGTTTGTACAGTTCGGTCTCAGCGCATCAGTCTCTGCTGGTTCAGCTCTCCCATGTAGTGCGCCAGCTCTGAGCCCACGAATTCGGCCCCGTCCAGGTCCTTCAGGCTCGAGTTGCTGATGGTGCTCTTGGCACTGTCGATGCTGACGTGACTTGACAACCTGTTGATGGAGTCTTCCGGAATGTCTTCATTTCCGCGCTCCTGCTGTGAGGAGAACACGTGCTTCGTGCTGCCAGCTAGCGGCAAAGCGCGCAGTTTCCTGGCCAGCACTCCGATTGAGGCCGTGCGAGGTGCCGACTTGAACTTGCTGGTGAATGCAACCACGCCGCTTCGGCTGCGCGGGTCGATGCCGTCTTGTTCCCGCCTGCTGTTCTTTGTACTGCTTGTACCACAACCACCACTACCACCACCACCACCACCTGTCGGAATCACATCATTAGGTGTCGAATGTTTCCCACAGTCCCCATTACTAGTCTTGGCGTCGTCATCAGCCGCGCCGTTCCATTCGGAACGGCGGCAGTGACCGTCGTCATTTAAGCTGAGTATTCCCAGTGACGTGTTTAGCGTTGTTTGACTGGAATTGGAGGACCCTCTCGGACGATAAGTATACATTTCGTACGAACTGCATGGAACGGTGTCAGCCGACAGTGCCACCGGTCTGCATTCGATTGGTGTCAGTTTCACTTCTTCGTCGTCACTGCAGTTCTGGGCCAGCAGCTGCTGTACCGACTGGTTCGTCGTCGATTTGTGTTGTTCCGCGCTGGGAAGGATTGGCAGGTCTTTGTCGTCGGGTTTGTTTCTTGGACGCTGCGGCTGGCGCTGAACTTGGTGCTGCTGTAGTGACATGTGTCTGCTGCTCTGCTGGTAATGCAGCACGCTGTAAGTACGTGTTTGGTACGAAGTTTTCCGCTTATATCCACATGGCTCTGCCAGCGTCGACTGAAAAAGAGAGAGAACAGAGCTGTGTTGAACACTGCGAGTGGATTAGAATATCTGTGGAGTGGACCGTGCGTTCTGTATCGGGACTGGACACCTGCAGTGGGCAGGCAGGCAGAGTTTGCAGCACCGGACAAGACACACACAATTACCAAAACACATCATGAAGGACAGTATTACACGGCATGTTCAGAAATTCGCTCCCAGTGTCCATAAAAAAATCTTTACCTTCCGATAATTTCTCTCGTCGGTTTGGAGACTGTGAAATACGCTTACACACCCTGTTGCGTTTGGATACTGCTTTGTTAAATAACCATTACGACAGAAATCTATCTTCCCACAAGCTATAACCAATCTTAGCCCAACTCGCAGGCTACGGACCACAGAACCGAGCATGCGCGGTGCACTGCATGTCAGCAACAAGTAGTCGTCTTTTTGCTGAAACGTCCAGGCCGGCGTTGCGGCACACCCAGCCGTCTGCTCAATCTGGGGTCAAAGCGGCAGGGTCGTGAAGCTGATCGCTCGTCTCCATCTCGTGCCTATGCTAAGAATGACAGCATTACGTATACATCTTCAGGGGTGTACACGAGTAACTTTACCTTTACATGCCGTTTATTAGGGTCGAAGATGACCAGCTGATGGCTGCTATACATGCCAGACTGTACACATGCAGTCATGTCGCTCATTTCTGCAGGGACTGTACAACAAATACTGCAGCATGAATTTCAAAGACAGCAAAAATGGAACTACGAACAATACGGTTCAGCTATTGTTGCAATTTTACAGTAGACCTACAGGGTGTACCTTTTCATAGTCTCTGAATACCGTAGCAATGTATCACAAAAAGCCTACATCCTATGAGGCATGACGTGATAGCTGCTGTGCTCAGCTACACCACGACAGGGGCGCGCTGTATTGTTTGCTAAGCTAGACTAGTTGATACATAGTTGATAAAAAGTCAATTTCTTCATCTTCTGTATCATTCAACATTTCCACAGAGATTTAAACACATAAAAGCCGGAACTTGAAACTCACACTTTTTCAGGGAAGGTAGCCTACAAAGACATGACGTCACACGTCACCTCCCCAACCGTGTCACAGCAAGCACAGTGGTCACTGTCTAACACGCCGGTGGGCCGTGTTACTGCAGAGTAACGCCACAGGAACTGCGCGTATGACGTAGCGTTTAGGTGCGGTTTTACAACCACTGTTGCAGCGGAAAGGCAATAAGTATTACATATTGTGAGTGTGTGTTTGTAGCCTTAGGTATCCAGCATGCAATGCGCATGCGCCATATTGCCATCTGTTCCCTGCCCCGCTGTACAATATTTTCCACACTATCTCGTAGACGGCGCGACTTTCGACAAGAAGAGTTACTGAACACAAAACGTGTTTTGTGATTTTCTCTACAACGTTTGTCTGAAACATTTCTAATTCTAAGCCTGAGCGAGATGTGATCACAAATGCATATCGGTCTTCATGTACAGTACCTTTCATTCTAACCAAGTTTTCATGAAAATTGATTTTTCTCGATAAGTTTTCGAAAAAATCTTCAAATATAAAATTTCACGAAATCCTTCCAGTGAGAGCCGAGTTATTGCGCGCGGGCAGACGGACGGACAGACACAACGAAGCTAACAGCTGCGCTTCGCAATTTAGCGAAAGCGCCCAACAACGAAAGTCAGTTCAACACATCAAATTATATAAATCGCTACATGTTATGTTTCGGCCCGCAATATGGCCATCTTCAGGCGAGATTAACACATCACATGTAAATGAAGGTACTATTAAAATAACACAGGCTCCTCCCTTGCGTTAAAAAGAAGCACAGCTACTCCAGGAAGTATTGCAATGCACAGTTCTACTGAAATTAGACGCTGCTTATTGTGACAGTAAGAGGTCACTCTCATCTTTACAGTACTTGCCTTAGCACATTGCGCACTAGTCTCGCATGAAGATGGCCCTATTACGGGCCGAAACATGCCGCTACTCCATACAGCTGATGTCAGTTTGCTGACAATACAGCGCTGTGCTCGACTGCCTTCAGCACTGTTTGGCCACACAGCAGCAGGTGTCACGGACAGCAGCGCACTTCAGCCACAACTAGTACTAACAGTCGGCAGCCGAGTGACATTGCCTGCAGATAGCAAACCAACAAGTCACCTGCACTCACGCACATGGCACTGTCAGCTCTCGCTCCAGTACGTGATGCAACTTTCACTAGCAGCGCAAAGCAACAACTCGGCCATGACCTACCACACCAATAATCGATATCTTTAGCTACAGTTTCCACATATCCGTTTGTTCACTCCTTGGAAGAAGATCACTGTGACTGTCACGTGGTAGATCGAGGTTGGGACTATGTGGGTTGCAGAACTGTACTGCGCTGCGTCTACAGATTGCATACGCCGGTCTTTCGTTCGTTTATGGAATTGGCTGAGCGCAGCAATGTGGGTCACCTTCCACTTGTAGGCCACAGAGGGAAAAAGACCTTGGTAGACCAAGTAAAAATGAAAATAGGTTTATGTTATGGGAGGAAGAATAAGACGATAACATGGGCTTGGAAGTTATGTTATGATGCACTGATATGTTGGTTCATTTCTGAGCATTAAAACCGAAAACCAATTATTCTTAGAAAATCAGGAGGACTTGCCTGTAGATCTTAGTTTATAGTCTGATGCCGGACACCAGACATCATCATCATCATCAGCAGCAGCAGCAGAATTATTAAATACAGTCACAATATGTTTGTTTAATCAGCATTTTATAACCAGACTGCAGAGTTACGGGTTTTTACACAGTTTTTTTTAATTTTCGTTGTTACACCGTGCATGTTGTCAAGTCACTCAATTATTTTACCAACCACTGCACTTATATAAATTTTACAAATTTATATAAGTGCAGTGGTTGGTAAAATAATTGAGTGACTTGACACAGTTGTTTCTGAGGAGGGAACTCGGTGAAAGGCAAAGCCGAAGTAATAAAGTTGAAAACTGAAGATGGAGGCAGCATATCCCTTCGAAACTCCACTGTCACGTTGCGACTATGTACAGTCAGAACAGTCATCTTCCGTTGAATCATCCATCGAACACTCTGTATAAAGTACGGTTGCTCCGGCCGCCTTTAGCCAGCCTAACAGCTCTGATATCGTCACTTTTGAAACGCGGCCTCCTATTCAAAAGGTGTCAGTGGCCCTTAACCGGGGTAGGTGGCTGCCAAGTGAAGATCACCGCTCACCACTCGTCTACATATACAGAGCCGAAATCACGGTACCTAAGACACCTCCACGCCCCCATGTACCTTCACGGTGGCTCCTGTATATACTTCAGGTATCTGTGCGAAATCTGAACAGTCCTTTCATCCAGTTGCCGTACATAAGACTCACTCAACTAGCGACAGGACAAGCGGAGGTTGGGTTCCGCGTCGCAGTAACAGCGACGCTCACAGCTGCAATGAAGGCGACCGACCAGGTTAGTCTAGTCAGCTATTTGTTGGTGCACGGTGTTCATTTGTTTGTTGTGAATCGAGCGAGAGACAGGTAGACACTGACTTGCCGGTTTCAAGGCCACACACGTCACACAGCGATTCCCAATCAAACTGGCGTAAATCTAGATTTCTCGAATCGGTGGAAATTCTAACCACGTCCTATGTTGCTGTTCTTGAGATTCCAGAGAAAGGTCGTCCCTAAGACTGAACAAAGCCGCACAGCGAAATCAAACTCTCGCGATTCCTAAGGTTCCCACGGTAACGCGCAGTTCATAAAAAGAATTGGCTCTTTGTGTTCAAAGCAAGTGACGTGGTAAGGAGCTGCTCTCTACCGCACTCGGTTCGACTCCCGGCTGCTGCACAATTCTGTGCACAGAACGGACTGCACACAGGGTGTTTCTGTCGGTGTGCAGTCTGCTGTTACAGTTCAAATACACGCGAAAGACGCCAGCTGTCCGGTCAGAAATGTCGCCCCGTCTAGTGTTATCACTGCACTGCTTTAATTAATATGAGACACAGAGACGCTACCAACATATGCACAGCGAATGTACCTCTATATCCTACTTCCCTTTCCTGACGAAAGGAAAACGCACAATCTCGAAATCGCCATGCGCGCTGCGCTGTGTATTAGCCTCTACAGTACTGAATCAACTGAACATTTTGCACAAAATCTGGTGTGAAAGTTGTGACACTCTTGGCTGCCTGCGATTGGAAATGATGATGATAATGATATGGCGGATGCAAGAACTTGTGAGATGGGGCACCAACAGCCCCAAATGACAAACCTCCTCAACCTCATATTTTACAAACCCGCAACTCCCCGCCAAGTGCACAACAGCCGCCACCTGTCGCTATTCTGAGCCACATCAATTCAGTCTACAGCTTTTCGTCCTATTGTTAAGGTAATTTTAATATTATCCTTCCATCTACGGCTACGTCTTCTAAGCGGTCTCCTTCCTTCATATTTCCCCCATCGAAACCATGTATGCATTTCCTGCGTGCCACATACTCTGCCAATCTCAACATCCTTGATTTTTCGTCGGAATAACATTTGGTGATAAGTGCACATCACGAAAAGTGCACATCATTAAAAGTGCACATCACGAAAATCCTCATTTCGAAATCTTACACAGCCTCCTGCCTCTCCAACGTTCCTACGTCTGTCAGTATGCATCTCCCTCTCTCTCAGACACCAGCACGCTGTACACTGTGCTACTGACTGCACCTAAACCCGCACAAAACAACAAAACACGTTCCATTCTGTACATTTTGATCTGCATGTACTCATATAGCAAACTCAAAGACGAAACTTAATTTCTATGGCAAGTAGCCGTCAAAATTGTCACTTTGCTGCTAGCATCAATTCAGATACGCTCATGAATAATAATTACATTCACAGCTGTTACAGTAAACTACATGACGTCACATTTTGTTCCAAACATGTCTATAAACTTCAGACGTGCGCTCATCTGGCTTACTGAGCGGCGTACAGTGGCAGCTCCTCACCGACGTTTCGGGACAACCTATCGGGTCCTTCTTGGTTTTGAAGATGTGAGAAATAGGTTGTCCAGAAACGTCGGTAATGAATTGTCACTGTACGCTGCGTAACAACCCAGAAGAGCGCAGATCTCATCTACTTCGTGACGGAAGCCAGACATCACGCATGTTACAAACCCAACCAACCAGCACCAAACAGCTGGCAGCAGTAGCTTTACTGAGTGGTCAAACGTTATGTCGAACAGCAGTGTCCAGTGACGTCAGCGTGAATGGATGCTGTTACGTGTAGGCCGTGATCTGACCGTGACCGTACCGTGAGCTGACCGTGACCTTACACATGATGTGCATGAAAGATACTCCTCTGTGCTTATGACGTCACTCGGTGCTACGTGTCTCTCGCTACGTTGCATATTTGCAATACTGTATTGACAAGCTGAAACTGCCGGAAAATGAATTTCTGGAAATGTGTGTGTTTTATAATTTCCCTAAGCTTAATTTTCTATTTCCCGAACGCACTGTTACGTCAGCATCAGCGACAGTTGAATGAGTACGGAGCGCTGTTGGGCGACGCTGACAGGAGACAGACGCTGTCTCAGCGTCTGTCGCCTTGTGACGTGCTGCAGTGACGCCAGGCGACTGACCGACTGGGCCACTGCACTGCCTTATTGTAGGGTAGACGTCGGAGCAACAGGTTAGAGAGTTTGCTGCTGCTGCTGCTGCTGATGACAGGAAGCGTGCATAGTGGGGGACATATGACGACTGACCGAGTGTTTGTTGTTCGGCGGACGGTCTGACAACATCGGAACATTACGTTGATATCTTAGAGACAGTCCTCCGTGTGAGCAGCTGGCCTTGTCCACAGATGACCATACTGAGGAAGATCGCGATAACTGCAGAACTGCCAGCGGCCGAAACACTAGAGTAGCGGTTCCCAACTTCAGGTCACGACACAAGCCAGGTTCGCGGCGAGTCTGACGTAGGGTCGCGAGAGGGTTTTCTTTGGAGAACTGGATAATAGTGAAGAAATCAAGATTTGTATCCGAATTCAAACAGAATTACCGAGAAAATGTGCTTGTTGAATTTCTCTTTTTACTATTCATTACAACCAAAGCACGCACAATTACATCACAACAGTCTGCCTGTGCAAACTACACTGCTACATGTTTCGACAGTTTCCCGTCACCGACAGTTTACAGCCAGCGTCTTGTTAAGTTACACAAGTTCTTCAAATTGCAGCTTTTGGTAATACAGTTTATAACATTAAGCTGTTCCATCTCAAACTGATGTCAGCTCTCCGACTGTAGCTATTGAATTCACACTTTTATAACATTTTCAAAATGTTACAATATTGTAGTTTCTACAATGAAATGGAATAAAATATTTTCGGTGTTACAGTCTGTGGTGCAGTCAGAATATGTCTGTGGCTGCACATACAGTGCTCTGGTTGCTGTTACTGCTGTACTGGTCCGGCCAGGAGTGCAGATCACACAGCGAGACAGTTGTGATATCGAGTGTGCGTCTATCGGTTGTAACGAACAACAACAAAAGATGCACGGTACATGTACTGCATTAAAATAATGTTGAATCTGTGTTACGCCATTTCGTTTATCTGCATTAAGCTCACTGCGGGCGCTAAAATTTCGTTAAAAAATCCAACCTATCACAAATTGCCGTCACTAAAAATCCCCTCATTCCATTAGTCACGTCACGCTAAGTCCCCACAGCTGCTGCATTTTGCAAGTTCCTACCGTTCCCACGATCTGCACACGGTCACTGTTAGCACTACAATAACATCTGGTTTACATAAACAAGACAGCCAATTAATTTTCAGTTACTCGGTTCTGCGCACTACAATTCAGTTATTTCAGTGTGATGTACAGCTGCAGTGCGCTACAGACTTGCACTGTCGCATTAGCCGCAATGTCAGTAATGTGACAAGCGTCATTTAATATAAACTATATACTTACTTACTTATTCCATGGTGCAGAATCCTTCTTGAGAAACTAACTGGTTTGCAGCTAGTCAAGAAATTCCCCGCATTTCACGGAACCCGAAGGTTCATTACCGCACTCACAAGCGTCCGCCACCCGTCTCTATCCTGGGCCAGCCCAATCCAGTCCATATAC
>Ga0123352_10002493_pt1 | contig 25707 bp, 18 predicted proteins | sample TergutLab28metaG_FD_89700 | JGI IMG/M metagenome (GOLD analysis project Ga0123352, IMG submission 89700) | Labiotermes labralis P1 segment gut microbial communities from Petit-Saut dam, French Guiana - Lab288 P1 | ecosystem: Host-associated > Arthropoda: Insects > Digestive system > Gut ...
TGCGGGGTGGTTTTTTTTTTTCTTGGGGCGGGGCGGGCGGGGGAGCCCCGTTTTGTTTTTCCTAGGGGGAAAAGGTTATTCCCCCCCCCCCCCCCAGAAAAGACCGGACCGATTCTGGCCTCCACGAGTCTATGTTTATTCTGCATACATGGCTGTTTCGCACAGACACAACACAGTTAATGTTACGAAGGTAAGGCGAACGCAGTTGTTTCCGCACGTTAAAATACAGTCCTAACGCCCGAGTAAAATAGTTTTGTGTGACGTGTCGACAACACGTCATAGACTGTTTTGTTACATTGAATAATTTTTGCTCGAACGTAGAACAGTCATGGAATTCAGGCAAGTAGAACATTTACACTCCATACCTACAAGTTACATTAACGGGTCTGATTGCCGGCAGGGTTAGGACATTTTGGTGTCCTCCAAACATCTCTACCGGCTGTGATGTCCACCCACCCAGCCTCCTAGTCAGTGTATACCGCGGTGAAGTTGATAGCTCACTTCCATCCAGCTCCGAGGTTAAGAACGAGTGGAGCCATGCTTCTGCTTTCCTTATATATCCTCATGTTGTGCACAGGGGCAACTTTGTATTTTACTTGTTAAAATGACCGAATTTCTTTACTAGAGGTAGAAAATTTTCAGTCATTACGCAATCCATTCTGGCTCTTGTTGGTGGAAGGATTGACAGCAACAGAAGCAGCAGCAGCAGCAGCAGCACCACCACTACCACCACCACCACCAACAACAACACAACCTGCGGTTAACTTTGTTCTAATCCGACGGAAGAGTTTTCACATTGGAAATGATACTGCACCGTCTCAGAATCTACTGCAGTACAGACAAAATACTGCAAGATGATCAGTACGGACCATGACACGAGCGATTTCAAGGTCCTGTGGACAGCAATAAAGCAGGTCCGCCCATCGCGTTAGTTACCTGTGGTATAGACTTCCTTCATGGCTCGGATGGGGGAGGAGAGTGTTTTTGGTGGCGGGGTAACTTGAAAGTTTTCGCAAGACCAAGGTGTAGTTGGTTGGGAGGTAAAAGGATGGATCTTATAAAAATTGGATTTTCGGTCGTTGTCCGGATTCATCTGGCGCAGGACAGGCATCAGAGGCAGGCTGCTGTGAATTTGGTAATGAATGTTTAGGTTCCATTAATTTGTTAACTGTTTGAGGAACTGTTTGCTTTTTAAGACGGACTCTGCTCCCAGGAATCAAGAATTATGCGCGAATTTGATGTGAATTGTTGATATAGACTCATAACTGATACACGAGTTTAGTTTAAGTGTTTGTGCAAGAGGTCCGCGTCTACAGAAGGTTGGAGGTACACTGGCATATTCTATGAAGTGCTGTTTTATATGTCGTAGACAAGATTGTGTTTAAAGCCAGGATTGATTAATTTTAAACTATACTAAAGGGGCAACACCTGGCATTTTGGAGGTTTATCCAGTACCCACAGATATCTAATTTTATTGTAAAGAGTTTTATGGGTCTGATTCATTTCTATCTTCTGTCGAGGTGGTGGTGGTGGTGGTGATGTTGATGATTATTATTATTATTCGTAGAAACATACATTACTCCGAAACATCTACGGGGGATTTTGGCATTATACACATACATACCGTTGATCCACTCTTTGCTCTGAAATAACATTTTCGCTGAATGTGCGCACCACGAAGTTCAAACATTCGTGAGAGGCACCGTGGCAGAATAAGCTGTGATGCTACTTACAGGTAACATTATGTGGACCGACGTCAGATTTTGCAGCATGGACCGAAACTTCGGTACTTCTCGACCGGTACGTAACGACAGTTTAATTCGACAGGGACTGCCACTCGACGTAACTGTGTATGCAGTAAACCCTCTATTAAATGGAAACTGAATAAAATGGAAACACGTCTGTAACAGGAAACAGCCCCTAGGACATAGTGTAACTAGGTAAAAATTCACTCTAGGACAGTCCATGATGACCCATAGAGGGAACAGAGGTATATCTTTAATCTCGTCGCTAGATGGGGGTGCGTGGTCAACGCCACGTCTAGGCCGCTTTACCCCCGGGAATGACCCCCTGCCGTTATATAGGAGGCTGGTTGGGCACCGTGGCTGGTCTGAATGGGTGCGGAAAATCTCGCTTCCCACCGGAATTCGATCCTCCACCTGCCCAGCCCGTAGCGAGTCGCTGTACCTATTATGCTATCGCGGGCTCTAGGATCTGGTGTAGGAAACTGTATAAAACCACCTTTAGTAAACGAAATCTCTGTAACGCGGCAAAGGAAAGCAAGGACAAGGCTGAACGGAAAATAGGCACGTTTTTATTTATGTTCCCACTGTACTTTCAGCTTCACCTATTTTTTTATTGTTTGTTTGTTTGTTAATAGTGGCAGATACTGTTAGGGAGTTTAGCTAGAGTTGAAGGTGCGTTTGGACTGAAGGACGCCGAAGTCTAGGGGAAGAAGAAGTCATTGAACGGAAATGTGATTAGCACCAGTGCAGAATACACTGGTTTAATGAAAGAATTCAATGGCACTTTAGATTAGGTAATGTCCGTTAGTCAAGAGAATGATCTTGGCCTGTACAGCATGGGTAGAGTCCCTTAACACTCGCGGCTGATTGTCAGGCGAAAACACGTACATTCTGTCAACAACGTGAGTCTCTCTCTGGCACTGCATAACCTTACCACTCTTCGCCATACGTTAGGTGTTTCGTTCATAACAAGCATAACGTCAGATTTATTCACAGCTTTAACCACGTATACAGACCACTACGGAAAATAACTATTGTCTAACACACATAACACAACTGCCGTCTTTTTGACTGGAGTACATCGTTTACTGTGGGCCGGGTAGCGTAGTCGGTATAGCGACTGGTTACGGGCTGGACGGTCCGGGGATCGAATCCCGGTGAGGGCGAGATTTTCCGCACCTGTCCAGACCGGCCTTGGGGCCCACCCAGCCTCCTGTGCAATGGGTACCGGGTCTTTTCCGGGGGTAAAGAGCGGCCGGGGCGTGACGCTGACCCCTTACCCCCTTCTAGTGCCGTGGTCAAGAAAGAATACAGCTATACCTGTACTCCCCATATGGGCCGTACGACCTGTACAGAGCCTCAGTGCCTGTACAAGGGTACACTTTACCTTTTTTTACATCGTTTACTGGAGACAAGCAAATGACGGTCGGCTTTCCTCAGCGCAAAACACTGTAATGGTCAACTGCAAACTCCACAGTCACTCTCTGTAGCAAATTATTTGTGTGCAATAAGGCACAAACACACACTCAGGGAATTCAGTTGTCACTCCGCGTCCTAAACAGTGGCTTTCCTTAAGTAGTTTCCAAGTCCCAATCCAAACAGCACAATTAGATTCGTTTAGGTTTCTAAAGCACACACACACCTGGTAGTACTATGAACGAGTGATCAGCCCGTCGCAGATGCCGCTGCATACACAACACGCAGCATACATTAGAGACGAAACGTCCATGCGCTTAGCGGGTTTCGAACCCGCGATCCCAACAGTCAAGCGGTCGCAGACCTACGCCTTAGACCGCACGGCCACCGAGATCAGCTGTATTTCTCGATTGGTTCGCAGTTTCTCACACAAATCAACTCGAAGTTTCATCACTTTCTGGCAAAATGAACCCAATTCATATCTTCATTATCAGTTACATTATTGACTCCTTCTGCACTCTTTGGTCTTCCAAGTGGCACATCGCCATGAGATTGTCCCACCAAAACAATACTAGTTGAAGGGTGCACGTTGTGAAGTATTTCCGTCAGGCAGCGATCGCTTTTCGTTTGCCGTAGTGCCAAACATTCCTTTCGGCAGTTTGTTCTGCGTCACCTCCAGCTTCGCGTTCCATTGGAGAGTTAGCCCAGTTCCACATGCACGTGGTGAGTTATCCATATTTGAACAGAAAATAGCTTACGAATTTTGTGATTTATAGCAAGACATTCTGCTGTCGTAATCTGAGGCACAGATGTGCTCTTCAACGTAACGCCTTGGGCTGAAAGGTGACGGGAACACAGTTACAAAAATGTAAAACTGTTGAGCCTGTGCATATCGGTATGTAAAATTTTGGTGTGTGGATAGATAATAAAACGTCCTTTTTTTTTTGTAACATTTTTTTGTCTATATTATATATTGCACACAGCCCTTGTTGTTGGCCCACTTTTACGTCTTTTTGCTGTAACGAACATTGCCAATTTGCACTACTCCTTAAATTGCGCTCTCTTATTTTCGGTTGAACGCCCTTTTACCTGCTGTGTTCTGTTACGCTGACCCATTACTTCTGATGGGAATATCATTTTTTATTTACGCCCACTTTTTCAAGAACTCAATTAGGGCGCAAAACAAGGACTGAGTGTATTATAAGGTATTGTTAAGATTCACAGCTCCCAAGTCGTTGGCTTTAAGAACGACGGAATTTATCAACAAAATCAGGTTACTTTTGCTTACTTGTAATCTGTTACTGCTGCATAACCCTGTCTAAATGCGAGAAGTTAATATTCGCATTAGTAGGCCTTATAAGTTTCTGGTTATGAGGTTATGTCATTAGATACTTAGTTCGAGTAATGAATGAGCATTTGAATGATGGTAGAAATAAACAGTTGGATGGTTGCCTCATTAACTGCTGTTTTAATCCATGAAAGGGGAACAATTTGGATTTTTGTTCTGATTTTATGAAGAGTTCCGTGTGCACGTTAGTCTTGATAACAGTGACTGATCGGTACAAACATTTTGGCATTCACCAATCCACCAAAACTGTTAGATGCCCTCAGCATTTTTGAACATGCTCATTTGTGGCCGGAACCAGGATAGCGTAGTCGGTATAGTGACTAGGCTAGGGCTGAACGATTCATGGTTCGAATCCTGGCAGAGGTAAATATTTTCTCCAAACCGTCCAGACCCTATTCCATGAGCACCGGGGTTCTTCCAAGGGATAAAGTGGCCGGATCGTGACGTTGAACACTCATCTCCCTCTATTACCAAGGTTAAGAATGAGTGGAACTATACCCCTAATCCCCTTGTATGTCTTCAAGGCTTGGACAGGGACAACTTCACCTTCTTTTTAACTTTTCTGCATGCTCTACACTGGCATATCTCTTGATGTGCTACGTACATGTAGTCGGAGTGGTGGGGCGGTATGGGGTTATTTTTGTAATGGTTAATGTTGTCTTCTTTGTTGCTTGTGGATTTCTTTAAAGACGCTTTTGTAAACTGCGTAGGATGCATGGCAAAAGCCAGCGGTCGTGGTTGGTTTTAAGGTGTTTGAGGATTAGCTGGGAGGAATCGCGGAAGGGCATTGGGAACCTGTGTCACAGTAGCCGGTCACGAGCCCGAGGGGAGAATTTGAAATATCTTGAATACGAAACCTGTATGCCGTAACACCGAGTGCAGTTTTGTCCAGTTTTCGGGAAGTCACACTACCAGTTTTTTTCCCCGTTCTGTGGGTTATTGAAATTTCAACTACAACTTTGGTATGGGTCGATACTTACCAGGCCTGTGGTAATTGTAGGAGTAAAGTGATAGAAGATTTTGTATTATGGTAACACACGAGGTGTCCATCTGCCTGCTACCTTCACATCCTGGCCGTAGCGTAGGCTACTACCTTGGCGCCAATTAGCGTGAAGATCAATGGCGAGCCGTCAGGGAGAGGGCTCCAGGGATCAAGATTAATTTGATGAAGCGCGGTGAAACTACAGGCCTTCAGTTGGCCTGAGGGCAAGCGAGCAGTCGTAGCCACAAAGCTACTCATCGTGCTACGTGATGATACTGTGTGTAAAGCCAGGTTGCTGTTAACATGAGGGCAGTGATTGCTAATCAGGCAAGTGACAGGCGGAATCATACTATGCAACGGTTATGCCCTTAAGCAGTATAGTTGTTTCTAGTATGTACAACAAACAACCCGCTCACTTGCTAAAGGGTTATAGAGGCGGTGCTGTGAAATTAAGTACACTTAACAAGACAGGCAATATTCGTCGAAGGTAACAAAGAGGCGCGATCGTTTAACCATTTTTGCTGTGGAAAAGCAAGATGTATTAAACATTATGAATGTTTGTGTGTGCCTGTAATTTTTCCTTAGTTATTTTGCGTGCAAATCGCATCTTTTATGCGCCATATATTTTCGAAATCTGTGGCCTGTCTGGCTTGACCATATTTTCCCCACGTTATCTCATAAATGGTACGATTTTCGGAGAAAATTTATGAAACATAAAATGTCTGCTGTGATTTTCTCTGTAACTTTTGTCTGAAGCACTTCTCTTTCTAAGAAGAAATCGGTAAGATACTGTCATAAATGTACACACGTCTTCACCCGTACCCGTTATTCTTGTCAGAGTTTAATGTAAGTTGCATTTTCTCGAAAGATTGTCGAATAATACTCATATACAAAATTTCATGAAAATTCTTCCAATGGGAGCCGAGTCGTTCTGTTTGGACAGACGGACAGGCAGACATGACGAAGCTAGCAGTCACTCTCAGCTGTGTTGCGAACGCACCTAAAAATGTGCCGAAAGATACCAATCCATATACTGGCGATCGGAGAGTGAAGTTAGAGGCTGCGAACTCAGAAACTGAGATACCAAGTTTGTGTGAATTAATATATATATATATACTAATTTAAATGTGTGGAATTTCTTAAGTAATCGCGTTTCTCTTTTCATTTTCCATCCAAGGACTCTGAATCTTTAAAATTTATCCGTAATAATATTAGGCCTACATTTGTTACGATGTGTTTCACTGTAACATGATCATGTGAAAGATGCTGCTACGGTTCTTGCTTGCCGAATTTGTACTACATGCTCGTATATTCCTTGCTTTATTAAGAAGATATGAAAATTTCGCTTGTTTTGGAGAGGTATTTTCTAAAAATAAACTACTGAATTAACGAAACTGGTGATTTGATAATTTCGTAAAAATACTGTCTCGTTTACCCTTTTCCGTCTTAAATCGAAAGATCGATGTCACATTTCACTGCGTTTCTGTTATTTTTGGTCGTGGATAAGTAGGGCAGTTGGTTCGTGAATTAGGACTAAAGGGTTACCAAGGAACGGTCGTGGGAATAGATTGCTTTATGAATTATAAAACCCAATTATGCCCGCCTAGCAGCCAGACTGCTTACACTGAAATGGTGAGAACTTGTCGATGGAACGAGTTTGTATATGTTTGTATTTGTGTGTGTTGAGGCTTATGACATATCCAGGTCTTTGTGTGTATTCGTACTCTTAATTAGTTTTAAGCCGGTTGATAGTTGTCGATTAACTGTTTTACGAACTTCATAACGATGAAAACTGTTCCATTTTGGGCTTTCTGATTTCTGCTGCCAGTTGTATGAACGTGACAGCGCGAACCTCTGTGGTGACTGTTACGTGATGAAACGTTGCGAAATTTTGACAATAAATCTTCGAAAAGTATTCAGCCTTGGTTGAGGCATTTTTTCCTTGTGTGACATGAACCAACATGACAGTGTTATGCGAAATATGTAAATTTCGGTTTGACAGTCATAACTAATGCAATACTGGGACTACGGGTGACAATGTTTGCGTGGAGATGCTGCGTAAATATGTTGCAAATTTTCTGGAAGTTCTCTGTAAATGTAAAGTCTGCGTTTTTTATATTCTATTAATTAATCACGTGGTGCCTCTTCGAATGTTTGACTAATTTGTAATTTAAGGCAATTGGTACTGGTACCAGTGGGCACTGTGCTTACAGAGAGCGGTTAGTTTGTAGACGCGTTTTGGTGCTAGTGTTGTTACAGTGACTGCAGTATTTGAAAGAGTGAAGCTATCGTGAGCTCTTCTCATAAATTTTTCTTACGTATATAGATGAGAAACACTCATATGTGGGTCTGCATAGCTCATTTAATGAAAGCAGGCGACTTCATACTTCACCCCCAAGGTTTTGACCCTTCGGAAGAGTAACAGAATACTTCGCGAGATGTCTCGACTGGTTCCTTAGCCTCATCCGGCTGTCCGAATTTGTGACACTGGTCTAACAAAGTCCAGACGGTTGCGACAGTGTCAGTGGAGAGAAAAGCAGCAGAAACTGAGAAGTTTGCAAGTATGCGGTCTCTTTTGTTTATTTTTCTCTAAAACCGTATGTAAAGTATGCTGCAACGCAAAGTGCCTTTCTTTGCCACACGACACTACTAGGACACATATTTATCAAGTTAATGCTACAGATGCACACATGTGTAGGTAAGGTACTTGTGTGTAAAGTGTCAGTTGTTCACTTCCGGTTGTTACTGAAATTGGAATGCGTCCTCAGGTTGAAAGTTCTGTTGGTCTACTGCAGTAGGTATTCCTTACCGGCGCAGCAGGAAGTATTTGCGCTTTCGACAGGTTCCAAGCCCACCGCCCCCGACGACGTGCCTTGGCTGTTGGGTTACAGGCGTGCCGCGACATACCAAGTGTGCTGCCATGAGGAACCAGATGTGCCGCGACGTGTAATGTGCTGCTGCGAGGTCCCAGGTGTGCGCAACATATGTGTCTTGCTTTGAGGATCAGAATGTGTTTTGGCACATTATCGTGTTGCCGTGAAGGTCCCGGTGTGCGGCTACATGTCTTGCCGGACGAGAATTTGCGTAACGAAGAGTGGAAAAAATATATTCCCGTTGCAGGAATATTATAGCTATGCTTTGTGTGCATATTGTATTCTTTGTATGCTTCTTTGAAGACAGATTTTCTGCAGAGTTTATGTACGAGGGTGAGTCAAATGAAAACCTTAAATATTTTTTATTTTTTATCATGAACGGTATGGTGTGTTGATCCATGACTCATATGCAGATGTGCGGCTATTTCATTCACTGTTACGCGGCGATTTTCCTTCACGATGGCCTCAACTGCTGCAATGACCACTGTTGTCACTCACTACTCGGTGTGCCTGATCAGATCGAGGAGAGTCTGTTACAGAACTAATGCCGTTCATGAACTTTCTAGTCCACTCGTACACTTGCTGTAGTGATAGACATGTATCACCATACTGAACTTTCATTCGTCGATGAATTTCGATGGGTTTCACCCCTTCGCTATAAAAACGGATGACAGAAAGCTCTTCTTCTTTGGTGCATGTTGCAAGCGGGCCCGCCATCTTTACACTACCGCTGCGCCGTCGTGTTGCATTCCTGCATCGTACTGCCACCTGTCGGCCACTCTTCAAACCATGATTATCATTGTTGCAAACTTACAAGTCAATCGAGCTGTGTTCAGAATTTTTATCGCACTTTCCTGTTTTTAATTTGATTCTCCCTAGTAGTTTACTTTCCTTCTTCCCGCATTCTTGATAATGCTTGGTATGGCACTAAACTGCTTGAAAATTCAGAATATCGCGGGTCAAATTATTGGTTTATAAAGTCACTTCATTGTTCTGAGAGTAAGTGCGGAGAGTGATGTCTTCGTTCAGCCGTATAATCTGCTTCTGTTGTAGGGGGGATTTTAATGTGAATTGTTTCATGATTATAAGAATATCACGATTATAATCTACAAGTAGAAGCATAACGTCTTTGGTGTGGTGGCCTCTCCGTTGACGTTCTACACAGGGTTAGGCAACCGGTAGTCCGAATAGGTAGCCAGTGTGCAAAAAATAAATCGTTTTGTTTTTCCGCAGGAAAATTGTTTGCCGTTTAAATGCATGCTGGTAGTGGTGTCAGGAAACCGTGTTTCCTCGGAGGATACACTGAATTGCAGATTGCAAGAACGCGTTTTGTTTAGAGTCTGTAGTATGGAAGTAATGGGAACTCCTGGTGAACACTCCAGCAGAAGTGATTTCCAGTTTTTCTGACTTACCCACCAGGTGGTATGTGATTCTTAGACTGGTATTCAGGATGTCCATACGACTGACGAATATATCTGGTGTCGTCACTAATTAATGCGGGCGCACTGTAATATAATGAACAAATCGTGCAAGGTCACTGAAATTTCTAGCCACTTTGTGTATTATATGTCGTGTCTGTATCATAAAACGGTGGCAGGCGAGGATATTCTGGGCGTTTTGCGTTCCTCCTCTGCTTTCGTTACTTGTGGGTGAGTGTTTCGCGTAATGGCTCGTTTTTGTCTTCAGGTTTCCTACATGTACTGTATTTCAATGCTGAATGTTCCGCCCGAGGTGTCCATTACTCACTGTCTTACCCTTCACTCTTTGCGTAATTCCGTTCTTTCGAAGGGCTTTTCTTTCGTCCTTACAAGTTACTTACGTAAATTCCTTGTAGCCTCAGCTGCATGTATTTTAAGTCACATGTGTTGCGTTCCTACATTGACGTTTAATAACTAACTGCACTCATTAGTGGTCGTAAAGTTGGGGGCATTTGGGGTTCGCTATCGGCACAGAGATCCGTCATTCGTCTGTATCCTGATTCTGCGCCTGTGCAAAGTTAAAAGGAGTAAAACACTTTTTGGTTCTTGATTTATTGCCGCAAAATTGTTTTCTTACCTTTGAAACCGTATTGAAAAAGTATGTTTAACACGTAGAGGTCATAAAAATTAAATGAGAATTTACTATATCACATGCAGATTCCTTTAGTCCATTGAAGTATCAGTATTTTTCAACATAAACGCCTAGAACATTAACGCTTTTGTCCCATTCGGGCGCTAGTTTAAATATTCTGTCTCTGTAGAAATTGTGCGCTTCCTGTGGCAGCCACTCACTAATAGTTGTTTCCACTTCTTCATTATTACGAAACCGGCGACCTCCCACGTGTCACTTCGGAGGCCAGAAGTAAGTTAGTCCACTTGTGCTGCTTCCACTTTCGTTGTTGATGTGCTGGGACGTCATGGATGTCTATTCGACCATTTTCAGTTTGTATCCACCACCATTTTCTGAGATGCTGCGTTCTCCTTGCTGTGTACCTATATCAACTGTCGGTGAATTTCGACTGGGGAACGTGTTTCACTCATAAAACCCGAATCACATTATGCACTTTTTTTCGCGGGACCAAGGTTCATTGTTGCTGCCATTACCCCATACGATTACCCTCTGACTTAGTGCGCCATCTGTTACATGTTACCCCTACTACAAGTGCAGCCTTATACCGAAAAAAATCACATGTTAACACACTTTCTGAGCAAAGACTGACAAACCAATGTTGTGCCGAGACTAAGAATTGTTGGCGCTTTACCTTCTCACAACTTTATGTAGATCTACTTTTTAATTTTGTTGTACACAATTACTGTGTAATGTAAGGCGCATAGGTTCCTGGCCCACTCAAGTACTGGGTTGTGGGTTTAAGTTTCGCTTGGGGTGTGGATGTACGTTAGAATTTTTGTGTAGGCCGAGACCTTGCAATGGGCCAGTTTACCGTCCAACATAATATCTTAAGATATTTCTTATTTCTAGAATTGGTGTTAGCTGAAGAAGGGAAGAATAGTATGTATCATATCTTAGAACACTGATACAAACATATCGTCTATTAATTGCTACGACTTTCTTTGAGTTTCGATATCTGGAACCTCAGGCTTAATGGGTAGCCTATTTTGATTATACTTTACATGTTATTTTTTGGTTGTTTTTAACTGTGCATGGAATTGTGTATTGCAGATGTTGTCAGAATCAACTCATCGTATAAAAATGTCTTATGTAACGTAAAGTATAATTATGTAATTCGGCGAAATGTTATGATTTCCCGTTAGAGCAAATTTGCACGTAATATAAAAATAATATCGTTCGGTACGAACTCGGCATCAGGCTAAACAAAACTATTACTTTTTTCAAATTGTTATGCTACATGTTTCAATACTATACACGGATCATCATCATCATCATCAAGCTGATGATGATCCGTGTAAAGTATCGAAACATGTAGCTTAACAATTTGAAGTAAATAATAATCGTATTTAGACTGATCTTGATACCGTATTGCTTGATGGTACAAGCGTAACGGTACGGCACTCATCAAAGTAATACAACTATTTGTCTACTCTTATCTTACCCTATTAACGGCTACTGTTAGCCTGATTTGCTTGGAGGAACCTGTGGCGCCTCCTGATCTGGAGGTCACGTGTAGCGGAAGGGTACAGAATGCCTTCTTTTAATTTTCCCTCCCCCCTCCCCTCAGTAATTTAAGATTTGATCGTCCAGCATTTACCAAGGAAACATAATAATAATAATAATAATGTGGTGCAGAAAGCAGTTAATACTTAATACCTGCCGTATAGCCAGAAAGGTTTATGGCAGAGCAGTGAATTAGAAGTGCTTGGTCATTGATACCCGTACTCTTTTGGGAACCGGCTAAACTGCTATGAAGTAAGGAATGTGGATGATGATGATAATAATAATAATAATAATTATTATTATTGTTATTATTTCAGTGGGTATTTATTAACGTGCAGGCTTAACAGCACGAGTGCCTATTATAAAGTGAGCACAAGAACACAAATACGACACAGAAACAGTACAAGTACATAAAAGGAAAACACTAAACAGACAAAACAAACACTATGTGACAGTTGACAAGAAATATAAAAGAAGTACTGGGACATCAACCCAAAACCCTGAAAAAGCATAAGGAAGTTGATATAAAAAGTCACAGATTAGCGCATAATCTTTTTTAAAGAAATGCTGTGGGTTTCCAAAAGATATCAACGTCTTGGCACACACGGTTAGAAGCTTAAACGCATCTAGCTGACGGAGAGTTCTTGCAAGTAGGATTAACCAGGGAGTAGTTTATAAAAGTACGAGGAAGAACCGGGTTACCAGTAACACCCAAGGGAGACGGTCAGGATTTTAAACTTGAATAAACAGAAATAAAAAGTGAATCAAGGTAGGGTCATTTGTTGTGCAAAGTATGAAGCTTTACAAATTTAAGGAAATCATTGTAAGTAACTTGGTTATGAGTAAAGAAACTATAAAAATATTAATAACAAAATGTGAATGTGATCACCCGCAACCATTATTTGGAAAAGAGAGAACCAGTTCTCAAATACTTACCTGATATCTAGTTGTCGTTTGAAATGAAATTCCTCTTGTTTTGGCTGATGTAAATTTTTCAGTAACCACATCGTCACGTGAAAACATCCGTATTCTTAGAATTCTGAGTGCCGATATTGAATACTGAACGATATTCTCATTTCCTTTTACTTTTTAAGCAATACTGTTATGTATTAATGCAGATAGACAGCCCACGTATTATGAAAACTTTTGTCGTTTCATTTGTTCATAGAATCAGCATAACACAGTGAACGAATAAGATAAAATACACAGAAAGAAATATATTCTTTAAAATATGAAACAGTGATTTGTTGTTTTTACTGCGTTGTTGTTGAGAAAGCGGGTCTTTTGGGTTGTTGCGCCGTGTGGTTTGGCAATTTGTTGCTAAAGTTTCGGGAAACAAACCACCATTACCCCCAGGGTTATGAGTCATTATCTCTTGGGGGCCAAGGCGATTTTTTTTCGAAGTGTCGGGAACAGTTACTCCAGTGCAAGGTGCAACAGACCATAAGACCTGCTACCTCAACATGAAACGGGTTTGGAATGACAAAATCTTCCATTGCCTTGTCATTTTCGTTGGGTACAGCGGCAACCTTGCCGCTACACGAGCCATGTCTTTCGCTGCAATGTTTTCTTTATCTCTGTCTCTCGCTTTGTGTCTGTCAGTAGCTCTACTTAACATTTAAACGGGCGCTGTGGACAATATTCCACACTGCCTTCTCTCTCTCTCTCTCTGTCACACTCACACACACACACTCACACCCACACACATTCACTCACTCGCACACACACACACACACTCACTCGCGCGCGCGCGCGCACACACACACACACACACACACTCACTCACTCACTCACTCACTCACTCGCACACACACTCACTCACTCACTCACTCGCACGCACACACTCACACACACACACTCACTCACTCACTCGCGCGCGCACACACTCACTCACTCGCGCGCACACACTCACACACACTCACTCGCGCGCACACACTCACTCACTCACTCACTCGCGCGCGCACACACACACACACACACACACACACACACACACACACCCACACACACACGCGCTCGCGCATTTCAAACGGCGAGGTTAGCAGCGTCTACTTCGATGCTGTAGCCTTTCAGAACATGAGGTATGTAAATTGTAAATTATACAAAGTAATTTTTTGGAGGAAGTCTTAAAAATGCTCTCAGATTTCTTAGTACAGTAAGAAGTAATTTTCTTTATTTCAGTGGTATAGCGGCGCTGAAGCATGTGTACCGAAAAATTCGCTGCTTGTAGGAACAGATACTTTTTTTTTTTTTCTGAAAGGCATTCCAATTTAGATTCGTGCTAACCCACTCCGTTTTGCAGTTCTCTCTCGCATGACCCATCTTAGCTCGAAGTAATACTCCCTGCGCATTGTGTTTTCAGTTTCCTCCCTGCATCTCATCAACAACAGAGGAGTTGAGTTTGGGGGATTCGTATAATATGTCTGAAAAATATGCAGACTGCAGTGAAAGAGTAATTGCCGTTTGAAACGGACGGAGACAATGAGCTGACCGCTCGAAGTATTTCCGTTTGAGAACTGAGATTAAAGTACGGGGTTTAAATTGCGACTTTGCGAACACGGTTGTTACAGCCAGTCAGCCTACACTAGTTCAGCCCCTTTGCAACTTCATATAGTGGAAAAACCTATAGCTTTCTTTTGTTGTACCAAAAAACAATCCGTCAGTGAAAGGCTACCTCGCCACCCACTCCAGAACTGGAAGAACACCTCTTTAACGTATTCATTCACCTTGTAACATATGCACAGCTACTGTACGTATGTGGAGTCCGTCTATATGACCCGAGAATTGAGCATTCCGTGGTGACGAGAGCCCAGTTGATAAGCTGTCTGCCCGTTTTGTATTCAAATAATTTTGTTTACTGAAAATTACCAAGTTGTTATTACTACGGAATTCAGGATTCTGCCTTTGTATATTGCAGGTCTAATGCAACAGGATATACCGCTGAGTGAAGCAGTCTGCTTAATTCGAATTTTTTTTTAAATCTAAGGTCAGTGGAGTCTGTCTTCATTTTTAGATTACAGTTGCAGATTTATCCAGCCTACCTACATGGCGTTGGTGTAATGCAGTACTGCTTATCCATATTCAAAAAGTGAAAATACTATTGCAGACACCTGCCTCCAGAATGGATTTGCTTTAAAGTTGTCGTCACCTGGACATGCTGTTGTGAGTGAGTGAGTGAGTGAGTTAGGGTGGAAGTTTAGAGAAGACTAGGAAGAGAGTGTTGTGTTAGAGGTTATAGTGCACACCTGAGACCTGGTTGGTAGGGGTTGGTCGGTCGGCTACACCCTACGATATGTCATCCTCCTGCTTTCCTTCCTAGCAACTTCCTTCTCCCTTGTGCTACAATACACACAAGAACAACGCAATTTTCTCGTGCTGGTGGGATAGTTTCCCAAGGCAGAATTGTGTGGTAGTAGCTGGAGAGCGAAGTTTCAATAGTACTGACTTTCGTGTCAGATCGAGAATACACGTGTTTTGTGTTCTAGCAGCAGGGCTTTTATCCTGAAACACTGCGGTATTGGCTAAGACTTACCTCAGTTTGCCTTATGTTATTCAGACAATGTCTGTTGTTATTTAATCCATTATGTTATGATGCTGTATTAGCTAATGAGTTTGTGTCGTAGAAGTGGCTATAATGGGATGCTGTAAATCACAAGGCGAGAGGAAGCTTGTGGTAGAGGGCTGTGGTGGTATATGCTTGGAGAGACGGAGGTGAACAACAGAAACGTATGAATTTATTCAGTTGAACAGAATGCCACCCGAACCTGAGGTGTGTTACTGCTGCTCTAATCCGTAGAATGCCACCGATCAGTCCAGAAATAAGTTTTCATGTTTTATTATTAGGTAAGTAAAGGGCGCTGGAACATTCCGCACACAGCTCTGACAATGCGCCGTGTGACTGACGTGTGTTTCAAGCGCTCATAGAATATCTTTGCCGTCACGAATCTAAGAAGATCGCTAGTGGTAAGCAGTTGTGACACAATGGCTAATAACACAGGAAACTGACTTCTGTGAATAGCAGTAGAATCATGAATTGTGATTGCGTCACTAGTGGCGGTGATTAAGTCGAATATAATTGGATAGAAACGCAATTAAATCTCACTTGTTCTTATCAGAATTCATATTAAAATAACCGCAAAGGTGCGCATTGTAAGCTTATTTCCTGACCATGTTTAGCGTAAATTTCGTTACATTGGATAAAACACAACTTTGGGCTGTCGCAATAACAGTATGGTTACCATTCGTGGTTTCAGCGGCAAATTCCCGTTCCGCGGGTAAATTAATTGCTGACTGTAAATCTGAAGTTGTAGCTGTTGGTTCTTAGCCAGGCTGCTGTACGGCGGGATGATTGAACCTGGCGGAGACTGAGCGTGGAATTGCTCGGGGGGGGGGCTTGGATTCGGCGTGGGTAGTGTGACTCTGAAGTCGAATCAAGACTGATAGATGTTCATGCTGGAGTGCATGTCTGGTGACGTCCGTCTGAGTGAATAGCAGGTGCTGCCAGCCCCGCGGAGGCGAGAGGCAAAGAAACAATTTGTTGAAGGAGACGTATCAGACAATTCAGCAAATAGAGAATAAGCGTGGTGTACGGGCGGATTGCGCTGGTAATGAACAAGAATGTAAATAGTGTATGTATTCCATGACGAAGTACAGAGATTTCCACGGCTTTCTTTACTTTCATAATGCCATGCGTTCTAGGGTCCACGCCTATGTGTTTTTATGTATACCCATAAAAAAAGTTACAGCCATTCCTGCGCCGATTTTCACGTTATTACATACAAGTGCTTAATAGCACATCTCTAATATCGAATTTTACCAAAATCGGTAGTTGATGTAGAAATTACTTACGTACTTACGTAATCATTTACTTACTCCATGGAGCAGAGTCCTTCTTGAGAAGATAACCGTTGCTCAGCTAGTCAAAAAATACCCCACATTTTGTGGAACCTGAAGGTTCATTACCGCGTTTACGAGAACCCGCCACCTGTCCCTCTCCTAAGCCATATCAATCCAGTCCATGACCCGCCATCACACTTCCTGAAGATCCATCTGAATATTATGCTCCCATCTGCGCCTGGGTGTTCCAAGTGGGTTCCTTCCCTCAGCTTTCTCCCACTAAAACCCCCTATGCACCTGTCTTCTCCCCCTCTCCTTTACGGCCTCAAGTAAAGCACGTCTCCCACTATGCCAATATTCCTGAAACTCACAGTCGTGTACTGCATTCTTCTGGATAGATATCTTACTGAATTTTATCCAAATAGGATGCTTCTTCACTATAAAGACTGCTTAAATTTAATGCCTGCCAGTTCTCACGTTCGGCACGTGTCAAGCGAGAGGGTAGCGGTTCAGTAATCGTTTGGTCGCCATTAGCTACGTATAGACACGCTTTTGTTAATCTGGCCACGGGGCCGAAGAACAGCAAAGCGCGTCACGTATCGACTACATTCCTTCAGTGTACGCACGGATAGAACGGCTGTTACCTTCTTAACACATTTCGTTGCTGTCGGTACATCCTCAAGTAACAGGTGCACAAATCCCCAGCGTCTGACCGCCCGTGCGACTGAATTTTGTACGGCCGCGACACCCACTATTTTCAATATTATTAATGCAGGTGTGCAAAACTTTGGGTTTTTTTTTCATATGCACTGAGCAGGAAACATCAGCTAACTGTGACGTTTGCAGGTCACTCCAGAATTGTGAATACTCAGCATGGAGCTTGCTTTCATGTCACCCTTCTGCCGACTAGAATTTGGAGATGGCTTCTAGATCCTTGAGAAGTTTGTGGAACCATGATAACGTGATTTCTCACATGCAGCGTTCCACTCTGCCTGCAGTAGGCACCACAGGCCAGATATTTCAACATAAAAACGCCCATGTGTTTGGGGTGCGGGGTGACGTAGTTGGTTGAGGCACTGTGCTACAAGCCGGAAGGTCGCGGTTTCGATTCCCAATGGGGTCATTGGGAATTTTCATTTACCTAATCCTTCTGGCCGCACTATAGGCGTGGGGTCGACTCAGCCTCTAACAATAATGAGAACCAGCTGTCTCTTCTGGGATAAAGGCGGCCGGTGCGTAGGGCTGACAAAATTGCAACCTTCATGTGCCGATTGTCTAGAAATTCTGAGAGCCTCGACCTCCTGGAGCACAAAGGGCCTGTCCAGGCCTGTAATGTGATAGCTTTACCTTTACCTTTTAACACCCATGTGTTACAAGTTCCATTCCTCCTTAGCTTCCTCCAATTTTCGATTTTTGTTTGTCATATTTAGTTGGGTGATACCTAACCTCTAGAGATGGTATAGGGTCATTAATAGCCTGTTAATCAGCATTTATGTTATTTAAAGACGCCCATGTTTGTTGATACGACGTCGATGATGGACTGCGTCACGTCACGATGTCTTCGTTTCATCTTGGTTCCAAGGAAGGCCTATATCCTGAATCGAAAAATTTAAAAGTATCAGTGTGGTTCAACATTATGGGCCACATGGATGCAAGATCTAAGTTCGGGGGTCACGCATGATAGTCTTGTGTTGTAGGACTGTTACCAGGCACGCACTCGGTTCTTCTGCATGCGTGAGGTTGACGTGTTACCGGATACCTCAACACGTACTGAACGCAAGCCCGTTAGCCAAGAGCTTCATTTCTTCGACACTGACATCCGTATCAGAAGTTAAATAACGCTTGCAGTTCGAGATGAACCACGGAGTTTTTAACCCTTCATTATTACACGATTATAATTTACAGCTGATTTTTACAGCTTGTCGCGTGCATCGTGTTTATACTTCATCACCAGTGTTGACTGGGACGGATACTGACTTAGTATCATCAGCTGGATGGTCGGTGTAGGAGTGACGATCCTTGATGCAGTAGAGAGATGATATATTTACACACGTACACGTAAATTTCATAAGTTAACTCACTGTGCGGCACTGCCTGAATCATCATATGCGGATGACATTTTACCTGAAGTTTTGCTCCATGTTTCCCACGTATTCACCAACTGTGTGTAAGCGAATGGGCAGCAGATGCAGAACTCAGCGTACTTACTTAATGGTAGATTTTAAAATTTTAGATCACCAAAGCAGTGTGAACCATGTTGCCTGGCGTGCTAGTGGTGGACAGCAAAAATGGGCAATGGTATAACAAAGGACACAGTAATAATGCTTACGTACTAGCTTATAACAGTTTTACTGTACTAAAACAACTGTGACGTCTCCTTATATGTAATACCCTACGTGTGAGTCACAATCAGGTTGCCGTAGTTATGACATGCCGTACGGTTGCGACGTACGCGTGGAGGCCGAAGAAACAGTTCAGCGTGATTGTGTTTTATGCGAGGTCCGTGCTGAGGCTGATGAAACAGCCGGGCATCTTGTGTATAATATAACGTTGTACGCAAACTAGACATATGCGGTCTAACACAACACTGGTTTATTTTAATTCACATGGTAACAAATTGAATTAAAATAATCCTGTGTTGTGTTAGAATGAATAAGTGTGATATGTTTAGTAATAAACACGCAGTGATGGCTTCCATGAAGATTACGACATAGTACAACCATATGGCGGCGCTCCGATGGATGAAACTGACCAGATCCCAGCCTTAATATGTCACGATATACTTAGCTACTGATCAACATGCATTGTCCTTTCCGGTTTCGTATAGAAACGAACGATGAAAGGGGCCATTGGGTAGCGCGTGAATATTATGGCAGTCTTTTGTATGAACGGTATATGGCTTTATGTTCTTAACGAATGAACTATCTGGCGAAGTAAATAATATAGTGCTTCATTGAGATAAACTTTATATACTTCACAAGAAGGGAGACTTCACTCTTCAGTACATATTTCAAAAAAAGAAAAATACAGACCAATTTCATTATAAGATGTGTGACGCTTCGTACTGCCTACATTCATTTAAGTTCTGTGTTTAGAGCAGACTTGAATAATTTCGCAATTTGCAAATTGTTATAACATTTTTTTAGGTTTCGTAGCTGAATCCACAAAGATTTACCTTTAAAAATTCCTGTGCTGTGAAATTAAACAATGTTCGAGTGTTTGCCGGAAAGCACTATCTTTGGCAAATCTTTTATTATATGTGCACACCGGGATGGAAGCAGTCCAATTCAAACGTATCTTTGGGCATTCTGGTAGCAGTTGTCAAATAGCTCGCGTGCGGTGCATTTATTTAAGAAAGGGGGTGGGGGGGAGTCTCTTGAGTTGGCCTCTGAATTAAAACAGGGCAGTAACAGAGACACATTCAAACTGAGCTCGTAGTGGTATTTTACCCAGGCTCCTATACACTGGGTACCGGGTCTTTCCCGGGGAGTAAAGCGGCCGGGGCTTTGCGCTGACACCCACCCCCATCTAGGACCAAGGTTAAAGACAGAGTAGAGCTATACGTCCACTCCCCGTCTGGGCTTTCGTGGCCTGTTTTAGGGTGAAATTTTTGTTCATTGTGTTGATTTTTGCTTTCATTTCTGCTAGTGAATATGCGCTCGAATGAACGTACAGTATAATGATCGTTCCTTCTTCTTTTTGTTTGTACTCGCTGGACCACAAGTCACATACACGCAACTCTGAGAGATGAGTTGAGAAGTAGAGAAGAGGAAATGGGGAGGTTTGGAGGTGGGGTTCGAAGTGCTCAATTACATTCTGCAGAGTGGCGCTGCCTTGAAAAGAAATGGCAGAGTTGAGTGCGATACGTCTGAGGAACGAAGTCTGGTAACAGTAACGGGCACGTCTATCAGTTCAGCAAACGACATCAGAACGTAACGCAGAGAAGTTACCATCAGAATCTTGTGGAGATGTATATAGTCTGTAGCCAATTTTAGAGCCAGTTTTATCATTCTTTGGATGAAATGTTATTCAGCGGGCTTCTATACAAGTTTCATAAAAGTTTAAAAGAAACAAACTGTGAGGAACAAGTGGAAACAGCTGTTTCTGCGGCAACTTATTGTTGTATTCGAGCGATGGTTTATGGCCATGATGAGTGCGTGTGCAATACTCCCAGTTTTGTGCCACGAATTTTATTTTGGTCGAACTAATTCTTCGTTATGAATTTTAAATGGAAGAAAATGACAGGAAATCGGAGTAAGTTTAAAGTATCCTTCCTAGCTGCACCGACTTCCAAACCCGCAGATCCCGTAATACCTTATTTAGATGTTATAAATTAAATGGAATTTATTTCCATACATCAAGTTGGACTCATGCGTGGACGGTCATAACATCGAATTTTGGTAGAGTCAAATTTCTATCCCTTGTAATATCAGTTACCGCAATTTCAGAAGAACAGACTACGTGTCGAAACTGGCGTTCCCATCCCTGTAATTGGTACATCTGCCGTATAGTTGGTGTTGAATGTAGTTTGAAAAAAATACGACGATTATGCTGCCTATGATGACGTTATATACATACGAAGTTTCGTGACAGAAAATTAAAAGTTTAAAAATTTTAATTGGGGGTATACAAGTAGACGTACAATCATCACGGCGATTACATAAACTTACCCCTTTTCGTAAGGAGGAGAAGTAACTTAAAATAACCTCCAGTTTTATTGAGGCACCGTTCATGAGGAACTGTTGCAGTTCTTGGAAGCCAGTGCGATAGGCCCACAGAGCGTTCAGTGTTCAGCATTATCAGGGTCAATAAACGCGACATACACATACACAGCTTGCTCAAAACTGTTGGGACGTGGTATAAAGGCTTTAGTTTCTTTTCTTTAATTACAAGTTCGACTTCTTTCTCTGTCTGAAACGTCACTAACTCTTATTCGAACGCAAAGAATGCGCGGGACGTACATCAAGCATCGGTGTTATTGACAGCTCTTCATAGCGCATCGGAATGTAAGCAGGTGCAGATTTCTAATTTTCCGCAGTCATTCATGCATATTCAGGAATGGTAACGTGAAATCTGACATTTCCATGTCCTGCCGTTTCCCTTCACTACTACGAAGCTAACCTACTCTCTATTTGACTTCTTTAAAATAGATGCATATATTGATAATGCAGGTATGTTTACAGGGTGACGCGGCATGCGAATAGATGTGTGTAAATAAATAAATAAATAAAATGAGGTGGCACTATTCTCTCTTCCTATTTATTATATCGCAGTCCTGCGTACATAATACATTTATTCCTTACACATATTTACTGCTGTTGCGGAATAGTTCAGTCGGCGTCGCGTCTAATCTACGGATTTTGCAACTATCCTTTTTTCGATTTCCGACAGGGGCAAGAGTACTTTTCTTCTTTCCAGATCTTTCAGACTGGGTCTGGGCCCACCCAGCCTCCTGTTCAGTGTTATCGACAGCCCTTTCCCCGGATTAAAGCGGCCTGACTGTGAAACACAACATTTACCTCCATCTTATTCCGAGACGAAGAATTCGTGGAACCATACCTCCATTTTCCCATATGCCTTCCTAGGGTTCGCAGGGATAGCTTTACGCTTGTTGTTGCTGCTTGTGCTGTCGTTGCTATTTGAACTTTGGCTCTGACCTGAAGGATATATTGAGATGGTAGACAACACAAAGGACGATGCGTTATCCTATGTAGGTCTATGTGTACGTCAGTAAGAGAGCTGTTTCGGAAAATACATCGTGATGAACTTCGTAATTATTTCCTCCATGTGAGGGTGAGGCAACACAAAAGAATGAGATGGGCGGGATATGTAGCAAGCGTGAACAAATAGAACGTACAATATTTTAATCGCAAAATAGTGGTAGGTATTACTTGGATTTCCGAGGCTTATCTTATAGGGCAGTATTAAAATGGATCTCAGAGAAACAGTGTAAAGGAATGGACTGAATTAATGAAGCTGCATCTTATTGTGTAGTCTAGGGCTTCAGTAAACACAGGAGTTATGAGTTTTATGAAAGGCGAAGTGTGTATTGACTGCATAAGTGATTAACAGCTTCGCAAGGTCGACTCCGCTTCATCGAGTTTGTTTGTGTTGTTGTTGTTGTTGTGTCACTAATACATGCTCGATTCCATCCCCCCCCCCTCCCAACTTTTAACATTCATTTCCGACTAAAATCATGCTCAAATTTCCATACGGACTAGTTGACTCTACAGCTAAGTGAAATTGTTGTGCTCTGTGTTAGAGACGTATTGTATCATGCTGTTTTGAGCACAGTAGAAACCCAGTGCAGACTACATTTATCACTTGCTCCTGTTCTCTCTGCAACTCGCGTCTCACAGTAATGAAGACAAGAGCTGCGGTAATTGATTCGGGATTAGATTACAACACCGTTATGTACTGCCGCTGATGCTACAAGCTAGGTACTGCGTCCTCTGCCGCTTAAAAATAAGAATGGAATAAGGTAATGAGGGCGGTTGGGAACGTACCGTTAGGAGTACACAAATATCCAAAATGTTCTCTGCTGTTTTAACTAATTTGCCTCTTTGCCTATGCTGATACAAATCTTCTAGAGGGCCAGTCAAAGCTTGCTTTCTCCTCACATCAGCAAGCGTGTGATAACACTGCCGCTGTATCTCCCTGAAATATGGAAAGTCATTTACTTCAGCAGTTTCTGTTTATCTTATCACTTATACAACGTAAAGGCAATACTTTAATCTGGAGTTCATATTACTTATGCACAGGATCACGTGAAATGTCATTATGTGCGGTCTGAAGTTCTGAATGCAGTACTATGAAGGTTGTCGTCTTCTGGAATGTGACGCCATATAGCCTGGTAGATCAGCAGCGTAATCTGTCTTTAACTTGAGGGCTTTTGCTTCATCTCGACTTATCAGCTGTCTTTTGAATGATGGTTACTTAAACGTGATATAGATAGTCGCATTTGACCCTTCGAAGACTGGCGTTTATTTAAGTTACACTTAAGCTCTGTTCCTACCTCACAGAGGAGTTAATGTTTGTCAATTATAAAGATGAACAGTTTAGTATTGTAAAAGGAAATAATCGGTAGTCTTTTTTGTACTGAGATTCAATACGAAAATTGTAAAGACTCGTGTTGGCAATATGCAAATTTTCGCAATTTTAGGGCAGGTGATACATGTAGTTACTACTAGGCCCAGTAGAGTTAAACTTACAGGACCCAGCGGTACATATTCTTCAACTGCATTGAATGTCCTTCCCCCCCCCCCCCAGGCCAGGCGCATCTCGTTACTTAGAATATGAAATTCGAACTTGTTTTTCATTATACTTTATTAACGGTCCATACAAAAAACATTTCAAATAAGAACTGTAGATCGTAATTATTATTGGTAGGTCTATATCCATGCTACGAAATGTAGGCCTACATTGGACATGAAACGATTCTGAGAAACTGTTTTCTGCCAACTGTAATTTCAGGCTTCCGCCAGCGAGTAGCGATAATTTACCGACGTTTCGGGACTACGTATCGGTCCTATCTTCAACGGTCAGTCGCTGCTTAACAATCCAGAAGAATTAAATTCTGTGTTTTATGTTAAATTTGAGCTTCATATAAACTCTGTAAAGGTTTGTTGTTGTAGCCACATTTAATGGAAACCTGTTTAGAAGTTTCAGAGTTCAGTTTTATAGGCAGAACTTTTCCAGAGTACGTACCGTATGGAAAGAACGCACAATAAGGAATGACAATAATTAACCTTTTAGAGCAGAGGGCTAGCTGTATGTACACCACCTGTTTTAACACAGTAATTACGCAATGGCCGATCCTGGTCGCCGCGCGGTCTAAGGCGTGGGTCTGCGGCGGCTCGCTTGCTGAGATTTGCAGGCTTGAATCCCGCCGGGGGCATTGATGTCTTTCTCTTGTGAGAGTTATGTGTTGTCAGGTAGAGTTCTCTGCGTCGGGCCGATCCCTCGTCCAGAGGAGTCCTACCGAGTGTGGCGTGTCTGAATTTGATCTCTAAACCTCAACATTTAGGAGGCGTAGGCCAACTGGGGGGAAAAAAATCTCATTTTGTTATTACAGTTTATCAGCCGTTGCGTGTGAGTGTTATAACTAACAAATACCGTTGATTGAAATGGAATAAAATATTGATATATTTTATGGGGACGCACTGTTTTGTGAAGGGACCTGAATTTTGAAATATTATTCGTAAGCAATTTATGTTTCAAAGAGTTAAAGGTGTTCTGCTTATTCTGTCGCAAGGATTTGGCTTACTAGTAAGAAAGCCGAACTACAGTATAACATGTGACGTTTCAGTAACAGATTCATTACAAGATATTTATTACTTTTAACGCTTTGCCATTTTCATTTCTTCGAAATATTCTCCTAATGAAAATGTCGGGCCTACAGAGTGAGATCTTTGTGCAGGTAATAAGGATTGTAAAATAATTTATTGAATTTTTGAGTGATGGAGACGAACAGGTAAATGAAGTGGATGACTACGAAATTTTATTGAGAAGATTAATAGGAGATAATACTGGTCAACAAAGAAAATAACCGAAAGTTACGGAGAAGGTACTGAAGAAAGTAATGTTTTGTCATTTGAAACGATATTTGGTTTATGAGGCTTGGAGGGATGATTTTGTTATTGGTAACTATCGGGTGGTGAGGGGGGGAGTAGAGTGAAGTATAGGAGAATGTTTACAAACAGTGTCTTTAGAACTAGTCATAAATGCTGCGAATTGTAAAAAAGTAAAAAAAAAAAAAAAAAAAAAAAAAAACAAACTAAAAAAATTTACACAAAAAAAAACACACGACAGAAAAAAAAATTCTTTAAAAAAAAAAAAAATATAGGAAGAAAAAAAAAGAAAAACAAACAAACAAAAACCAAAAAACAAACATAA